>QWBY01002462.1_pt1 | contig 16898 bp, 13 predicted proteins | sample 1972471 | NCBI WGS metagenome assembly QWBY01 (sample SAMN09866722, study PRJNA288562) | Human gut metagenome isolate term6_stool, whole genome shotgun sequencing... | reverse complement strand
ATTCATTATATATTCCGTTATAAACGTGAGTTTAAATTTTTGAAAGACGCGGATAAAGCCGTTATGGCAAGTCATAAAAGCATAGGATATGCGATGTATTATACATCTTTTGCCATTGTGCTCGGTTTTTCGGTAATGGTTTTAAGCAACTTCTGGCCTACGATTTATTTCGGAATTTTGATTGATTTGATTATGATTTTACTTTTGCTCGGAGCTTTGATAGTTTTGCCGGCAATGATCTTAAGCACAAAACGGATAAAAATTTGATTCAAATTTTAAAACTCAGCATAAAAGATTTTTTAAGTAAAAAATATATCGCGCTTTCTATTATACCGTTAATTGTTTGTATTGTTCTATTCGGCGTTTTTTTGTATTTTGGCGGAAATGAGCTTTTGGATGCTTTGGCTAAAAGCATTGACAGCGGCGATTTTTCATTTTTAAATAAATATCCGTTTATTGCTGAAATTCTATCATATACTGTAATTAAATGGCTCGTCGGATTTATTTTTTATACGCTTGGAGCATTTTTTGTTTTGATTTTGTCCGTTTTTGTAGCTAGCATCGTGGCAGGATTTTTAACGCCTGTAATTGTAAATGATTTAAATGAAAAATATTATCGTAGAGTGCGAAATAGCGAAATTTCAGCATTAAAAGCGCTTAAAATTTCAATTATTGAAATTTTAAAATTTTGTGGAATTTTCATTATTTGTTTGCCTTTACTTTTTGTTCCGATTATAAATTTATTTATTATAAATGTTCCGCTTTTTTATCTTTATTATAAATTTCTGCTGATAGATATCGGTTCGAATACGCTTGATGAATTAAATTTTAAAATTTTTTATCGCAAGGGCGGAGGATATAAATTTTTGGGCGTCTGCTCTATTTTTTATATTCTTTGTTTAATTCCGCTTGTAGGATTTTTCGCACAACTGTTTTTTGTAATTTTTCTTTCTCATTTAGTTATGTCAAACGAAAAAAATTATTTTTTAAGACTAAAGGATATATAATAACAAAATTTTTAATGAAAGGACAAAAAATGAGACAATACGAAGTTTATAAATGCCCAAAATGCGGCAATGTCGTAGAAGTTCAAAATGTTGGCGGCGGTAAACTGACCTGTTGCGGAGTTGAAATGGAATGCGTTACAAAAAACCTTACCGAGGTCAATTTGATGAAAGCTTTCGCCGGTGAATCTCAAGCAAGAAATAAATATGATTTATACGGAGATATAGCGGACAAAGCCGGCTTTAAAGCAATTGCGGATCATTTCCACGAAGCTGCAGATAATGAGAAAAAACATGCAAGAATGGAATTTCAAAAATATTGCGAACTTACAAAAAAACCGCTTGATGATATGGTTGAAAATCTAGTAGATGCCGCTAACGGCGAAAACTACGAGCATACAACTATGTATCCTAATTTTGCTAAAATCGCGGAAGAAGAAGGCATGAAAGATGTCGCTACATTGTTTAAAAATATTTCAAAAGTGGAAACAGAACACGAAAGAGAATATTTAGAGCTAAAAGAAATGTATGAAAAAGACGCATTTTTCAACGACGAAGATGCAAATCAAGCATGGGTTTGCAGAAAATGCGGTTATGTTCATCGCGGTAAAAAAGCTCCAGGCGTCTGCCCGGTTTGCAAACATCCTAGAGAATTCTTCAAACGTGAATATTTAGGCTGAAATTTCAAGTTATATATGGCGGAATTTTAAAATTCCGCCTTTTTTATTTATAAATATATAATCAAAAATATGCTAGAATTACCATTTTTAAAGGAAAAGAATGGGAAAATTTAAGCAAATTTTATGTGATATAAGCGAGCTTATCGTTTTTAAACACTCTATTTTTTCGCTTACATTTATTTTTACAGCTATGATTACAGCTTCCAAAATTTTAAATAACTCTATGTGGTTCGGTTTTAAACTTTTGATTTTAGGAATTTTATGCGCTGTAAGTGCGCGAAATTTTGCTATGGCGTGCAACCGTCTGATTGATGAAGATATAGATCGTCCAAATCCGCGCTGCGCAAATCGTCCCAGTGTAGATGGTAGAATAGGGCGCGGAAATTTATTTTTGTTTATTGTTTTAAACGGCATATTTTTTGTGGTTGTATCATATTTTATAAATTCACTTGCTTTTAAACTTTCATTTGTTTTTTTATTTTTACTATTTATTTATTCGTTTTTTAAACGCTTTTCTTCTACAGCTCACATTATGCTCGGGGTTTGTTCGGCTCTCGCGCCGCTTGCAGGTGCTATTGCCGTTCTTGGATATATTCCGCTTTGGTCCTTGCTTTTAGCTTGCGCTTCAGCTTTTTGGGTTGGCGGATTTGATATTCTGTATTCTTTACAGGATATAGATTATGACCGTAAAGCCGGGCTTTACAGTATTCCATCAATTTACGGAGAAAATGCAAGTTTATTTATTTCAGCTTTATTTCACGCAGTTACCGTTCTTTTCTGGTTGTTTTATGCAGGAGCGGCAGGTCTTGGATTTTGGGCGTATTCGGGCATTATTATCTCCGCACTTATTTTGGTGAAAGAGCATAGAATAGTTCGCAAAGATTTTAGTAAAATTGATAAAGCATTTTTTACATTAAACGGCTATTTAGGTATAATGTTTTTTGTTTTTATTTTTATTGATTTGTGGAATTAAGGGGTTTAAATGGATTATTTAATTATTTTGGGACTTTGTCTGGTGATTTTATTTGTTATGATTTTTGTGTATATAAAAGATCGCCAAAGCGACAAAAAATTTGAGCGTTTCGATATTTTAGCCGATGATTTGGCAAGACAAATTTATAATCTCAAAAAAGAATTTTTACAATATAAAGAGATTATCGACGATATGCCGCTAGATGGCGTCAGCGATAGAATAGATGAAGAAATAAAAAATAAAATTGAACCGATTGTAAATTCAATAAAAAGTATTGATGAGGTTATGCATAATTATTTAAAAAGCAGGGGTAATGGTTGATAATTTTGGACGCAAAATAGATTATTTGCGTGTTTCAGTAACAGATAGATGCAATTTAAGGTGTGCTTATTGTATGCCTGATCGTCCGTTTGAATGGATTGAACATAATAAAATTTTAAGTTTTGAAAATATTTTCTGCTTTGTTAAAATCGCGATTGACAACGGTATAGAAAAAATAAGAATTACAGGCGGAGAGCCTTTGGTGCGAAAAGGCGTTGAAAATTTCGTAGGTTTGATTTCAAAATATGCTCCGAATATTGATTTGGCGATGACAAGCAACGGAGTACTTTTAGCGCAAAAAGCTGAAATTTTAAAACAAAATGGACTGAAAAGAGTAAATATTTCCCTTGATACTTTAAAACCTGAAATTTTTGAAAAAATATCTAAAAGAAACTTGCTGGACGAAGTTTTAAAAGGTATAGATAAAGCCGTGGAAGTCGGATTTAAAGTAAAGTTAAACTGCGTTGTCGTGCGCGGAATAAATGAAAATGAAATATCTGAAATTTTAAATTTCGGAATTTCAAAAAACGCTGAAGTGAGATTTATAGAATTTATGCAAAACTCGCATGCTTTGGATGCCGTAAAATGTATCGGGGCAAATGAAATTTTAGAAATTTTATCTCGTGATTTTAAAATTTCACCGCTTAAAAAAGATCCGCATTCGCCAAGTTCGCTTTTTTTGGCGAACGACAAATATAGATTTGGCATAATAAGTCCGCACGGCGAAGAATTTTGTAAATCATGCAATAGAATTCGCCTAAGCGCGGAGGGTTTGCTTATTCCTTGCCTTTATTTTGATGAAGCGATGAGTATTAAAAAAGCGCTTGCGGATAATGATTTTGATGAGGTTTTGCGTATTTTTGAAAGCGTTGTGGCAAATAAACCGGAAAAAAATCGTTGGACTCAAAGTGAAGTTTCAAACCGTGCATTTTACGAAACCGGCGGATAATGTTAAGTTTAGTCGAAAGTTTTACAAGCATTCAAGGCGAGGGAAAATTTGCCGGCAGACTTGCCGTTTTTTTTCGTTTTGCAGGATGTAATTTAAATTGCGCCGGTTTTAATTGTGAATTAAAAAGCCCTAAAACAGGTGAAATTTTACGCGGTTGCGATACGATAAGAGCTGTAAAAACAGCTCATTTCGATTATGAAAAAATTTCAATCGTTTCGCAGCTTTTGAATAAAATCGGGACGAATTTTAAAAATTCTTTGCCGATTATTGTAATTACAGGCGGCGAACCTTTATTAAATTATGCAAATCCGCTGTTTTATGAGTTTATTGATGAAATTTTAAAGCGAAATGATCGTTTGCATATAAGACTTTGGAATGATAAAAATGGAGTTTAGATGATAATTAGAAAACTTTATGAGTTTGAAAATGCCCACATTGTGCGTTTCTGCGGCTCTAAAAAATGTCGCGAGAGTATCCATGGACACAGCTACAAAGCTGAAATTTTGCTTAGTTCGAACTTCCTCGATAATGCCGGAATGGTTTATGATTTCGGTTATATGAAACTTGCGATAAAAGATATTGTAGAGAGCTTCGATCACGCTACAACGCTATTTAGCAAGGATAGCGACGAATATAAAAATGATATAAGAAAACACTCTTTAAGAGTTCGCGACAGGCTACGCGCAATGCTTTAAAGATGACGCCTACAATGAAAATATGGGAAAAATCGAGTTGCGCGATATAAAATTCAGCGATGAAATCAGGCGCTCATGGAATGATTGTAATTTAATGCAAAAACTTATAAACGGTGAAAAAATCGAGTTCAGCAAAGATTGTTAAACTTATATGTTTTTTAAAAATTTTAAAATTTTATATTTTTGAAAGCCCAATATATATTTATATAAGCTATCGAATCTGCCAAAAATGCGTTTATAATGCTATTATGTTTATTTATGAAATATTTTAATTTCGGACTTTATTTCGCATTTAGTATTTTTTGATTCTATTTTTTGTCGCTATTATTTTTTGTGTTCCGATTTTTGTCTCTACGTTACTTTTTAAAATTTAAATTAAAATAATTAAGATGTTTTTTCTGTAAAATTACAATGAATATTCGTGATTAATTAAATTTAAATGAAAATTCAATTAAAATTTGCAAAATTTACGAAGTTATAAATTTGCACTATTTGACCAGTTTCCACATACAAAACATGTGGAGAGTATAGTGTTATTGTCCAAGCTAAATGCAAAACACTATTTAGATGTAGAAATAGGCAAAGATGAATTATAAAAAATATATTTTGCAAAAGATGCAGCTTACTAAAAGATAAAAAAATATGTTAAAAGAAGTACGCATCGGTTTTTATAACGCTCTAGAGCCAGACTTGGAACTAATTAGATCATGATATTGAAAAGCAAAAATATAGATAGGAGAAAAATATGGATAAGCAAAAATTAGCTAGCAAACTTTGGGCAACAGTTGAAGATCTTAGGGGAAATGTTGAAGCCTACACTTACAAAGATTATATTTTAGGTCTATTATTTTATAAGTTTATATCCGATAAAGAATACCAACTACTTAGCAAGGAATTTGAACTTAAAGATGATGATATTGTAAAAATAACAGAAAAAGATAAGGATATTGTTAAGTATTGTGAAGATAATTTTGGATTTTTTATAGAGCCTAAATATTTTTATAGAAGCTGGATTAGTGATATAAATAGCTTTACAGGAGATCATCTAATCACAGCACTTAAGGCCTATGAAAGACATGTCCCAGAAAAATCAAAACATGTCTTTGGCGGTGTTTTTGATACTATTTCAAGGAACCTTACTTCACTAGCTCCAAGCCCCAATGAAATAACAAAATCTCTAAGAAAACTCCTTCTTGCACTTAGAAACATCCCAACAATAAACACAGAATATGATGTTCTTGGCTATGTATATGAGTATTTAATATCCAAGTTTTCAGCAGGTGCAGGTAAAAAAGGTGGAGAATTTTTCACGCCAGCCGAAGTTTCCACAGCTATTTCAAGAATAATAGATCACAACCTAAAAGAAAAAGATACTATAAGTGTCCTTGACCCGACTGCTGGTTCAGGCTCACTTTTACTTGCTGTTGGTAACACTTTTGAAAAATCAAAGCATAAAAAAGATAAAGTAAAATACTATTATCAAGAAATAACAAAGACAACTTTTGATATGTGTCGCCAAAACTTAGTAATGAGAGGAGTTAAACCTTCAAATATGGTTGGTAGAAATGGTGACACTTTAGGACTTGACTATCCTTATTTTGATGATAGAGATCCCACAACAACCTATGAGCCAGTTTTTGTAGATGCAGTAGTATCCAATCCGCCATATTCTCAAAAATACGATCCAAAACCCATAAGTGAGTCAGTAAGATTTGCAGAGTATGGACTGCCTCCAGCTTCCAAAGGAGACTATGCTTTCTTGCTTCATGGACTTTATCACTTAAAATCTGATGGAATCATGGTAATTGTATTGCCTCACGGAGTTCTTTTTAGAAATGAAGAGGCCAACATCAGAACAACATTGATTAAAAAACACCAAATCGAGGCTATTATCGGGTTGCCAGCTAATATCTTCTTTGGGACAGGCATACCTACAACATTGTTAGTTTTAAAAAAACAACGCGTAGATAGCGATATCTACTTTATAGATGCATCCAAAGGATTTGTCAAAGATGGCAATAAAAACAAATTAAGAGAATCAGACGTTCAAAAAATTGTAGATGCCTATATATCTAAAAAAGATATAGAAAAATATGCAAGACTAGTTCCATACGATGAAATACAAAAGAATGAATTTAACCTAAACATTTCAAGATATGTAAGCTCAGATGAAGATCCAGAAATTTACGATGCTTATGGTGTTATGAATGGAGCAATTCCAAAAAAAGAACTCAAAGATAAATTTGAAGAGATATGGAACAATTTTCCAACTCTATACGGTGAACTTTTTAAAGAAATCAATGATGATTATATAGTGCTTGATAGTAAAGATATTATAGAAGTGACAAAAGCCAATAGTGATGTAAATAAAGCAAAAGAAAATTATAACGATATTGTAGATAACTTTATAAAAAATTTAAAATCTTTTTTATTAGATGATTTGTTTAAACTTGATTTGGCAACTGCTCAATTTGACATAAAAGACAAACTATTTAAGTCTTTAGAAAACTTTAAGCTAATAAATAAATACATCGCCTATCAAGCCCTTTATAACAGCTGGGCTGATACAGAACTAGATATTGAAAGTCTACATGAAGAGGGGTTGGATATCGCTAGAGATGTAGTTGAAGTAACTAAGATTAACAATAAAAAAGAAGAGGTATTTGACTACTGGGAAGGAAGAATTATTCCATTTGAATTGATTCAAAATAGATTTTTAAAAGAAGAAAAAGATAGATTTGAATACCTAGAAAACAGAAAAGCCGAAATAAAAGGCGAATTAGACAATCTTGTTTCAATGCTAGATGAAGAAGATGGGGAAAAAGTTCTTAATGACAATAAAGATGCCTTTTCAACAAAAGAACTCAAAGCTGAACTTGATGAGGTATTTAAAGATATCGATACTCCTCAGATTACTGCAATTAAGGACTATTTAGAGCTTTTAGATAGTAGAGCCACAAAAGCAGAAAAAGAAGAGTTTATGAAAAACCGCCGTGAAATTAATTGGGACAAAATAGAAAAAAGCAAAGATGCCACTGTCTCTAAAGCAAGTATGAATAACTACTATAAAGCAGTTCAAGCAGCCTATAAATTTGAAGAAGACTCTTATGGCTACATCCTTTCTACTGCTCAAGCCTTAAAAGATGAAGAGTCTGCAAACAATAAAGAGGCAAGAGCATTAAAGCAAGAATTGCAAGATAAGTCCGTAGAACACACTCGTAACTTAACCAATAAAGAAATTTACGAACTATTAGAAGAAAAATGGATAAGCTCAGTAAGCAAGGACTTAAAAGGATTGTTAAATCAAGTTCTTAATGACTTTGAAAATAAATTAAACTCAACCATTGAGAAGTATGGCTCTAGTGTCAAAGAGATAGAAGCTAAAGATAGAAAAGTCAGCCAAGAACTTCAAAAACAACTATCCAATCTACAAGGCTCAGAGTCAAATTTGATGGCTATAAAAGACTTTATTGAATTGCTAGGTGGTATGTAATGGATAATATTAAAAAAGTACCAGAGATAAGGTTTAAGGGATTTGATGAAGAGTGGGAAAAATCTGCTTTGGAAAATGTTGCCAAAGTTTATGATGGAACCCATCAAACACCGAAATATAAAAATCATGGAATAATGTTTCTTTCAGTCGAAGATATAAAAACATTAAAATCTAATAAATTTATTTCTAAAGAAGATTTTATAAAAGACTTTAAGGTTTATCCAGAGCGTGGAGATATTCTGATGACTAGAATAGGCGATATTGGAACGTCAAACTTTATTGATACAGATGAAATACTAGCATACTATGTAAGCTTAGCTCTAATAAAGCCATTTGACATATCTTGTTATTACTTAAATTATTTAATAAGCTCAAATTTATTTCGAGAAGAGTTAAACAACCGAACATTAAATACAGCTATACCTAAAAAGATAAATATGGGCGAAATCGGTAAAATTAACTTTTATAAACCCACAAATAAAGAGCAAACTCAAATTGGAACTTTTTTCAAAAACTTAGATGAAAAACTAGAAATCGAAAAAGAAAAGCACAAGAAGCTGATTGACTTTAAAAAAGCCATGCTTGATGATATGTTCCCAAAATATGGGGAAAAGGTACCAAAAGTAAGGTTTGAAGGGTTTAATGATGAGTGGAAAACTGAGATAGTCGGAAATACATCAGTAATAACTATTGGAGATTTTGTGCATAGCTCTAAGCAAAATATTAGTGGGTTATACCCAGTTTATAACGGAGGGGTTTCTTATACTGGATTTTACAATAAATTCAATAATGAAGCTAATAAGGTGATTGTCAGTGCAAGAGGAGCTAATGCTGGCTATGTCAATATAGTTAGACGAAGGTATTGGGCAGGCAACAGTTGTTATTCAGTTGAAATATCAAATTTTTCTAAACATAATCTTGAGTTTTTATATCAATCTATGAAGTTAAGATCAATCAAGCTTATTGAGAGACAACAGGCAGCAAACATTCCATCAGTTTCCAAAAACGACGTTTATAATTTAGAAATTTTATTTCCATCCCCAAAAGAACAAGCTCTAATCGGTAATTTCTTTAAAAACCTAGATGAAAAAATTGAGCTTTCAGAGCAAAAGATTGCCAAGATAGAAAATTTCAAAAAAGCTATGCTTGATAAGATGTTTGTGTAAGGAGTTCGATATGACTTTTAAGGATGAAAATAAATTTGAAGATGCAGTTATCAACCTCTTAGTTAAAGAAAAAGGCTGGTCTGGTGGAGTTATTGAGTATCCTACTGAAGAAGATCTCATCCAAAACTGGGCAAATATTCTTTTTAAGATTAACAACGAGGTTGATAGGCTTAATGGTGTGCCACTTAACAAAAGCGAGATGACTCAACTAATAAACCAAATAAATATCTTACAAACTCCAAATCAAAGAAATGAGTTTATCAATGGCAAATATGTTGTAATTACAAGAGAAAATGAAAAAGACAAACTTCACTATGGCAAGGAGATATCTTTAAAGATATTTGATAGAAATGAGATCGCTGCTGGTTCAAGTATCTACCAAATAGCAAGACAACCTAAATTTACTAAGAATGATCCTGTAGAAAGAGACAGAAGGGGCGATTTTATGTTTCTTATCAATGGTCTTCCTGTAATTCATGTAGAACTTAAAAGATCTGGTGTTGCTATAGAACATGCTATCCAGCAAATAAAGACCTACACGCATGAAAATAAATTTAGAGGATTTTTCTCTTTAGTTCAAATTTTCATAGCAATGAATCCTGATAATATGAAGTATTTTGCAAATCCAGGTTTTGCTGATGCCTTTAATGAAGACTACTATTTTTACTGGGCTGACTTTAACAATGAAATCACAGTAAATTGGAAGACAATTTGCTCTGAGTTTTTATCAATTCCTATGGCTCACCAACTAATCGGATATTACACAATCGCAGATACCAAAGATGGTGTTTTGAAAGTTATGAGATCGTATCAAATTTATGCTACAAGAGAAATTGTTGATAAGGTTAGAGAAAATCAAAGAAATAACTGGAACATAAAAGACCAGCTTGGCGGATATATCTGGCACACAACAGGCTCTGGTAAGACAATGACATCATTTAAATCTGCCGAACTTATAGCTCAACTTGGCTATTGTGATAAGGTTGTTTTCCTAGTAGATAGAATAACTTTGGCAGAGCAAACAGTAAAAGAGTTTGAAGGATTTTCAAACTATGAAGAGATTTTTGCGACAGAAAATACGGACGCTCTTTTAAAAATCTTAACAGATGATAAAGAGGGTAGGCTAATCGTTACATCTATACAAAAAATGTCCAATATAGTAGATGGAAAAGAGGATTTAAGAAAATTAGATCAAGTTAAAAATAAAAGAGTTGTGTTTATTGTCGATGAAGCTCATAGATCTACTTCTCAAAATATGATGAGAGATATTAAAGACACATACAAAAATGCAATTTTCTTTGGTTTTACAGGAACACCAATACAAACAAAAACAGATAATTTAGATCCAACTGAAATGACTACGGCCGATATCTTTGGATCAGAACTTCACAGATATACCTTAGCCGATGGCATTAGAGACAAAAATGTTTTAGCCTTTGATATAACAAAAGTTCAAACAATTCCAGATATGGAACTAAGAAAAAAATATGCCTTATTTAAAGCTCATGCCAAAACTATAGAAGACATTGCTAATGATGACAAAGCTTATGCAATTTATCAAGAGTATATGGATCCGGATCTACATCCAATGGTTGAGATAGATGAAAATATAGGAAATGGTCCTTATGAAACAGATGAGCATAAGAAAAAAGTGGTAGAGAACATTTTGGATTCCTGGGTTGAACTTAATAGAAAAAACAAGTTTTCGGCTATTTTTGCCACATCTTCTATAAAAGAAGCTATAGAATATTGGAGACTCCTTAAAGATAATCCAAGGAATTTAAAAGTAACTTGTATATTTGATTCTTCTGATGATTTTACAGACTTCTCCATTGAAAAAAACGATGGACTAAAAGATATAATCAAACACTACAATGAGATGTATGGCAAATCTTACTCTATTTCCACTCATGACTCTTTTAGGTCTGACGTAGCAAAAAGACTGGCTCAAAAAGAGCCTTATATTATTGTAAAAGAGAAAGATAAGATAGATATTGTTATTGTGGTATACCAACTGCTAACAGGTTATGATTCCAAGTGGGTTTCTATATTGTATTTGGATAAAGTGCTAAAAACGCACAATTTAATCCAAGGATTTTCTAGAACAAATAGATTAAATGGTCCTGAAAAACCTCATGGAACTATTAGATATTACAGAAAAACCTCACTAATGGAACAAAACATTAAAAATGCGGTTGAAGAATACTCTGGCGATAGACCATACATGATGTATGTAGATAAGTTACCAAAAAATATCTGGTCAATGAACAGGCTATTTTGTGATATTGTTGAAATATTTAAACTTGAAGGGATTGAAAATTTCTCAAAAATACCTAAATCAGATGCCTCACAAGCAAAATTTGTAAAATGTTTCAATCAACTATATACATGCTTAAACTCAGCCATTATTCAAGGGTTTTCTTGGGATAAAAAGGAGTATGAAGATAAAGAAAATAGCTCCATAATCAAAATAGAATTTACAGAAGAAGAATACAATATCTTAATCTTAAGATACAAGGAAGTAGATAGAGAAGGCGGTGGAGACAACCCTATTAAGCTTGATATTCCTTTTAATTACCAGATTGTTGAAGAGAGCTTTAAGATAGATTATAACTACATGAACCAAAACTTTGATAAGTTTATTAAGGTTTTGTTTGATGAAAACTCTTCTAAAGAAGATATAAAAGCCTTAAAAGCTAGCCTTCATAAGAATTTTGCAAGCCTTCCAAAAGATAGACAAGTAATAGCAGAAATGATTATAAATGACTTTGAAAATGGAGATCTAAAGATAGTAGAAGGTTGGGATTTTAATGACTATATAAATGACTATTCTGTTTCAGAGCTAGATAAGCAAATAGCTGAACTTGTGGATTTTACAGGCGTTGATGAGAATAAACTCAAAGAGTTGATGAATTTAAAGTTAACAGAAAAGAATTTAGATGAGTTTGGAAGATTTAAGTCTTTGTTGGATACAGCAGATTATGACCTAATAACAGATAATATTTCCAAAATCAAAGGAGAGGTTGTTCAATCATACAAAAGTAGAATATATTTAAACACAGTATTAAGAAAGTTTTTACTAGAAGAGCCGTTTAGTTTAAGTGATTATAACAAATATAATAAAGATAGCATTTAAAAAAAGATGATAAAAGCTAAGATAACAATAGGGCTAAGTTAGGTGATATAATTATGCGTCAAAAAATATAAAATAAAAATTATTTATAAAGGATAAAAAATGAAAATTTCAAATGAAGAAAAATTCGCTCATATAACTGTCTTTGAGCAAAATTTAGAGTTTCAAATAGATACTTTAGATAAATTAAACAAGCTTTTAAAAACTCTAAAAAAGTCTTTAAAGGAGTATCAAAAGCTTATGGACTATTACTACGGCAAGCAAAGAAACGATGACCTAGAAGCCGATAGAAAAGGAGAGATTCCAACAGATCTAAAAAGAGCAGTTTTAAGCGAAGATGAAATTTACAATATGATGATTGACTATAGAGAAAGTGCCATTGAGATGATAGAAATAGCAACAAAAATGCTAAGAGCATAATATATATCTTTTTTCATAATATTTTTATTATTAATTCATATTTTAATTTATACTTTCACAAAGGGCATCATATTGCTCTTTATCTTTACTTTCCATTGTTTTTAAAACAAATTCTGCAATTTTTTTAGCTTCTGGTATATCTACTGGTCTTACACATCTTTCTACAATTTCTTTCAAATGAGAATATTCATTCATATATCTATTGATTAAAGTAGCTTCTATTTTATTAAAATATTTATCTAATTTTGTGCTTAAATCTTCTTTTGTTGGAAATTTAAAAAATAAAAAAACTTCTAAAAATTTTCTTAAATTATTTCCAAAATTATAAATTATAGATGTTTTTAATTCTTCATCGGTTATGCCGTCTATGTTTTTAAAATTATAAATTTGTTCAAAAAGATAGTTAAATTCTGTTGTGTAATGTTTAATAAATTTTGGCATTTCTTTTATAGTGCTTTTATTTTCTAATTTTTCTATACAATAATATTGCTTATTTCCTTTTTTATCTTTTTCAAATGTTTTTAAATATTTTAAAAAATCTAAATTATGAGTTGAGATAAAAAGCTGATTGTATTTTAATTTTTTATCATTAAACAATTCATTTTTTATTAGTGAAAATATAAAAAATATGTGATTTGAGTCCAAGCTAGAAATTGGATCATCTATCCAAATAATTGTATTTTCGTTAGTAATGTCATTGTCATTTAGTTTTGCTATGAAATAGCAAAATGCTAAAAGACTGCATTCTCCCTCACTGAGATTGTTTGCTGGAATTTCATTTCTATAAATTTGAAATTCTGATTTATTGTCTTTTACAGGTTTAAATTTTAGTATGTCATAGCCAAAATATGATTTTAAATACTCATTTATTTTTTCAGCTCCTGCTTCCTCGCTACTAATTGATGATTTTAATTTATCTATATCATCATTAATTTTTTCTTTTTGCACTTCTTTTTCTTTTATTTCTTCTTCTTTTTGTGATATGTTTTCTTGTAGATTGGTTTTTTCTTTTTCTTTATTTAAAAAATCACTTTCTTCTAAAAAATTAGCAATAATATTAAATTTTAGTTGATTATTAGCTTCTTCTTTATCGTTTTTTAAATTTTGTGTTTTTTTATTGTTTTTATCAAATAATTCTTTTATATTTTGCAATAAAGCATTTATTTCTTCTGAGTTATCAACAAATTTATAAATTTCTATATTTTTGTATAAATTTTCCGATTTATCTTTTAAATTTGAGTTTATTTTGTCTGTTGCGGATAGCAAATCATCTATTTCTTTTGTTATTGTAGTTGTGCAATTTTTAAAATCATCTCTTAGATCAGAATAGAGCTTGAATAAATCTATTTCCAAATAAGATTTAATATGTTTTATTTTTTCTTGGAAATTATAGATTAATTCAATATGGTATGATAAATTCTTCGATAAATTTTCTTTTTTATCATCTTTTAAATTTTCTAAAAGCCATTTTATACGATCTTTTGAAAGCTCATTGTCGCAAAATTTACATTTTTGAACCTCTTTTTCATGACTGTGATGATTAAGCCCTTCTTCTAGCCATTTTCTAAGATTATTCTCTATTTCTATTTTTTGAATTAAGTTAGTTTCTATTATTTCTTTTGAAGACTTGTATAAATTAGCAAATTCGTTTTTATCAAATTTCAAATTATAATACAAATTCTCTTTTTCCTCATCTTTCAAGATGTTTTCATATTTATTGATATCTTCGTCTGAAAGTCTGTAAGATGTAAAATTTTCTTTAATTTGCTTTATATCATTTGAAATATTTGTTTTGTTATAGCTATTCGATATCCTTAATTTTGTTTTTATATCTTTTGCTTTGCTTGTTAATTTATCACTGACTTCTTTTTCTATTTTATTTAAATCTTGCTCACTTTTAGATTTATTCTCTTTTTCTTGTTTGATTATATTTTCTATATCGTTTAGTTGGCTTTGAAATATTTCTATATCTTTGATAATTTTTTGATTTTCCTGTCCTAAAATTGTACTAGAAAAAGATCTGATATTTCCATTGCTTTTCCCATTTATTAAAAAATTTAGATTGTCATTTATAAAATCTTTGTTAAAAACTCGTATATTCAAATTTTCATTTTTAATATCATTTTGATTAAGTTTGTTCCCGTCTAGGTCTAATTCAAATTTCATATCTTGATAGTCGTGATGTATTTCTTTTAGCTCAAAACTTCTCATAATCCTTGAAAGAGTTGTTTTGCCAGAGCCATTGTATCCATAAAGTATGTTTATATTTTTAAATTCACATAAGTTATTTTGCCAATAGTAATTTTTATAAGAACCACAGTTTAGAATATTTATTTTTTTTATCAATATTTATCCTTTTTTACAATTATATCTTAAACTCCATTTGCTGTTTCTAACGAGCTTAGCAAAAATTATAACGCTAATGTTTTTTTAAAAGAAGAAAATTTACAAAAAACAGGCGCTTATAAAATTCTCGCGCTTAATAATATAATTAAAAATTATGCAAAATTTTTATAAAAGTAATTGAAAAGCTCATTATAAAAGATATTGTTGATTTTGCGAATAAAAGTGTATTTTTAACTGAAAAATGTATTAAAACGCTCTGTCTGACGAAGTAAATCGTCTAAATCATTCGTATTCTGCGCCATCTTTTCTTTCATATTTTAAAAACGCAAAAATTTTCGTTTTTAATTTAAAATTTCACTTTTTTATTAAATTTTTGTGTGTTTAGATTAAAATATTAAATTTCATTTTCCGCTTAAAATTTCGCAGTCCCTGGCTACTGACGCCGTTTTTATCTTTATTTTTTTTGTTTTATGTAATTTCAACCATTTTTTAGTATTTAAATTTTTTTCAAGTTCATCAAAATATTTTCGACATAGTGAAAATTTCGCATTTCGCGCGGCATTTGTTTTGTATTGTGATGATGCATAGAGCGGTGAAGCGACAAATAAAAGGGCATCAAAAAATTAAAATAACGTTAAAATCGCTAAAAAAATGATGAAAATTTTTAAGTTACCTTAAAATTTAGGAAATAAAAAATCGTGTTTTAAAAATTTTGCACTATTTTTTAAATTTTAGCAAGATAAATAAAAGTGAGATTAAATTTTTGATTATTAGGCGAGGCTTTAATGAAATTTTAAGGCCCGTTTTTGATTTATGTAAAACGCATTATAAAATTTTAACTTCACATTCAAGTTTTACGCCGAATTTTTCAAAAACCTTTTTTTTTGCAAGATTTATCAAGTCTATTGCGTCGATAAAAGTTGCGCCGCCTGTGTTGATTAAGAAATTCGCGTGGATTTCACTGAATTTTGCAGCACCTATCTGAAAACCTTTTAAACCTGCGGCTTCGATTAATCTACCTGCAAAATCTCCTTTCGGATTTTTAAAAACGCTGCCAAAAGTTGCGTTTTTCGGCTGATTTTTGCGTTTTGCAAAAATTTCATCGCTTAATGCTGCGTCAAATCCGCGCGAAATTTTAAATGCAGCTTCTAAAATTACGCCTTGTATTTCGCTTTTTCTGTAACTGAAATTTAAATCTTTTTTGTCAAAAATTCCAAAATTTGTTTTCACATTTATTAAATTGTTTGAAATTTCAAAACCAGCCAAACCGGCATTCATGGTAATCAGCCCTCCAAGAGTGCCGGGGATATTTCTTAAAAATTCGAATCCTGCGATATTTTCTCGCTTTGCAAAATTATAAATTTTTGCCGATTTGCACGCTGCGCCGATCGTCAGTAAATCGCCATTTAATCTTATAAAATTAAACTCATCGCTTAAAATTCCAAGTTTTGGCGGGTTCGGTGATATCAGGATATTGTTTGCGCCACCGATTACAATGCCGTTAAAATCGCTATTTGTATGCAAAATTTGCACATCAAAAACTTCGCCTATTTTTACAGAGCTGAATTTACTGAAATCAATGCGCCTGAATTCCGTCATTTTAGCCATTTCGTGCATTCAGATATTCTGTCGGTATGAGATTTTCGTCTGCACGGATAAGTGAGCCGTAAAATCCGTGTCTATAGCCAAGTTCAAACATTTTATCGCACGCACGAAGT
>QWBY01003449.1_pt1 | contig 16909 bp, 12 predicted proteins | sample 1972471 | NCBI WGS metagenome assembly QWBY01 (sample SAMN09866722, study PRJNA288562) | Human gut metagenome isolate term6_stool, whole genome shotgun sequencing... | reverse complement strand
TGGAAAAAGATTTCGAAAAAATTTTAACTTACACGCCGTAATAGTGTTTACAAGGCGAAACTCTTGTGCTAGTATAATCTATACACGAGAGGTGTAGTATGTAGTCGCGAAAATCAAAACCACATACGTTGAGATTGTAGTTAATGAGATCGATTGCAAGGAGGAAACATGTTATACAAAACCACCGAGGCGCATGAAGCATTAAGAAAAAAAGTTCGCGAGTTTGCGGAAACTGTCGTTGCGCCGGTCGCCTTTGAACTCGACCAAGAAAACAAATTCCCTGAAGACATTGTCGCGCAAATGGCCGATTTAGGTATTATGGGCCTTCCTTATTCTGAAGAATATGGTGGAAGCGGCGACGATGTCATTTCCTACGCCATTGCCGTTGAAGAATTATCCCGCGTAGACGGCGGTGTCGGCGTTATTTTATCCGCCCACACATCCTTAGGTACTTATCCTATCGATCACTACGGCACGGAAGAACAAAAACAAAAGTATTTAGTTCCCCTTGCAAAAGGTGAAAAACTCGGCGCCTTCGGCTTGACGGAAACCAACGCAGGTTCCGACGCCGGCGAAACCGAAACCACGGCCGTTTTGGAAGGCGATCACTACATTTTAAACGGTCAAAAGATTTTCATCACCAATGCACCGGCAGCCGATACCTATGTCGTATTCGCCGTTACCACGCCGGATATCGGAACTCACGGCATCAGTGCTTTTATCGTAGAAAAAGATTTCGAAGGCTTCACCTTCTCCGATCACTACGACAAATTGGGTATCCGTTCCTCCACGACGGCGGAACTTCACTTCAATAATGTTAAAGTTCCTAAAGAAAACTTGCTCGGCAAAGAAGGCAAGGGCTTTAACATCGCCATGTCCACATTGGACGGCGGCCGCATCGGTATCGCCGCACAAGCTTTAGGTATTGCACAAGGCGCCTATGAACACGCCCTGGCTTATGCGAAAGAACGTGTTCAATTCGGCCAACCTCTTGCAGCCAACCAAGGTATTTCCTTTAAGCTCGCCGATATGTACACCAAAATCGACGCAGCACGTCTTTTAATCTATCGCGCAGCTGAAATGAAACAAAACGGCGAACGCTACAGCTTGGAAGCTGCAGAAGCTAAAATGTTCGCTTCTGATATCGCCCTCGAAGTCGTCAACGACGCCCTTCAAATTTACGGCGGCAGCGGCTACATGAAAGGCATGGAAGTCGAACGCGCTTACAGAGACGCTAAGATCACCACAATTTACGAAGGTACCAACGAAATTCAAAGAGTCGTCATTGCAGCCAACATCATCGGTAAAGCGGCAAGATCTTCCGGCGGCGGTAAAAAGAAATCGGCCAAGGGCCCCATTACCGGCGTTCGTAAGAGAGAAATTTTCGACAGCGACAATCAAGAAGAAAACGTTAAAAACCTTATTGCCGCTCTTCAAAAAGACGGTTACGATTTCAGCGTCGGCATCGACCTTCAAACACCTATTCTCGATGCGGAACGCGTCGTTTCCATGGGTAAAGGCTTTGGCGGAAACTTGGAACTTGCAGAAGACTTGGCACGTGCTTTCGGCGCCGCCATCGGTTCTTCAAGACCGGTCGCCGAAACAGATAAGATTCTCCCCATTAACCGCTATGTCGGTATGTCCGGTCAAAAATTCCGCGGCAACCTTTACGTCGCAGCCGGTATTTCCGGGGCAGGCCAACACTTAAAGGGTATTAAAGATGCGGCTACTATCGTCGCTATTAACAACGCGTCCAACGCCATGATCTTTAAAAACTGCGACTACGGTATCGTCGGCGATATCGAAGAAGTAGCGCCCCTTATTATCGAAGCCTTAGGCACCGAAGGAAAAGGCGAAGCACCTGAAATGGTGAAGATGAAACGTCAAAAACCGAGAAAGACCGCTCCGAAAGACGATATTTACGTCTGCCAAGGTTGCGGATTCGAATACAATCCTGAAAAGGGAGACGAAGAAAGCGAAATCGAAGAGGGAACACCTTTCGATAAATTACCGGAAGAATATATTTGCCCGAAATGCGGTGAAGAAAAAGATAACTTCATCAAGGTAAGTTTCCCGGAAGATCGTACTTTTAAATAGAGAGGATCCAGGAGGTAAAGCATGTATACCGTAAGAAAAGTAACCGACGATTTATACTGGGTAGGCGCCAACGAACATCGCCTTCACCTATTTGAAAATATTCACCCCATTCCCAGAGGGGTCAGCTACAACTCCTATTTGTTGATGGACGAAAAAACCGTCCTCTTCGACACAGTGGATTGGGCTGTATGCAGAGAATTTATAAACAATGTTCAACACGTTTTAGACGGTCGCGATTTGGATTACGTCGTCATCAACCACTTGGAACCCGACCATGCGGCAAGTCTCGATGAAATCTTAATGCGCTATCCCAACGCGAAAGTGATTTCCAACGAAAGAGCCTTCATGATGATGCGCCAATTCGGATTCCACGTCGACGGCAAGGAAATCGAAGTAGCTGAAGGCGACGCCATGAGTTTCGGCACACACGAAATCACATGGGTAGCCGCTCCTATGGTTCACTGGCCCGAAGCCATGGTAAGTTTCGACATCACCAACGGCGTTTTATTCTCCGCCGATGCCTTCGGTACATTTGGTGCGTTGGACGGCAAACTCTTCGCCGACGAAGTCAACTTCGATCGCGATTGGCTCGACGACGCTCGCCGTTACCTGACCAACATTGTCGGCAAATACGGCCCCCACGTTCAAGACCTTCTTAAAAAAGCGGGCACCATCGATATTAAAATGATCTGCCCCTTACACGGACCGGTCTGGAGAAAAGATCTGGGCTACTTTATCGAAAAATACGACAAATGGTCTCGCTACGAACCGGAAGAAGACGGCGTGCTCCTCGTTTACGCTTCCATGTACGGCAACACGGAATATGCCGCACAATGTTTGGCGACGAAACTTTGCGAACGGGGCATGACCAATGTTCATATGTACGACGTGTCCAACACCCACGTCAGCTACCTCGTATCGGAAGCCTTCCGCTTAAGCCACATCGTTTTGGCGTCGGTAACGTACAACTTGGAAATTTACCCCGTTATGCATAATTTCTTAAACGAAATTCGCATGCTCAATCTCCAAAACCGCACCGTAGGCATTATCGAAAACGGCACATGGGCACCTCAAGCGGGTTCCAGAATGGAAGAATTCCTCGACGAAAAGATGAAACTTATGGACGTCCTCGGCGGCGAAGTGACCATCTCCTCTTCCCTCACCGATTCCGGCGACAAAGAATTAGATGCATTAGCTGATTCCATTATCGAATCGTTCCAAAAAATCGAAGAAGATAAAGAAATGGCACAAGCATAAACGAATAAAGACTCGGTCTGCAAAAGCGGGCCGAGTTTTTTTATTGGGAAAGTTTCTGCCGAAAAAATAGACTCTTTCAAAATCCCTTTCCGTCGCTTCTTCGATTAAAAATAATTATGTTATAATAGCTAAGATTTGGAGGGGTTATGAAAAACAAAATTTACATTACCGGACACAAAAATCCGGACACAGACAGTATTTGCTCGGCCATCGCCCTTGCCGATTTAAAAAATAAAATGGGCTTTCATGCAGAACCTATTCGCCTCGGGGATTTAAGCCGAGAGACGGAATTTGTACTGGATTTTTTTGACGCGGAAAAGCCGCGACTCAAGACATCCATTAAGCCGCAAATTCGAGACCTGGAAATAGACGGCGCGTACTGCGTGAACCCCGATCTTTCCATGGCAGGCGCCATGGAGATCATGCAGAAAAACAATATTACCTCCCTTCCCGTAGTAAACGGCGAGGAAAATTTAATCGGCATCGTCAGCCTTTCCAATATTGCCGCGTCCTACATGGAAATTTGGGACGACACGATTATGGGGCGGTCGAACACGAGTCTGGAAAACATTAAAGACGTTTTAAAGGGCCATTGGATTCATTTGCCGGAAAAGCCCCGTCCTCTTTCAGGGAAAATGGCTATAAAGGCTATTAAAAATCAAAACCTTATTGACGAAGGCGACGTGGTTATCGTCGGCGACGACGTAGACGATCAGGAAGCTACCATTCTGAAAAATGTCGCCGTGTTGATCCTTACGATTTCCACACAATTGGACGAGCGATTGTTAAAGCTCGCCAAAGAACATAATGTAACGGTTATTTCTACGGGTCTTTCCACTTTTATGGTGGCGCGGATTTTACCTCAAGCGGTGCCCGTAGGCTACGTGATGACGAAGGAAAATCTGGTAGTCTTTCACAAAGACGATTTAATCGACGAAGTGCGGGAGAAAATGACGGAATCCCGCTTCCGATCCTATCCCGTGTTAGACGACGAAAACCGCGTCGTCGGCAGTATTTCCAGATACCATCTCATTACGGATGTGAAGAAAAAGATCATTCTCGTCGATCACAACGAACGGAACCAATCCATCGACGACTTGGATTGGGCGGAAATCGTGCAAATCGTAGACCATCACCGGGTCGCCAATGTGGCTACGTCGTCGCCGATTTATTTCCGAAACGAGCCCCTGGGCTCCACGGCGACGATTATTTCCAAAATGTTTTTTGAAAACGGCATTACCCCTTCCAGGAAAGTGGCAGGGCTTTTATGTGCCGCCATTATTTCCGACACCCTTCTTTTCCGTTCGCCTACTTCCACGGATACAGACCGCTACATTTTAAATAAAATGAGCAAAATCGCCGCCATCGACGTGGAGGATTTCGCCATGAAAATGTTTAAAGCGGGCACGAGCCTCGAGGGGAAAAAGCCGGAAGAACTTTTAAATACGGATGTGAAAAACTTTACCTTTGATGGCAACACCGTGCGTATTTGCCAGATCTTCACCATGGATTTGGAAAGTACGGAATCGGTAGAAGGCCCGTTAAAAGCGGCCATGGAGGACTATCTTCAAAAAGAATCCATCTCCTCTTTTATCCTCATGATCACTGATATTTTCAGGGAGCTTTCCCAAGTCATCGTCGTGGGAAGTTTTAAAGAGCCCTTGGCTCGCCAATTCGGCGCGAAAATCAAGGGGGATCAATTTATGGCGGAAGGTCTCCTTTCCCGTAAAAAACAATTAGTGCCTAAAGTGGGGGCGGCTGTAAGCGAAAGCCGATAAAGAGGAGGTGAGCGGTTGAGCAAGCACACGCAAGAGGCCATGATCGACGTGTTTATGGAATTATTAAAGGAAAAATCCTTCGATAAGATCACCGTAAAAGAGATTATCGAAGGGGCGGAAATAAATCGCAATACATTCTACTATCACTACGAGGATATTTACGATCTTCTGGAAAGCGCCTTTCAAAGGGAGGGCATGAAATTTCGGGAAGATAGTCGGCCGGAAAATACTTTCGGCGAGGAATACCTACGAACCGTCCGGTTTCTTATGGAACATAAGGAGGCCATCATCCACCTCTACCGCTCAAAAAGTAGGCGGGTCATTATAAGCTATGTGGAATTCGCCGTCAGTTCCTTTATCGGCCGCTTCGTGGAAGTTGAATCTGAAAGCAGGAAACTTTCCCTCAAGGGGAAAGAGTACATTACCTACTTTTACAGCGACGCCGTTTTGGCGGCTACCATTCGCTGGGTGGAGGGGAAGATGAAAGGTTCTCAAGAGGATTTAATGGAGACCATCGAAAACTCCTTTTACGCTACTATCGGCCCTATGATCGATGCATACATTCAAGGTCACGGAAAAAACTGAATTTTATCAGACAAAAGAGGCAAAGTGTTCGAATTTCAGACACTTTGCCTCTTTTGTCTGTACGAATAAAGTACAGGGAGGGATATGCTTTAATTAAGCGAGGTGAGAAAATGGACCGTTTGATAAAAGTAAAAAAGATGTACAGCGCTTTTTCCGTCGGCCTGATCGCCCTTGGCGCTCTGTTTTTATTAAAACCTACCATGACCGCCGAGGTGTTTTGCAAATTGGGAGGAGTATTTCTACTCTTTTTCGGCGCGGTAAAGCTCTATAGTTATTTTTCGAGAGATTTACTGCAACTGGCTTTTCAATTTGATTTCGCCATGGGAATTTTATCGGGTCTCTTGGGCATCGTCATGCTCTTTCAAACGACGAGATTTTTAGATCTTATCGTCGTCTGTATGGGGCTCTTTATGCTGATCGATGCTCTCTTGAGAATGCAGACGGCTCTTGATGCCAGAAAGATCGGCATCAAGCGTTGGCGTATGATTTTGATCTGCTCCTTCCTGGTCGCCTTAACCGGGACCATGCTCTTTATGAAACCTTATGAAGGTCGCAGCGCCATCGTCATGCTCATGGGAATCAACTTAATCATCGACGGCATCCTTAATTTATTCGTGGTACGGAACACGGTATCGATTATGAGGAGGTAATGTAATGGCAAAACTTACACACTTATCCGCACGAACGGCGGCGAGTTTAGGAATCGACGTCTTACTTAAAAAAGTCAATCGCAACGACCGCGAAGGGGAAATGCTCAAGCTCGTAGACATAATGGAAAAATTCATGGAAGGGGACGAGCTTGAACTGAATTACGACTGGATCCGCGGGCTCGTCGGAAATAAAGACACCGCCCTCAACGATTACCTAAATCGGGGCCTCGACGAATTGGATCCTCACGTCATTAAAACGACGGCCCTCAACTTAGGTTTCGAAGCCATGTTAAGCGGCACAAAGACCATGCATGCCATGCGTAAAGAACACGGCTGCAATATTCCCTGGCTTATTCTCATGGACCCGACCAGCGCCTGCAATCTTCACTGTACCGGCTGTTGGGCTGCTGAGTACGGCAATAAATTGAACTTATCGTACGACGAAATGTCCGATATTGTAAAACAGGGCAAGGAGCTGGGCATCCACTTTTACATGTTTACCGGCGGCGAGCCCCTCGTCAGACGAGACGATATTATTAAGCTTTGCAAAGAGCATAAGGACTGTGAGTTCCTCGCCTTTACAAATGGCACACTCGTCGATCAGGCTTTCTGCGACGAAATGAAGAGCGTGGGCAATTTAATGCTCGCCATCAGTTTGGAGGGCTCCCCGGAAGTGAACGACTTCCGCAGGGGCGAAGGAGTCTACGGCCGTGTTATGGACGCTATGGATCTGTTAAAAGAAAACGGATTGATCTTCGGTACTTCCATCTGTTACACCTCGAAGAACTGCGAATCCGTAACGAGCAAGGAATTTATCGATCTTATGGTAGATAAAGGCTGCCGCTACGCCCTCTATTTCCACTACATGCCCGTAGGAAACGACGCTTCCGTGGAGCTGCTCCCCACGCCGGAGCAACGACTCGCCACGAAAAACCGCATTTGCGCCATTCGCAATTTGGAGCACGGAGAAGGGCTCTTTACCATGGACTTCCAAAACGACGGGGAATATATGAACGGCTGCATCGCCGGCGGACGGAATTATTTCCACATCAACGCCAACGGGGACGCGGAGCCTTGCGTCTTTATCCACTACTCGGATTCCAACATCAGAGACCACTCCCTTTTGGAAATTCTGAAACGGCCCCTCTTTATGGCCTACCACGACAATCAACCCTTCAACGAAAACCACTTGAGACCCTGCCCCATGTTGGAAAATCCGGAAATTCTCCAGCGCATCGTCAACGAAACCGGCGTACACTCTACCGATCTTCAATCGCCTGAACCGGTAGAACATCTATGCGGCAAATGCAAACCCTATGCCGCAAGCTGGAAACCCTCCGCCGACAAGGTGTGGTACGGCGAGAGCTAATAGAAAACGGAGCCATAAGCAATAAGGTGAAGGCCTTATTGCTTATGGTTTATGTAAAAAGAAATAGGTGTTACTTTGGAATTTGAAGATATTCAAAACCGACTGACCGCCCGACTTTTGGAACAATTGGAAAATCAAAAAGTTTCCGAATTGGTGCGAAAGTCCCTTCAGCCTTATAAAGAACTTATGAGCTATTATCGTTGCGCCATGATGGAGGTAGAGACGAAGTTTGCCGTATTGAGCGAGGAACTCTCCATGCAATACGATCGCAATCCCATCGAATCCATACGCACGCGATTAAAGACCCCGGAGAGCATTCGAGAGAAGATGGTGCGAAAGGGCTACCCCTTGACGGTAGAGAGTATCGAAGAAAACCTGCACGACATTGCCGGCGTTCGGGTAATCTGTTCCTTTCCCGCCGATCTCTATGCCCTCGCCGATTCTATTTTGGAGCAGGACGATATTGAGCTCATCGAGAAAAAGGACTATATAAAAAATCCGAAGCCAAACGGCTATCGAAGCTTACATCTGATCGTAGAAATTCCCATTTATCTCCACGATCACAAGAAAATGATGAAGGTGGAAGTGCAGCTGCGCACCATTTCCATGGATTGGTGGGCCAGTCTAGAGCACAAAATCCGCTATAAAAAGGGCCTTCCCAATTCGGAATTTATCGAAGAAGAACTGGTAGAGTGTGCGGAAATGAGCGCCGCCCTGGACGAGCGCATGGAAAGGCTCTAGAATTCAATTCGTCGCCCTTATATCGTTCGTATTGGCCCTCGTAGCTACTTTTCTCATGGATATGACGGTAGAAAGCCTCCTGTCCCATACGGAGGGAAATTCCCTCGCGGGGGACTTTATGCTCCTTCTCTTCGGCAATAAGAGCCTTTCCATCGTTATCCCCCTGCCTTCCCACTATCTCGCCGGCGGCATGCTCTATTCGCCTTTAAAAGCCCTGGCCATCAGCTATATGGGCCTCGCCATTACTCTGAACATTCCCTACTTCCGCGGAAGATGGGCCGGCGGGGCGGGGATCGATTATATATTGCATCGCTACCCGAAGATGGAGAAGACCATCGCCATGCAGAAGAAAAACGAATTCTTCTCAAATTTTATCGTCCGCATCATCGGATGGTTTCTATATGATATACTAAGTTTTAATTCGGTGCCTGTGACACGCCCTACCCCGTTTACCTAGGGGCATCCTTATTGGGCCGTTCCATCGGCGTCGTTACCAATACCTTATTAGGCGATGTGATTTTAAATCCTCTTTCGCCGCAATTTGCACTTATGATCGCCATCAAAATCGTCGTTTCCCTGGCGGCTTTCGGCGTGGCCTATTATTTAAACAAAAGAGAAAATTAGAATCAGAAGATAAAAAAGAAAAAGGAGCGAAGGATGAAAGTTGCCATTTTAACCGATACCAACAGCGGTATTCATACACCGGATGAAGATGCAGGCCTCTTCGTCATTCCCATGCCCGTTATCGTCGGGGAGAATACCTATTACGAAGGGGAAAATCTAAACGAGGAAGAACTTTGCCGTTTTCTTGAACAGGGCGAGAAGGTCACTACGTCGCAGCCGCCCATCGGTCTTTTAATGGATAAACTGGACGGTATTTTGGGGAAAGGCTATGACGAGGTAGTCTACATTCCCATGTCAAGCAGTTTGAGCAGCTCTTGCAATTCGGCGAAGATGGTGGCGCGAGAATACGACGGGAAAGTACACGTCGTGGATAATCGCCGCATTTCCGTGACGCAAAAAGATTCCGTCATGGATGCTCTTCGTCTGGCGAAGAAAAAAACGGCGGGCAAAAAAATCCTTCGTCGATTGGAAGAAGACGGCCCGAACAGCACCATTTACCTTTCCGTATCCAGTCTCGATCAGCTGAAAAACGGCGGCAGAATTACATCCTCGGCGGCGGCCATCGCCACCGTATTAAACATAAAGCCCGTGCTTACCTTTCGCGGAGAAAAAATCGACAGCTACGGAAAAGTGCGGGGGAGTATGTACCGCGCCCAATTAAAAATGATCGACGCCCTTCATAAAGACGTGGATCGCCGCTTCTCAAACGTAAAGCCCGAACACATTCGCATCGGCGTGGCGGGCTTTGGAATCGAAGAAGAGGAAAGGGATCGCTGGTTGGATCTGGCGATCAACGGATTTCCTCGGGCGCAGGTGCGCTACGATCCCCTGCCGGCGAGCATCGGCGCCCACACGGGCATTGGGGCATACGGCATCGGCATCTCCGTCGACAAATAGCATCCGCTTCGCTTGAGATAAAGAAAGTATACTAAAATTAAAAGAATTCCTACCTTTCTAATCAAAAAATGTTATAATTTACATCAATGGTAAAAACTAACAGTATTAATAAGAAAGAAGGTTGTAAAATGTTGCTGCACATGGGCTTAGACGTGGGTTCCACCACGGTGAAACTTGTGGCGCTGGACGATGAGGAGAAGATTGTATTTTCCACTTATCGGCGACATTTTTCCGATATGAAAAAAACCGTATCCGACATTATGGAAACGGTTCACGATAAATTTTCAGGCGACGACACGACGATGAACGTCACCGGCAGTGGCGGCATCGCCGTGGCGGAGCTTTTAAATATTCCCTTCGTTCAGGAAGTGGTGGCGGGTACGGAAGCCATTACCCACTACATTCCCGAAAGCGACATCGCCATCGAGCTGGGGGGAGAGGATTCTAAAATCACTTATCTTCGCGGCAGTTTGGAACAGCGCATGAACAGCATCTGCGCCGGAGGCACCGGTGCCTTTATCGATCAAATGGCGTCTCTGTTAAAAACCGACGCATCGGGACTGAACGAGCTGGCGAAACATCACAAAAAAATATACCCCATCGCCTCCCGCTGCGGCGTGTTTGCGAAAACCGACGTGCAAGCGCTCATGAATCAGGGCGCCACCCACGAAGACATAGCCGTCTCCGTGTTTCAATCGGTGGTCAACCAAACCATTTCGAATTTGGCATGTGGCAGGCCCATTCGAGGGAATGTGGCATTTTTAGGCGGGCCTCTCACCTTTTTGGATCAACTGAAGGCTCGCTTTATCGAAACCCTCAATCTTTCGGAGGGTGAAATTTTTGCGCCTGAAAACGGGCAAATTTTTGTCGCATTAGGTGCCGCGTTAAAAAGCGTGGAATCGGATCCCGTCGCCGTGGACGATCTTTACGCACGGCTGGGGGAAACGAGGGAAGTACACGTAGATGAAGACGCTCTATTGGAGCCGCTTTTTAAAGACGAAGAGGAGCTTCTGGACTTTAGAAAGCGCCACGACGGCCATGATTTACCGAGAAGAGCCATTGAAAATTATCGCGGCCCCGTTTACGTGGGCATCGACGCCGGTAGCACTACGACGAAAATGGTGGCCCTCTCCAAGGACAAAGAGGTGCTTTACGAAGCCTACGGACCCAATAGCGGCTCGCCTCTCGACAAAGTGAAGGAATACCTCCTGGAGCTTTACGATCTCTTAAACGGCGATGCCTACATCGCTTCTTCCGGCGTCACGGGATACGGGGAAGATTTTATTAAGGCGGCGCTGAAAGTGGATTACGGGGAAGTGGAAACCATCGCCCACTTTCGCGCCGCGCAATATTTTGAGCCGGACGTGGATTTTATTTTAGATATCGGCGGCCAGGACATGAAGGCCATGAAAGTGTCCGGTGATGTGATCGAATCCATTCTCTTAAATGAAGCCTGTTCATCGGGCTGCGGCTCCTTCCTCCAAACCTTTGCCAAAGGCGTGGAATACAGCGTGGAAGATTTCGCTCACGTGGCATTGGATGCGAAGGCGCCGGTGGATCTCGGCAGCCGCTGCACCGTGTTTATGAATTCGAAAGTGAAGCAGGCGCAAAAAGAAGGGGCCACCGTGGCGGATATTTCGGCAGGTCTCGCCTATTCCGTCATTCGAAACGCCATTCAAAAAGTTATAAAAGTGCGGGATCCTAAAAAACTCGGCGAACACATCGTCGTCCAAGGGGGTACCTTCTACAGCGACGCCGTGCTCCGCGCCTTTGAAAAAATTACGGGCAGAGAAGTTGTCCGCCCGAAAATGAGCGGCACCATGGGTGCCATCGGCATGGCGCTTATCGCCATGGAAAAAGGGGAAGGAGAAAGCACCCTTTTAGATCAAAGCGCCATCGATGCCTTTACTTACACGACAAAACACACCCGCTGCGGCCAATGCGCCAATAACTGCGCCCTGGCCGTCCACCGTTTCGGCGACGGCAGCCGCTACATTACGGGCAATCGCTGTGAACGGGGAGCGGGCATTGTAAGGGGCGAGGAAGATCGCCTGCCCAATCTTTACGCCTATAAATTGAAGCGGGTATTCGATTACGAGCCCTTGCCTGAAACGGCGCCTCGAGGCACCATCGGCATTCCTCGCGTCCTCAATATGTACGAAAACTATCCCTTCTGGCACACATTCTTTACCGCCATCGGCTATCGAGTCGAACTTTCCGATATGTCCTCTCGGGAACTTTACGAGGAAGGCCTGGAATCCATTACGTCGGAAACGGCGTGTTACCCGGCGAAAATTACTCACGGCCACATCGAAAATTTGGTGAAGAAGGGGATTAAAAAAATCTTCTATCCCGCCATTTTCTACGAAGAAAAGAAATTAAAAGGTGCCGACAACACGCTGAACTGCCCGGTAGTGGCAGGTTACAGCGAAGTGATTCGAAACAATGTGGAAAGTTTGGAAAGAGAAAAAATAGATTACATCAATCCCTTCCTTTCTTTCGACAATCGGGAAAAACTGGCGGAGCGATTAGCAGAAGTATTCGCCGATGTGCCGAAAAAAGACATTCAGCGCGCCGTGACCTCGGCTTACGACGAGCAGGCTCGTCGGCTTACGACGAGCAGGCTCGCTACCGCGACGATGTGCGCGCAGAAGGTAAACGTGCCATGGCATTTTTGGAAGAGACGGACACCGTGGGCATCGTCCTCGCCGGCAGACCCTATCATATCGATCCGGAGATCAACCACGGCATGGCGGAAATGATTACGGGTCTCGGGCTCCCCGTCCTTTCGGAAGATTCCATCGTCGGCGAAGAAAATTTAGACGGCAAACTTCGCGTTCTCGACCAATGGAATTACCACTCCCGTCTCTACCGCGCGGCGAAAATCGTCGGGGAAAGCGACCATCTGGAAATGGTGCAACTGAATTCCTTCGGTTGCGGACTGGATGCCGTTACCACCGATCAGGTCAACGAAATTCTGGAATCTTATCACAAGATCTATACGGTGTTGAAAATCGACGAGGTCAACAATTTAGGCGCGGCGAAAATTCGCCTTCGCTCCCTCATCCAGGCGATGGAAAATCGCACGGTGGACAAAGAGCGGGAAGCCCTTTACGACGACCCCGTCGTGTTTACCGAAGAGATGCGCAAAACCCACACCATTTTAATTCCCCAAATGGCGCCCATTCACTTCGCCATTTTAGAGCCCATGCTTCGGGGCGAAGGATTTAATGTGGAAGTGCTGCCCAATCTTTCCACTCACGTCGTGGACGAGGGGCTTCAATACGTGAACAACGACGCCTGCTACCCGTCTATTTTCGTCGTCGGCCAATTTATGGAAGCGGTAAAAAGCGGCCGCTACGATACGGATAATCTGACACTATTAATGAGTCAAACCGGCGGCGCCTGTCGGGCGAGCAATTACGTAGGCTTTATTCGGAAGGCGCTAAAAGACGCGGGCTACGGCCACATCCCCGTCCTTGCGGCATCTATTCAGGGCATCGAACGCCATCCGGGATTCCGGTTCACCAAAAGGCAATTGGTGAGCATCGGGAAAAAAGGCGTGCAAGATCTCCTTTACGGCGACTTAATTATGCGCCTTTCCAACGCTACCCGGCCCTACGAAGTGGAAAAGGGGGCGGAAAAAAAGGTCACCGATCGCTGGATCGAAAAACTCACGGCGAAAGACTTTAACTATTCCCGTAGAGAATTCCGCAAAAACGTGCGGGACATGGTGGCGGACTACAGCGCCGTGGAAGTGGACGGCAAGGTGCGCCCCAAAGTGGGCATTGTCGGGGAAATCCTGGCGAAATTCCTACCCGAGGCAAATAACCACGTGCAACGGCAATTGGAGGCGGAAGGCGCCGAAGTTGTCGTGCCCGATCTTACGGATTTCATGATCTATTCCTTTAAAAACGCGCGGATCAAAGAAAAACGCTACGGCACGTCGAAAATGGGCGGCTTCCTCGCCGATCGCATGATCGATTACGTGGAAAGCTATCGTCGCATTATTCGTGAAGAACTTAAAAAGAGCCGATTTGACGGCCCTGAAAAAGTGGAAACCCTTATGAAATACGCCGAAGAATTTGTGGATCTCGGCAATCAATACGGGGAAGGCTGGCTCCTAACGGCGGAAATGGTGGAACTTATCCGCGCCGGCGCGGGCAACATCGTTTGCGTTCAACCCTTCGGCTGCTTGCCCAATCACATTACGGGAAAAGGCGTGATCAAAGCCGTGAGAGAAGCGTACCCTACGGCCAATATTATCCCCATCGATTACGACGCCTCGGCATCGGCTGTAAACCAAACCAATCGGATCAAGCTGATGATGAATCAGGCGAACAAAAATAAATACAAAAACGAAGAAATCGCCGAAGCCCATCGCTTGGCGCGGTAAATGCCCTCCTCACGGAGGGTTTTTTACTATAAGCTTCTGAACTTGCTATAAAAATTTTTCTACACTATAATCGAAATAGATAATACTTTAAAGTTTAAAAGGAGGAGTTATGAAGAAGAAATCATTGCCCGCCATAGTGGCCCTCGCCATTCTTTTAATTCTGCCTAATCTGGCGGAAGCCGCCACGCCCATTCGCCTTTGGGTTGGAGATCACTTCGTTATAAGCGATGTGAATCCCTATATCGAAAACGGAAGAACACTCGTGCCCCTTCGCTTCGTCTCCACTAGTTTAGGTTACGATGTGAAGTGGAATGGAAAAGATCGCACGGTTACCCTGAGCGTCGGCGACACGCTCATCGTCTACACCATCGATTCCACCGCCGTTCGCGTAACGGCTGCCGGCCAAACCAATACGATCCATTCCGACGTGCCGGCGCGCATTAAAGACGGCCGCACCTTTGTCCCCATTCGTATCCTAAGCGAACTGGAAGCGAAGCCCATTAGCTGGGATGCGGATCGCCGCGTAGTGATTTTATCCAGCGATTATATGAAAGGGCCCATTACGGAAAAAGTCGTAAATAATGTCGGCGAACAACTTGCCGCCGCCGTAAATAAAGAGGGCGGGATCTATTTCAAAGGCACTTACGATGCGAAAACCATGCAAATTTACGTTACTCCCGTGGGGAAAAGAGTAGAAGAATATAGAGAGCTCTTTAAAACCTATCCTAGATTTACGAAAAAAGAGCAGGGCGATATGATCGTGAAAGACTTAAACTTCGCCTTGAGCCTTTCGGGTAATGTCTACGGACAAACGGGCATCGCCTACGCCGTCACGCTACTAAACCCGGTATCGTCGGAACAAGTTCTCGCAACGGGCATCGGCGGTTATCCTGCTGAAAACTTTTTTAAAGATGTAACCCAGTTTAAAAAAGCGAAATAAAACTAAAAACATCCAATCGAAAAGGCTGTGAGTTTTGCGCTCACAGCCTTTTCTATCGTTAAGGGAGAAGAAGTTTTGATTTTATCGCGTGGCCATAATGGTTTCGATTTCGTCGGGATTGATGCCCACCATGGCGTCGCCGATGTTTTCGCTCACCTCGGCGATGACGCTGTCGTCCATGTAATGTGCCACGGCTTTTACAATGGCCTTGGCTCTTTTTTCGGGATTGTTGGATTTAAAGATGCCGCTTCCCACAAACACACCTTCGGCGCCCAGCCGGCGCATAAGGGCGGCGTCCGCCGGGGTGGCCACGCCGCCTGCGGAAAAGTTCGCCACGGGAAGTTTGCCGTGTTCGTTCACGTAGAGGAGAAGATCGTGGCTTACGCCCATTTCCTTGGCGAGGTTGTAGAGCTCGTCTTTCTTTTTATTTTGCACCATGGCGATTTCGCCCATAATGGCGCGGAGGTGATCCACAGCTTGAGACACATCGCCTGTGCCGGCTTCCCCTTTTGTGCGAATCATGGCGGCCCCTTCTTCGATACGGCGAAGGGCTTCGGAGAGATTGCGGGCGCCGCAGACGAAGGGTGTGTTAAATGCTTTTTTGTCGATGTGGTAGGTAGTATCGGCCGGGGTAAGGACTTCGGATTCGTCGATGTAATCGATGTGGATGGCTTCTAAAATGGAAGCTTCAACGAAATGGCCGATGCGCACTTTTGCCATGACGGGAATGGAAACGGCTTCTTGAATTTCTTTAATCATCTTCGGATCGCTCATACGGCTCACGCCGCCGGCAGCGCGAATGTCGGCGGGGATGCGCTCCAGCGCCATAACGGCGACGGCTCCGGCCTCTTCTGCAATCTTCGCTTGCTCGGGGGTGGTGACGTCCATAATGACGCCACCTTTCATGGAATCGGTGAGTTGAATAAATGCTTCGTTCATGGGAACCTCCTTAAGTTAATCTAATGACATTGTAAGGGGAATTTGATATCATCAAAAGTGCCAAAACATAAAAATCGGGAGGTACCAGATGATCACCGTCAATTTCGAAGAGGGAAAAGCGCTTTACCTGCAGCTTTACGACTACATTAAAGAAGATATTATTCAGAATCGCATGGCCAAGGACACCAAACTTCCCTCGAAGCGGGATCTCGCCCATCATTTGGGGATTTCCGTGAACACGGTCTCCTCGGCATACGATGTTCTTTTAGACGAAGGGTATCTTTACGCCGTGGAACGCGTCGGCTATTTCGTATCGCCCATCGAGTGTTTACATAAGACGCCGCGGCAGGAAAAAGCGGAGGCGAAACTTTTCGCCCCCCGTTACCGCTACGATTTCGATTTAAATAAAAACGGCATTTTCGATTTCCCCGATGTTCCCTTTCAGCGGGCTATGATGGACAGCATGAGGGAAGATTCGGAAATGAACGCTTGGGATAAGGAGGGAATTCCATCTTTGCGCCGCGCCATATGCCATTATCTCCGCGCATCCCGCGGCATCGACGCGTCGCCTGAAAATGTGATTTTATCCGCCGGCATGGAATATCTGTTTCGGATTTTGTTTTTTATTTTGCCGAA
>QWBY01002233.1_pt1 | contig 16937 bp, 23 predicted proteins | sample 1972471 | NCBI WGS metagenome assembly QWBY01 (sample SAMN09866722, study PRJNA288562) | Human gut metagenome isolate term6_stool, whole genome shotgun sequencing... | reverse complement strand
AAACGCTACGGCTGATTATTAAGTACTTAGCAAACCTGAAACCCTCAAAACACACTGAAAATTTATGAAAAATAATTATGCCCGTTAAACTTGGGCTAATTATCTGCAAATTCAGTAATGAGAGGATGTGTACACGCAAGAAGGACGTTGAAAAGTTAAGTTGCGGATTTGAGGCCTATGAAAAGCTGTGAGTATTCGATAGGAAAACTCTTTGACACTATGAACTGTCATTTGATTTTTAGCTGATTACTTCTTCTCTTCCTCTCCGTTAGCTATTCTTATTTGCTTGATATTTTCTTTTTCGCCTACCAACCAAATAATGTCGCCAGCTTGAAGAATGTGGGCTGGATTGATAAGCGTAATCTGCGGTTGCCCTTCGTCTACGCCTACCACCATGCAATTATACTTGTCGCGTATGCCACTTTCGGTTAATGCTTTGCCAATGAAAGGATTGTTGTCGGACAAAAGAATTTGTCTTAACAATATTTCTCGCTTCTCTATGTCGTAATCTTCTGCTTTTACTTCTTGTCGCATAGCTGCTGAAATGGCTGCAAGCTGCTGGTCGTTGCCAATGACTTGTATCTTGTCGTTCGGGAAAATAATGGTATTTCCTTTCGGTATGTTCAACCTTTGTGTGCCACGAAGAATGCTGCTGACGTGCGTTCCAAAGCGATTGCGCAATTGAAGTTTGTTCAACGATTTGCCTGCCCACAAGGAATTTTCTGTTATTTCAAATTCTCCAATATGAATATCCCTATCTAATAAGTGTCCTTCAAATCGTGGTTTGCGTTGTCCGTTTACCTGTGCTGCAATTTCACGGCTACGAAGATTTTGCACGAACAAGCGTTCCAAAGTTATGCTACGATGTTTCATGCTGCGTGAAAGAATCATCAACGTCAAAAGACCTATGGCAATAACAATGAGCAAAGCGTTTTTGAAACGAGTAAGATAGTTGCAAATATAGAAAATGAACATCAATGCAATGAACATTCGTACTAAAACGGTGAACACTAATGGCAAGCGATTCGTGCGGTGGCGTGTCCAAAGTGTTTTAAACTCTTCGGAATGGTTTTTCTTCATCACGAAAGCACGCAAAAAAGGAGCAATGAGGAGAGTAGTGAGGAGTCCGCAAATAGCATTTCCAATCCAATGTTCGCCCGTTATTTCTATTGAAAGTCTGCGTAAAATTGGTAAAACGATTGAAAACATAATGATGATAGTGGCTGCTGAAAGTATGCTATAAACGACCGTATTGGCAACCATAGCACGAATAAGTGTGCGCCAAAGATTGTCAGACGAAAAGTTTTGAGGTGTCCCCACTTCTATATGGTTCACACGTCTTGCCCATTGTTTTGGCAAATGTCGCAAAATAAAATCGTAAGTAGGGTTGGCTGCACGAATCATGTAAGGCGTAAGGAAGGTGGTTACAACAGAAACGGCAACCACAACAGGATAGAGAAATTTGCTGATGACACCTAAAGACAATCCTAAAGTAGCAATAATAAAAGCAAATTCGCCCACTTGTGCCATTGAAAAGCCACAACGTAAAGCGTTTTTAAGCGACTGCCCACCAAACATATAACCCATAGTTCCGAAAAGAGCTTGCCCGAAAAGAATCGTTATAACCAATAAACCAATAGGAACTGCATATGTAACAAGGATTTTAGGGTCGACCAACATGCCCACAGATACGAAGAAAATTGCGCCAAAAAGATTCTTTATAGGCTCAACCACTTTGATAATTTTTTCAGCTTCAATGGTTTCTGCCAATATACTACCCATGATAAACGAGCCGAAAGCTGCACTGAAACCTACTTTTGTAGAGATAACTGCCATGAGAAAGCAAAGTCCTAAAGCCAAGACAAGGAGGGTTTCGCTATTGAGTATGCCTCTGACTTTGCGCAAAAATAAAGGAATGGCAAACAAACCAATGACAAACCAAAGAATAAGAAAGAAACCTATTTTCAGTAAACTTTCTATCAATTGCACTCCATCGGGACTATTTCCGCTTGCTACGGCACTCAACATCACCATCATGACAATGGCTAAAATATCTTCCAATATGAGTACACTCATCACTGTTGTAGCAAACCCCTGTTGCGATAGCCCCATATCGGTAAAGGCTTTATATATGATAGCCGTTGAACTCATTGCCAACATACCGCCAAGAAAGATGCAATCCATTTGTTTCCAACCAAAGCCATGACCAACAGTAATACCTAACCCTAACATGCAGAAGACTATGGTGCAGGCTGCAATGATAGGGGAGGCACCCATTTTGAGAATCTTTTTCACAGAGAAATCTAATCCTAAGGAGAACAAAAGGAAGATTACCCCAATGTCTGCCCATGTCTTTATGTCGGCTTCGTCTACAACACTCATGATATAAGGCATGTGTGGCGAAACCAAAAAGCCAGCCACAATGTAGCCCAAAACCAAAGGTTGTTTGAGTTTTTTAAATAATAAGGTAACACAACCTGCTACTACAAGGATAAGTGCAAGGTCGGTTACAAGGTTTGGAAGTTCTGCCATAATAATGTGTTTGAGTGGAAAAAAGGATTTTATATAAGAAAGTGGGCTCCAACATCGTCATTAGTTGGAGTCCACCTCTATCAAATTTTTCTTAGCAATTTTGTTGCTATTGCTGCATTTCAATCGTTGTAACCTGCGGTTAGACGACTAATATTGATGACTACTTGCATAGCTTTTTCCATTACTTGGATAGAAACGAACTCGTAAGGACCATGGAAATTCACTCCACCAGCGAAGATGTTTGGACAAGGAAGTCCCTTAAAGCTGAGTTGAGCACCGTCAGTACCGCCACGAATAGGTTGTACCAATGGTTTCACCTCGGCTTCTTCCATTGCTTTGAGTACAAGGTCGATAACATGAATATTTGGGTCTATCTTTTCCTTCATGTTATAATATTGATCGTTCATGTTCATCTCAACCGTACCTTCTCCGTACTTTTCGTTCATAGCCTTCACGCAGTTCTCTATCATTTTCTTGCGATTTTCAAACTTCTCTCTGTCATGGTCGCGAATGATGTAGCTTAATTTAGCTTCTTCGCAACGGCTATCAATGCCCAAAAGGTGGTAGAATCCTTCGTAACCTTCTGTTGTTTCAGGGATTTCGTCTTGTGGCAACATTTCGTTAAACTCAATTGCCAAACGGCTTGCATTGACCATTCTGTCCTTTGCATAACCTGTATGAACGCTCAAACCCTTGATGTGAATCTTTGCACCAGCGGCATTGAAGTTTTCATATTCCAATTGTCCGAGGTCGCCACCGTCCATGGTGTAAGCCCATTCACAACCAAATTTCTCTACATCGAAGTGGTGTGCGCCACGTCCAATCTCTTCGTCTGGATTGAAACCAACACGAATCTTGCCGTGTTCTATTTCTGGGTGGTCGCGCAAATAGCACATTGCTTGTACGATTTCAGCAATACCTGCCTTGTCGTCAGCACCAAGAAGCGTTGTACCATCGGTTACAATGAGGTCTTCGCCCTTGTGGTCTAAGAGTTCAGGGAATTGCTTTGGCGATGAAACCATGTTCTCATTGAGTTGAATATCGCTGCCATCGTAATTCTTAACAATGCGTGCTTTGATGTTAGCACCACTTGCATCTAAAGCGGTATCGTAGTGAGCGATAAAACCAATTGTAGGAACTTTCTTTGAAGTAGTGGCTGGCAAGGTAGCGTAGATGTAGCCCATGTCGTCCATTTCAACTTCTTTCAGTCCTTCACGCTCAAGTTCCTCCTTGAGATACTTTGCGAAAACGAGTTGTTTCGCAGTGCTTGGCACAGTTTCAGATTCGTCTGCTGACTGTGTGTCAAACTTAGTATAATTAATAAATCTTTCTGATATTTCCATGTTTTGTTTTTATTTTTACTAATCTCTTACTTGCAAAGATAACTAAAAACTGATTTATAGCAAAACTTGTAGCCGCTTTTTTATAATTGTTATACTTTTTATATGCTAATCTTTAAAAGATAAGTAAATTCCAAAAGCAAAAATAACAGAAAGAAAGAACCCTATATCCTCAATGAAAGAGGACATAGGGCACTGTCTGCAATATAAATGTATACGCCCCAAACGCACTATAATGCTGCGTTCGCCGTCAATATTATTGGTCTACAAATTTTATTTTCCTGTTCAGTTCATCTATACGAGCCTGCAATTTGACTATTTTCTTTTCTATTTTATTCGTCTTTTTCTGAGCTTTCTTCAACTTTTTGTTAACAGCTTTTGCTTCTTTTAAAACCTTAATCGTCTCCTTTGCATCTTTTACAGTGCTCTTTGCGTCCGACGAATTAAATTCTGTTGTTACAACATTTGCCTCTGAATTCACTTCAGATGCCTTGCTTAGGAGGTTGTTGTAGGTAGCCTTCTCTTTTTCTAAGTCGAGCTGAAGTTTGTTTAATTTAGAAGTTAAGTTCAACACTTTCTGTTGTTCCTTCAACTTATCCACTCTATTTACATCTTGTGCAAAGCCTGAAACACTAAGATAAGTGAATTTTCTGACATACGCAAGTGTTTGAATACTTTTATGTATCAGGCACTTGCATTTCTTGCAAGCAAAAACGCTGCGGAAATAAGGGATTAGATAAATTGAGTGGAACTTACAAGTATGGAAGATATGCAACAAATTTAGGTTGTGGTCTTTCGGTTGGGGTCGCTGTATATAGGATTACGCAAGGTTATGAACAAGATGGAGATCAAATTGGATATCATACAGCGAAGGCAGCATCAAGTAGTGGCTTTGGTTTAGGCTTTAGTATTTACGGTGCTACTCATGGTGCTACGATTGGGGCAGGTGTTGGCTCATGGTTTGGTGGTATTGGTGCAATACCAGGTTCCGTTATCGGTTCACTTTTAGGCGGATATTGCGGTGAAATTTTAGGAGAATCAGTGGGAGAAAATATTGTTGATGAGATTTATAAATAAATTATTATGTGGAAAAAAATAGAATATAATCTTAATATATTACATTATGTCATTTATCTTTTTTGTGTTAAATATGAGCGATTATTACCTGCTTACAGTCCAAGTTTGAATTCTGGAATTATTATGATGTGGCTTTCTCCAATTCTTGTGATGCAATTACTTATTATTCATAATTTAATTTATAAAATATTTCATATTTCTTATTCGTCAGATTATGATTTTTACTCTACAATTTTTTTTGAATTATTAGTTTGGTTTTCTGTAATACACAAAGAGAAGTATCGTTTATACTTCAAAGAATTTAAGCAATTACCACCTAAAATAATAAAGAAATGGCAAAAGAATACACGTTTAATGCTGTTGGCAGCTTTTTTGCTTTTGGTGGTCAGCGTATTACTCTTGAATGCTTTGTAAAATGAAAAATGTTGTTCAAGTAATTAATTATAAGACCTTTGGTGGACTTATGGGCGAAAGTACGGGTGGCGACACGCAGACTTACAAATATAATGGTAAGGAACTCGACCGCATTAATGGTTTAGATTGGTACGACTATGGTGCTCGCAACTATGATGCAGCCTTGGGTAGGTGGCATGTGGTAGATCCTTTAGCGGAGAAGTATTATAATGTCAGCCCTTATGCGTATTGTGGAAATAATCCTATGAATCGGATAGACCCAAATGGTATGGAGATGGATGTACATTGCTACTACTGGTGAAAATATCACATTATATGATAATGCCAATTTTATGAGCAATGGTATTATGAAAACAGCCTTTGACTATACGCCAATTATATCAAGTAAAAATTTATCTCCTTTTTTTGACTCTATAGATAATTTTAACACTTGGGGGCTTGGAATAATAGGGGGATTTAGTTCTAATGCTTATAGAGCGTCAGTTATAAGCACTGCCTTATCTGCACAATTTTATCAAAAATCGACCTTAGTAAATAGTTTAGAAAAATTAAGTGGAACTTACAAGTATGCAAAAAAGATAGGAAAATTAGGAACTGGAGTATCCATTGTTACTGGAGCTTTTAATATTTTTAAAGGTTATGAACAGGATGGTTATAGAATTCATTATAATACCACAAAGGCTATAGCTGAAAATAGCTTCGGAATTAGTATGGGAATCTATGGTGGAACTCAAGGAGCCAAGTTGGGAGCTACTATAGGCTATTTATGTGGAGGATTTGGTGCAATTCCAGGTTCTATTATTGGAGGAATTATAGGAACATATTTGGGTGATAAAATCGGAAAGGGTATAGGAGTTATAGTAAATGAAATTTTCTATCAATAAGTCGTATATGAAATTAATAGAATACTATTTGAACATATTCCACTATGTTATATATGTATATTGTATAAAATACAAGCGTTTTTTACCAGGTTATAGTCCAAGTCATAATTCTGGAAATATATTGATGATACTGACTGTAATTCCTTCAATCATTATATTTAACAGTTACTTATTGTTTTACAAAGTAAATAATCATCCACCTATCATTGAATTATTTTTAGTAATTACGATCCCATTTTATTTATTAGTTTGGTTTTCTGTATTGCATAAGGATAAGTATCGTTTATATTTTAAAGATTTTAAGCAATTACCACCTGAAATAATAAAGAAATGGCAAAAGAATACACGTTTAATGCTGTTGGCAGCTTTTTTACTTTTGGTGGTCAGCGTATTACTCTTGAATGCTTTGTAAAATGAAAAATGTTGTTCAAGTAATTAACAATAGTTCGTTAAAATTTGAGTATATGACTACGCAGCCTTAGGCTGCCAGCCATATACTCAAATTTTAACGAACTATTGATACAAAAACGATGTAGGTGTATGGAAAGCATATAAGAATGGAGAATATTATACGAAATATTCTGGTGATTTTAAGAGTAAGGGACAGCCAGGTTCTCGCGGTTTTAATTATTCTACACTATGGGATAGACTGAGCAATAATTGGGATAGTCTGATCAATAAGATAGGAACTTTATTTAAATAATATGATTTGTAAAAAAAATATTCTACTTTCGTTATTATTCTTTTTCTTAGGAATATTCTGTAATGCTATGATAAGAATGTTTCACGAAGAATTTTATCAAGTGGTTGCTACGCCTTATCCTGACCAAGCAAAAATTGAAAAATGTAAGCAGCAATTTATTAAACATGGCGGATATAAAAATTATGAAACGATAAGGTTTTACTATGATGGTTTAGACGTTGCTCGTAACGAAGCACTTTATTTTGATATTATTGCAGCTAATCGGTATAATATTCTTTTAGGTTTTGGTTATACATATAGTTTTTTAGAAAATATATTACATAAACATGCAATTATGGACGATAATACCCTCTTCTTTTTTAATGATATGCTTTTAGATTATGTGAAACGTGCGTCCCAGACTCACGATATGAAAGATCATCTATTTGGCATGCAAATGGACGGTAGAGATTTCTACGATGTGCAATTAGATAGTTTAGCTAACGATTAATTTTTTTTAGTGTAATGAAGAAATATATTTTATTTGCCATAATGTTTTTATTTGGATTATTACTCCATTATGATAATTTAATAAGCTATCCGCATGTACGTTATACTGATGCTGCTAATTTATATAAGGAAAAGAAAAATGTAATAGAACGTGGAGATACAAATGCCTATAAAAGTATTTTAGAGAATTATCAAAGCTACTACCAACACGATCCTTCTAAAATATTCTACTATTCTTTTATTATGGCAACAAAATACCACTATGTTCCAGCTAATTACGATACTTATAAATCGTTAATAAGCAATTATGGGACATTAGATTCTTTGGATAAAGATACCAAGCATCTTGCTCTCTTTTTTCTAAGAAGAGGGATAAATAGGGGAGATATACTTTGTAAAATAGAATATCATCGCCTTCAAATAAAAAGATAAAAATTCAAAACCTATTGTTTTGGAACGCAAAACAATAGGTTTTGAGCAAAAAAACAGTCTGTTTTAGTCTATTTTGTGATGTGCATCTGCATGAAGTGTAATATTTACTTGTGGCGATTGGCTCTTTGTTGGCGATATTTAGCCTTCTGTTTGGCACTACCAGAGCCATGCGCCCCTGTAATATACTTCTTTTTCTTGGCTTTGGTCTTCACTTTGCCATCATCGACCTTGGGCTTTGGTGCACCACGGAAAACCATTCCGCCTTCTATGATTTCATCAATTTCGCTCATTTTTATTATTCTTTCTGTTTATATTATTGGACTTTGCGTGTATTGCCCAATCTATTTTATTAATGGTGGAACAGACGAACGCCTGTAAATGCCATTGCAATGCCGTACTTATCGCAAGTATCAATAACATGGTCGTCGCGAATGCTGCCGCCCGCTTGTGCTATGTATTCAACGCCACTCTTGTGCGCACGCTCAATATTGTCGCCAAAAGGGAAGAAAGCGTCCGAACCCAAAGCTACTTTTGTGTTCTTTGCTATCCATGCTTTGCGCTCTTCTATGGTCAATGTCTCTGGCTTTTCGGTGAAGAAAAGTTGCCATGTACCCTCTTGAAGCAAATCTTCGTATTCGTCCGAAATATAGATGTTGATAGAATTATCTCGGTCGGCACGGCGTATTCCCTCTTTAAACGGAAGGTTCATCACCTTAGGGCATTGGCGCAACCACCATTCATCGGCTTTGCTTCCAGCCAAACGGGTGCAGTGAATGCGGCTCTGTTGTCCTGCTCCAATACCGATAGCTTGTCCGTCTTTCACATAGCAAACCGAATTACTCTGGGTGTATTTCAACGTGATAAGGGCAATCATAAGGTCGCGTTTTGCCTCTTCGGTGAACGTTTTATTTTGGGTTGGTATGTTTTCAAACAATGCTGGGTCGTTGAGTTTTATCTCGTTGCGTCCTTGTTCGAAGGTAATGCCAAACACTTGTTTGCGTTCTATGGGTTGAGGCGTATAATTTGCATCAATTTTGATGACATTATAGTTGCCCTTACGTTTCTTTTTGAAGATTTCGAGTGCCTCTGGCGTGTAGCCAGGCGCAATAACGCCATCGCTCACTTCGCGGTTAATCAATCGTGCTGTAGCCTCATCGCAAGTGTCGCTCAAGGCACAAAAGTCGCCATAGGAGCACATACGGTCGGCACCTCTTGCTCGTGCGTATGCCGAAGCCAATGGAGTGAGTTTAAAATCAACATCATCGACAAAGTAAATCTTCTTCAATGTATCGCTTAAAGGCAAACCCACGGCAGCCCCAGCAGGACTAACGTGTTTAAAGGAAGCAGCAGCAGGCAAGCCCGTAGCAGCTTTTAATTCTTTGACAAGTTGCCAACTATTCAGTGCATCAAGGAAGTTGATGTAACCAGGACGACCGTTTAGCACTTCGATAGGCAATTCGCCTTCGTCCATAAAAATGCGTGATGGTTTTTGATTTGGATTACAACCGTATTTAAGTTCCAATTCTTTCATTTTGATTTTGGTATGTAATTGACTTTGATTATAGCTGCAAAGTTAGGCAAAACAACTTAATAATTAGCTAAAACCGCATGGAATAATTGTCTTTTTCCCTTAAAAGGGCTATTATTTTGCTTAATGTAAGCGTATTTTGCAATAAAGTTCTTACATTTGTAGTAGTCAATGAACAATTGTAATTAGACCAACCTTTGTTGGTGTTTACCGATACGTTGGAGGATAAATTAGAAAAGATAAACACAGCGTTTCGAGTAATAGACCAATTATTTACGACAGAAAGCATTGAGTATTATGCCACTTTGCCACAAGCCGAAGCAGCAAAAAGGAAGTTTGCAAAGGAGTTTTGCGAGATGACAAAACAATTGGAGGCTGCCAAAATGCAGGGTTTTGTTTGGGAAAATACGGAATATGAGTTTAAACACGCCAATGGTTATGTTACGTTGAAAATGGAGATAGACGAACAAACCTACAAAGTGTTGTTGGCTCGCTATCGTGAACTCTTCCAAAAGAAACCAAATAAAACAATAAAAGGCGAAGAACAGAAGAAACGATTTGTTGTAACAAACCTATCAGACATATTGCGCCGCTTTATACTTGACCCTGCCGACAGAGCAAGAATAATTTATGCTTACCAAAACGAAGGAGTTTTCCTTGATAGGAATGTTCCTGAAGAATTGCCACAAGAGGAAGAACCGCAGGAAACACCCGAAGAAAAAGAACAACGAAAAGAAGACAATAAACTATCATTCGACGAAATGAAAGAAAACATAAGAATAGTAGTAAAAAAAGACTTAAAGGAAATAAGTCCCATAGGCTTAAAGTTCCCTTTGTCTGACCTGTCCGACCTGTCCGACCAGTCCGACCAGTCCGACTCGTCCAATAATCAAAAACAATAAAAATATGAACAATTTAAAATTAAGTTTAGTAGCAGCAAGCATCTTTTTAGCTTGCTCGTCAAGCGTTTCGGCGCAGTGTCCTATCATGGAACAAATACTCAATAGTGGCGATGAAGAAAGCACTGGAGCGCAGAAAAATCACACATTGATTATCAATTACGATGAAAAGAAAGGCGATAAAGCCTTGAAAAAAGCAATTGAAAAGAAAGATTGCGAAATTGTTTACGACCATAAAGAGTTTAATAGTTTGACGATTAAAACTCCAGAAGATTGGGATATAGAGAAGGCGATTGCCTATTTCAATAAAATAAAAGGCGTAACAAATGTTAGGAAAGACGGAATTAGTAGGTTGCAAAGGTAAACTTAAAAACCTCCCCCCAACCCTCCCCGATGGGGGCGGGAGCGCAACTTTGCTTATTAGTTGGGGGTTATAAGTGTAATTGAATTTAAAATTTTGTTTTAATTCTCCATTGTCGGACTTGTCTGCCCCCTCCGACTTGTCCTTTTTTTATTTACACTCCCCCCCCAACGGGGAGGGTTGGGGAAAGGCATTACTTTATCAACCCTTCTTGCTTTAAAACGCTTTCAATAACCTGTGGGAAATGCTCCATTTCCAAAACGTGTTCCTTGTCGGCAATATCGTCAGGGGTATCAGTTGGAGTAATAGGGGTGCGGAATTGTGCAATGATTTCGCCACCATCGCAAACATTGCTAACCCAATGAACGGTCATACCTGTTTCGGTTTCGTTGGCTTTGCGCACAGCTTCATGGACATGATGACCATACATACCAATGCCGCCAAACTTAGGAAGTAAGGCGGGGTGAAGGTTGAGCATACGTTTTGGGTAAGCATCAATGAGCCAATCGGGGATAATGAGAAGAAAACCAGCCAAAACTATAAAGTCAATTTTGTTTTTCTTCATAAGGTTTAAAACCTTTGTGCGGTCGTTAAATTCGGCTTTTGGCAAAACAATGGAAGGCACATTCAGATTCTTTGCGCGTGTAAGAGCGTAAGCATCAGCCTTGTTACTAATAACCAATGCAATATTAACCTCATTGTTTTGTTGGAAATAACGAATGATATTTTCACAGTTACTTCCACTTCCTGACACAAAAATTGCGATGTTTACCATATTTTTTATAAGTGCGTTTTCGGTTAAAATTATTCGTCCTCGTCATCAAAATCGTCGAAACCAAACATGGCAGGCTCTACAAAAGCATCTATTTGACGACGGTCTTTCTTGGTAGGACGACCTGTTCCACGAGCACGGTCAATAAATCCACTAATCCGACTCATCTCCAACAATTCGTATTGCTTGGCATCAGTAACATTTTTGTAGACCTCTGGCACAAGTTTAGCACCTACACGGCTTTCAATGGGTTTTAATACTTCGAACGAATAAGTAATGGGTGGTTTCTTAACGCTAATTACATCGCCTACTTTTATGGTATGCGAAGGTTTAACGTTGATTCCTTTGATAGTTACACGTCCGTTTTTACACGCATCAGATGCTATGCTGCGTGTTTTAAAAATGCGTGCTGCCCACAACCATTTATCTATTCGTGCAACCTCATTCATTATTTCTTTCCTAATTTATTGAATTGGTTCATTGTAATGTTGATACCTGCAAGGGCGAAACTTTTAATGATTTCTACTGCTGTATCAATGCTGGGTTGAAGCGTTTTCATATCCTCTTCCGTGTATTTACCCAATACCCAATCAACCTGTCCGCCCTTCGGATAGTCGTTTCCGATACCCATACGGAGGCGAGCATAGTTTTGTCCTATGAGTTGTTGGATATGTCCCAAGCCATTATGTCCACCATTTGAACCGTTAGCTTTCAAACGAAAGGCACCTAAAGGAAGGGCTAATTCATCAGAAATAACCAACAAACGTCTCTCATCAATCTTTTCTTTTTCCAACCAATAGCGTACTGCGTTGCCAGAAAGATTCATAAAAGTAGTAGGTTTAAGCAGAATTATCTTGCGCCCTTTGAGCATTGTTTCGGCAATAAAGCCATAACGCTTGTCCTCAAAAACAATATTGGACGCCTTAGCAAAGGCGTCCAATACCATAAATCCTGTATTGTGGCGAGTTCCCTCGTACTCACGCCCAGGGTTCCCCAAGCCACATATTAGATATTTATCCAATGTTGTTCAACTTTATTCTTCGTCTTCTTCGCTTGCAGCAGAAGCAACAGAGTTACGAGTAGCCTTAATAGAGCATACTACAACTTCCTTTGGAGTTACGAGTTCAAGACCTTCGAAGCTCAAATCGCCAACCTTGATACTCTTACCGATACGAAGATTAGTAACATCGATTTCGAGCGTTTCTGGAATGTGAGAGTAAGGAGCCTTAACGTTGATTTTACGGATAGACATGTTCATACGACCACCATCGCGAACACCTTGTGCAAGACCTGTATGCTTAACAGGAACACCCATTACAATAGGCTTAGTTTCGTTTACTTCGTAGAAGTCGATGTGAAGAACAGCATCTGTAGTTGGGTGGAATTGAATTTCCTTCATAACAGCCAAATGCTTTTCGCCGTCAATGGTCAACTCTACAACATAGATATGTGGAGTATAAACCAACTTGCGAAGCTCTGCCATAGGAGACGCAAACGCTAAAGCTACTGGTTTGCCATCTTCTTTTACTTCACCATAAAGGTTACATGGGATTAAACCTTCTTTGCGGAGTTCCTTAGAGGCTTTCTTGCCAATAATCTCACGCTTCTTACCTGAAATTTGAATTTGTTTCATTGTTTGTGTTACTCTAAATTAATGAATATTTAATTCGCCATCACACACTGATACTGCAAACAAAGGATTGTAAAAATCCCATAAATTGCTGTTCTCAATTTGCAAAAAGCGGTGCAAAGTTACTCCTTTTTCCGTAAATGCACAAATATTATGCCTATATAATGCCTAAAAATCAAGAAAAAAGGACATTCTCTTGCATGGAACACATATTTTTTTTACATTTGCAAAACAATAGATTATAACGAAACACAACTTTTATAGGGCAATGATAAATAGAGATTTAATAAGAATAAAGGTCGTACAGTTAACCTACGCTTACTACCAAAATGGGGATCGTAATATTGATAAAGCAGAAAAAGAACTTCTTTTCAGTTTATCAAAGGCGTATGGCTTGTATAATTATCTTCTATCGCTCATTGTTTCAATAACGCAGGAGGAGCGCCGCCGCGTAGAGATTCTAACGAATAAGGCAAAACGTGAAGGCACTGAAACTCCTTCTGAACGCTTCGCTTTCAATAAGTTTGCTGTACAACTCGAAGAAAACAAACAGTTGAACGCATTTATGGAAGGACAGCAACATCATTGGGACGATGACATGGAAACTGTTCGTAAAATATGTGACCAAATTGAACAATCGGTTATCTACCAAGAATTCATGGAAAGCGAGGAAGATTCGTACGATATTGACAGAGAGTTATGGCGCAAATTATATAAAGCATTGATTCAAGACAATGAAGATTTAGACGCTATTCTTGAGGAAAAGAGTTTGTATTGGAACGATGATAAAGAAATTGTTGATACGTTTGTCGTAAAAACCATTAAGCGTTTTGACCCAGCCAACAAAGCAAATCAAGAATTATTGCCTGAATTTAAGGACGAAGAAGACAAAGATTTTGCAATCAAACTTTTCCGTTCAACCATCTTAAATGCAGATACTTATCAGCGTTACATGAGCGAAACAAGTCGAAATTGGGACTTCTCGCGTTTGGCTTATATGGACATTGTTATCATGCAAATAGCCATTGCAGAAATGCTTAATTTCCCCAACATACCAGTTTCGGTATCCATTAACGAATACGTTGAGCTTGCCAAACTTTATAGTACCCCAAGAAGTGGAAGTTATATCAATGGTATGCTCGATGCTATTGCTCGCTATTTGTTTGACATTGGGGTTATATTCAAGCAGTTGCCAGAACGTAGACAACCGCAACGAATGCAAAATAACCAAGGATACAATCGTCCTCATCGCCAACGTTTCACTCCTCAAAAGAATCATTTTGAAGAGAATGGTTATCAAGATGAAATGAATGAAAATGAAAACAAAGAATTTTAATCAATAAATAAGAAATGAATACAGCTTTTTTACTTGCTGCACAAGCTGCAGGACAGTCAGGCGGCGCAATGCCAATGATATTTATGATGATTCTAATCTTCGCTATCATGTGGTTTTTCATGATTCGCCCACAACAAAAGAAACAAAAACAAATTCGTGCTTTCCAAAATGCACTGAAAGAAGGTGATTCTGTCGTTACCGGAGGCGGTATCTTTGGCATTGTAAAGCGTGTTGATTTGACAGCCAATAAAATTGATGTTGAAATTGCACGTGGTGTTGTTATTTCAGTAGACAAAGGCTATGTTTTTGCCGATGCTGAAGCAATGCGCATGAATCAAGCTAAATAATTAGGTTTGCAAAATTGAAAATGGTTTGCAAATGGTGGGTAAAACACTACATACATTAGGCTTTTTCAGGAACTTCGTGTCGAGAATATTCAACAAGGAGTTTCTGATTTTTTTGTTCTTTCTCATGCTGAGCGGTTTGTTTTGGCTAACAAATGTGCTTGACGACTACTATGAGAGAGAATTTACCATAGATTTGCGCTTGGCAGGAATACCTAAAAATGTGGTATTAACGGGCGAAGTAGATTCTGTGGTAAAGGTCGTGGTGCGTGATAAAGGTTATGTCATAGGAAGTTACATGTTCCGAGGAGATTTCCGACCACTATTTTTCGATTTCGAAACATGCAATAAAGGCAGCAATAACGGCGAGATTTTGGTAAGTGAAATTCAACGATTGGTACAACAACAACTGTATTCCAGCTCAAAAATTGTAAGCGTAAAAGCTAACAATCTTACCTATTCTTACAATTATGGACAACATAAAAAGGTGCCAGTCAGACTGCAAGGTATGGCAATTCCAGCCGAAGGCTACTATCTTTCAAGGGTGCAATTTACCCCAGACAGTGTAACGATATACGCAACAAAGAAGGTCTTAGATAGCATTCAGTACGTTTCTACAGAACGAGTTGAGGTATTAAACTTCTCGGAAATGCAACAACAAGAGGTCAAGATAGCCAAAATAAAGAATGCAAAGCCACTCCCCTATCGTGTAAAAATGCAACTTTATCCTGATATTTTGACGGAAGAATACGTTGAAGTTCCTATTCAAGCCATTAACGTTCCGACTGATAAGACGATGAGAATCTTCCCTGGAAAAATAAAAGTAAGGTTTGCTGTTGGTGCACAACGACTTCGCTCTATGCCTAAAAACATAGAGACACGCGAATTACAACCCATTGGCTTCAAAGTAATAGTAGACTACAATGAGATTTTAAAGACAAAAGCAGAGAAATGTCATGTCTATATTCAAGCCACACCAAACGGAGTTCGCAATGCACATCCTATGATAAATGTGGTCGATTACCTTATTGAGCAGAAATGAAAGTTGCAATAACAGGGGGAATTGGTAGTGGCAAATCGTATGTTTGCAACCAACTACGCAAGTATGGCATCAAGGTTTATGATTGCGATGCAGCAGCAAAAAAATTGATGCGCACATCAATTGAATTGCAAAATAGGCTATTTCAGCTTATAAAACAGCCTATTTTTATCAACAAAACCATACAAAAATCTGTCATTGCAAAATTCCTTCTTGAAAGCGAAAGCAATAAGCAAGCTATCAATAACATTGTTCACCCAGCCGTGGCAGCCGATTTCATGCAGTCGGGTGCCGATTGGTTAGAAAGTGCCATACTCTTTGAAAGCGATTTTATCAATCGTGTACCAATCGAGAAAGTAGTTTGCGTAACCGCTCCAGAACACATTCGTGTGGCACGCATTGTTCAACGCGACAATATTTCTCCAGAGAAAGCGTTAGAATGGATACACCGTCAGTTACCGCAAGAGGAAATTTTAAGACACAGCGACTATGAAATCGTGAATGACGGAAAAAGAAATTTAGACACACAAATCAAACAAATAATTGATGAAATAATTTAAACGAATCAATAATAAAAATAAAAACAAATATGTTACAAACAATTCTTTCAATAGCAGGCAAACCTGGACTTTATAAATTGGTAAGTCATGGTAAAATGAATCTTATCGTTGAAACACTCGATGAAAAGAAAAAACGTGTACCAACATTTGCTACCGACCGTGTTACAAGTCTTAGTGACATCTCTATGTTCACCGAAAACGAAGATGTTCCTTTGTATCAAGTGCTTGCAAATGTGCGTGACAAAGAGGAAGCAAAGCCTACTTCATTGAATTGGCGCAAGGCTTCAGCTAAACAATTGCAAGACTATTTTGCTGAAATCCTGCCTGACTTTGACCGCGACCGTGTACACAATAGCGATATAAAGAAGTTGTTGCAATGGTACGACATCTTGATTAACGCTGGTATTTCTAACTTTGAAGAAATATTAAAGGCTGACAACGACAATTCAGAAGAGGTGCAAGAAGAGGAAAAATAAACGCTCATCGTTCCAATATATAATGTATCAAAGCCCTATTTTGCTCTGATTTTATAGCATTCAAAATCTTTCAGCTATAAAGTCAGAGCAAAATTTTGTTCATACCTCGCCCTTTCCCATA
>QWBY01001384.1_pt1 | contig 16985 bp, 2 predicted proteins | sample 1972471 | NCBI WGS metagenome assembly QWBY01 (sample SAMN09866722, study PRJNA288562) | Human gut metagenome isolate term6_stool, whole genome shotgun sequencing... | reverse complement strand
AAAATTGCTTTTCCTCTCTTCTTTTAGTTATTATCTAGCTTCAGTTGCTTGTCTTTTTTTGATAGCGATAATAGCTGATGCCATTATTGCAAGACCAATAGCAGTGAAGATAATAGTACCAATACCACCTGTTTGTGGGATAACTACGTTCTTATTCTTGATTTGTAAACCGTGTTTTATTACTTCTTTATCTTCTGCGTCTTTTATCTTATAGTCAAGTTCGTCAGCCTTTCCATCATATGAACCTTTTTCAATATTAAATGTTTCATTTTTTTGAAGCTTAGCAAATCCTTTTGGTGCTGTTTTTTCTTCTAATTCATATCCTTCTTTATATTCAAGACCAGCAATTTCAAATCTACCTTCAGCATCTGATGTTAATACAACAACATTAGCATCAGTTTTTTCGCCCCATTTATATTCTATTGCGTTTTCTTTGAATGCTTTGTTGTATGCTTCTTGTTTTGTATTAATTAGATTCTTAGCATCAGTTCCTTTTTGACCTTTTTGATCTTCTGCTGAAAGATTGTTGTATGCTGTTACTGCTGCATCAAGTTCTTCTTTAGCTTTAGTTACTTTTGCTGCATCTTTTTTAGTTGCTACAAGATACTTTCCATTATCAGGATCGTCTTTAATATTGTTCTTAATCCAGAATTCAGCTCCTGCTAATCTTTCAAGTTTGTCGCTACCTTTTTCTTCGTTATTTGTTTTAACAAATCTTCTACCACCTGTTACAACTTTTGGTTCAGATGGGTTAAGTTTATCTGGGTTGTCTGTGTTTTTGTGGTCCTTGATTTCAATTTTGCCAGTTTCTTTGTTGTATTCCATATATTCAGCTTCATAGCCTTTTACAGACTCAACGATTCTGTATGTTCCATTTTCATCAAGATTTTTGAATGTAACTTCAAAGTTATCTTTTTCAGTTTTTTCTACAGTTTCAACGTCTTCCCATTCGCCTTTGTCGTTTTTCTTTTGAAGTGTAAAGTATGCTACTACATTCTTATCAGCTTCTGTTACAGTTTGGTCACCTGTTACATCCCAGGATTTTTTCATTGTGATTTCTTTTTTACCAGGTGTAAATTCTTTTGGTTCATTGTCTTTACCAGGTATATTTGAATAATCTAATGCGATATCGTTTAGGTCTGGTGTATCAACTATTGAATTTTCATTTACTTTTGCTGAATATGTTAATTTTAATGTAACATCACCTTTTTTAGCTTCATTTTCTACCTTTGTAAGACCAGATTCTTTAAGAACTAATGTGAATCCTCTGTCTGTTGCTATAACTGAATAGTCATCAGCTACAAGTCCAGCACCTTCAATTTTTAAATCTTTATTGTATGTTAGACCTTTTGTCATGTTATCGTTCCAAACTAACTTTTTATATTTAGCATCTTTTGGAATTTCAGTTTCTACAACATATTGAACATCGTCACCAATTTTTTTAGAAACTTCTTGTTTATCTCTTTGATTGTTATCAAAATCGATGCCCCATTTAGCAATTAGTGCTTTATCTTCTGGTTTATAAGCTTCTTCAGCTTGCTTATATTTGTCTTCTGTTGGAGCATATGCTTTCTTTGCTTGATCAAAAGCTACTTTGTGTTGGATAGCTACATCTAATTTTTTAGCTTCATCTTCAGAAATATGTTTTTTTGCTTCTTCAACAGAGAAGTTCTTATCAATTTTTGGTTTTTCTTGTGTATTCTTTGGATAAACGTGAGCATCTTTAACGATACCTTCTTCATCATTAACTACTGGTAATGTAAGAAGTGTTGGAACTGCTTTAGAACCTGCTAATAATTTGCCTTCTTCACCTTGGTATTTTGATTGTTTTAAGTCTTCAACTATTCTATAAGTTCCTTTTAGACCTTTTGTATCTAGTTTAAGACCAGCATTTTCAACTGTTAAACCTTTGTATTTGAAAGGTGCTTTTTCATTTTCTCCGTCAGTTATAGGAGACCATTGAGTATCATCGTTAACGTTAATTTTATCTTTTTCAACGTTATCATTTAACTTTTCAAGTCTGAAATAAACATTTCCAATGTCTTTTGCAGTTTGATCACCAAAGAAATCTTTGATGTCTTTAATTCACTTGACAACAATGGGGTGAATACGCCAACCATCATCGCTAATGCTATGATTAGTGATAAAAATCTTTTTTTCATAATATAACTCCTTTATATTTTTTATAATCATTTGCTTCTCGCAAATTATTACCTTACCCTTGCCCCCATGGGCACTTCTTCTCTTAGGCTTCTGCCTTCCAACTCATCTGAGTTTCATTAGCTTTGCCTTTCGCAGACCTCTCTATCTGCTTTCTATAATCAAGCCCTTTTTATTAGAACTTCGATTAGCTTGTTAATTTTTCTTAACGTCTTTTTCTCTCATACATAGCCCTTGGACTATATTTATTTCTTGTAGCCTTGTATGTGTATGTTCTTATCTCTTTTACTTCTGTAAGCTCAAGACCTTCATATCTCTCATCAGATTCCGTACCCGAATTACCATTCCTGTACATATCTTCCTTGATAGTTTCAAGAGTGTATATTGCGTTGTTTAAAGTTATTACTTTCGTTGAACCGGAATTTATACCATTATTATACATCATATAAAAATGACAAACGATAGCAAGTATAAGGACAACAGCAAAAATAGTATTTGCAATTTCTTTTAAATCAATAAGTTTTACTGATATCGCAATTAATGATACAAAAAGCGCCACGTAACTTATAAATTCGCCTTCTTTTCTTACGCTTATATCAACATCATCTCTATAACTTTTAAAAGCATTCAAATCATTTAATAACTTGTCATAATCAATTTGATTAGCATTAAAATAGAATTCATTTACGTAATTAATTATCTGATTCTTATCTAAGTTCGTAAATGTTTTACAATTTGTTGATACTGTATAAGATAATTCATATACAATATTTTTACTTTCAAATCTAACTAATCTTAACTTGCTTTCTTTCTTACCATCATAACTCATAAGACCACCTCATAGACGTTTAATAGATTTGTCCGAACATTATCGAGACCCCGGGGACTTGGTTTCTCGCCTCATCCCCTTATCTCTTTGTAGTCCCTTTACGGAGGGTACCTCATCATTTGATCTAATCCAATCATGATAAAGCACTCTCTCTTCTCTTACGTCTGTACTTGTAGTACGCCGTTGACATCATCACAGCACCCGCTACAAGGAATCCTATAATACCCATCGCACCTGTAAGAGGGAATGTCGCTTTCTTGTTTTCTATCTCGATAGGTTTTGATAAGTCTACGGTTCCTTTAGTTGTAAATGAGTAAGAGTGGTCTTCGTAGGCATCTCCTTTAGTACCTATGTGGAAGCTTCTGCTTTCATCAATACTATCACCTATTTTTATCTTAGATCCTAGATCTAATTCTGTATTTAGGTATAGTTTTGAACTCATGGATAATACTAGAGTTTTATTTGTAGTAATATCTGCATCATCAGTTTTACCTTCGAGTTCTTTTACTAGGGCAAATAGGTCTATTCCTTTTGTAGCATAATCTCCACTTCCGTAATAACTTAAATCTAAAGTAATAGTTTTTTGTTGAGAATTGTTTGTTCCATCTGTTAGATAAGCTGTTATTGAAATTCCTTTATCTATTACCTTATCTCCAGTCGGTTGACTTGCTTTTGGTAGACCAGAAAGTGTTAACTTAGAATTGTTCTTAGTATAAGTTATTGGCATTTTTTCTGTGTTGTACTTCATTGTAATACTTGTATCATAACATTTTACAAATCCCCAAGTGTATTGCCAACTTTTAGTTTTCTTTGCAGAAACTTCAGTTACAAATTCTCCACTTTGTTCTTTGTCATCTACCTTTAATTTGCCATCAAGGTAAGAGAACTCTTTTACAGGATCTCTAGGCTTGATATAGTGCGAAGGTGCCTTTACTTCTTTAAGTGCATAGTAGCCATTGTCTAGTACATTAAACTCAACTAAACCATCTTTACCTGTGATAAATTTATCGCCTTCCACATGTTTATATCCTTCTGGAACATTGTCGCCTTCTTTTAGTACAAGCATTTCGGTTTTCTTGTCAACAGTCTTCTTATAAACCTTAAGCTTTGTAGTGTATTTTTCATCAGTTTTATTTTCCTTATACCAAACTTCAAATTCTGCACCTTCAAGCTTTGTTTTGTCACTTGCATCAACTTTTTCAAATTTGATTTTTTGTAGTTTTTTGTTGACTACTGGTATTGGTGTACTACCTGATTCGTCAACACTTACTGGTTGATGGTTTGGATCAGTTGGAGTAGTGGAATCTTTCTTACGGTGAATATTACCAGAAGAATCTACTTCAAATTCTAGGATTGCTCCTGATATTTTTTCATATCCTTTAGGTGCTTCAGTTTCTACTAATTGATACTTACCAGCTTTTAGCTGTTTAAATTCAACTATACCATCATCACCTGATTGTTTTATTCCACCTTGGTAGTCATTCCAGTTTCCATCTTTATCTTGGATGTTAAGTGAGAATGATGCTCCTGCTAGTGGCTTACCATCTTGGTCTACCTTTAAGAATCTAATCTTATTTTCAGGGTTAACAGCCTGGATACTTGGGTCTGCCTTGGCATTTGTAGAGTTTCCAAAACCATATACTTGGTCTTTTCTATTAACATACAAGTAGTATCCAGAAGTTTTGTAAGTTCTATCAAGTTTACCATGACCTACATAGGCTGTCTTATTTTTATCCTTAACTGTACCTGTAACCTTGATGATATAGGATTCAGTTGCTTTGAATCCTTCTTTAAAGGTCAATACTGGTTCTCCACCCTTAGAAAGATCTTGTAAGGATACCAACTCTTTTGCTTCATAGTTAGTATTCTTTTCATCTATACCAAAGGATGCTGGCATAACATCGTCAATTTTTGTGTTATCTTTAATATCTATTCCAGTAATTTTGAAATTATATATATTTTGATCTGAGTGATAAATAAACTTAGATGGTCCAATATATTTCTTATCTCTATTAATGTAATAGTAGTGGACAAATTCCCCAGTTTCAGGATTAAATTTGGTAATCTTAGAACCTAGGTTCATGAAGCTTGTCTCATCATCTTCTCTTGATGTCATTGAGTCATAAACAACTTTTATAGATTTTTGTTGATCAGTCTTATTGTTTACGCTAAATCCAACTGTTTCTTGGCTATCAGAATTCTTAACCTTGTTTAGGTTTATAAATGCTGATAACTTATTAGAAAATTCTGCTAATTGATATGTTTCGGCATACTTTGTGAAGGTATAGGTTATAGTTCCTTCTTTTCTATTGTAGTCGGCCTTTGCTATTGTACCTACTCCATCTGCAAACATATCAAGGTTGGATGCTTCGTCTTCAAAGATACCATTAAGGTCAATGTTCTTAGTTAGATTTAATACGAAGTAGTCACCAGGTTTAATCTTTGTGTTTGAGTCTAACTTAAAAGTATTTGCAAACTCAAAGACTTCACCTAAGTGAGGATGAATTTCTCCATCTGCTTTTTGTTTGTTGTCCTTATTTTCTGGATTTATGACTGTCATCTCAGATTTACTTAATGTAATCTTATCTGACAAGTTGTCTTCCCTTTGAGGAGCTTCACCTGCATATGGGTCTAGATCCTTACCACCTACTGTAAAGTTCCAGATTTGATGGTTATTGATATAGCCACTTGGTGATGCAACTTCTTCAAGTTTGTATTGACCTATTGGAAGCTCATCAAATAGAATTTCACCATTTTTATCAACATCCTTTATTGTAGTAGTTCCATTAGATATATTAGTTAACTTGAACTTTACACCTTCTGGTAAGTCCGTAATTTTTTTTGCATCTTGGTCGACTTTTGTAACCTTTACTTTACCTTTCCCAGGTTTAGTATTTACAATCTTACCCATGTTCTTGGCAGTAGCAGATGTTACGAAGTCCACTAGCTTACCGTCTTTTTCTGATGTAGATTTTTCAGGAACGTATTGGTAAACTCCATTTGCCTTGTCGTATTCTAGGGAAATATATCCACTTGATCCTGGAACAATTTTAGCATCCTTGATATTGTAGTTGTCATTTGCTCCTACAATTTTTAGTTCTTTTAGGAGAACTTGCTCCTTATCCGGATCTGTTGCATGTGGATTTATAATTTTTGTTGTTTCTACATTGATATCCGTTGATTTAGCATTTTTGATATCGACAATTTTACCATCTTTACCAACCATTTGAAGTGTTTCAAGCTTATGAGCTTCCGGATCAGTATCCGAGAACTTGATTGTTATTGATTTAATATCAACTACTTCCCCTGTTTCTGGATGGACAATTTTACCAGAGTTTGTCTTAATAGTTTCTACTGTGAAGTATAGAAGTGGACCATCAATAGGTTTGTAGCCCTTTGGAGCCTTTACTTCCATTAGTCTATAACGTCCTGGACTTAATCCTCTGAAACCAAAGTATCCGTTGAAGGCTGATGCTACAGTAGATTCTGGTACATCTATAAATCTACCTAGTCTTTCTTCTTGAAGTTTAAATACTGCTCCTTCAAGTCTTCTCTTTGTTACTTCTTCACTATCTATTCCTTCTTTAGGGTCATCTTGACCGTGTTTTGAGAAGGTAACATTGTAGGTTTCTTCATCGTTTAATATAGACATTCCATCTTGGCTAATTTGGTTTGTTGTATTGGATGAGTATAGAGGCTTGATATCTATTGTTGTTGTAACTTGCGCTAAAGTTTCATCATTGCCTTTTACCCACTGATTATTTATTAATTTATAAGGAGTGTCAATTTTACCTGTTCTATAATCATTACCGTCTGTCCAAGTAACATTTTTACCAACCCAGTTTTGATATTTTCCATCTTTCGATAATTTCTTACCCCATTCAGTTGGTTCACCTTTTTTGTGGATGACTTTTCCTGTTGAATCTACTACATCTTCTGCATAAACACCACCAAGGGCTGCTGCACCTGATTGGTAAGAACCATCCTTTTTCCAATAAAAGTTTCCTTTTTTGTCTTTGGCTTGTGAATAGAAATATCTTTCTGTCAAGAAGTCTATATTCATTTCTATATTGCCAAGTTTGTCTTCGGTGATATTGTCATCGTAGAAACCTTCAACGTCTATATAGTAGACACCCTTATCAAGGTTAAGTTGGTCTTCGTCAAATCCCCAGTCAAATGGTCTCCACCTTGCAGTGTTAATCATAGACACATTAGGATCTGACAAGTCATATATGCTTAGGATGTCATTTAATTTTGTATCGTCTACATTTTCAGGTAAATCGGCGATTTTATAGGTTGACCTATAGGCTGTCTTAACACCATACTTTCCATTGTAACCTATTTCAGGCGGTTGACCTGGTCTGTCAAACTCTTCTCTTTTTATTTCTGGTGTGATTCTAACATTGACTTTTTCATCGCCAGTGTAATTTCTAGTATCAACATAGATTCTTTGAATAAAGGTCTTTGATTCAGTGTTGATATAGGTCATTTTACTAGCGTATTTAATTCCGCTACCAGCATCTTTTAGATAAGTTGTTCCATTTTTTGTATTTGCATCTTTGGCTTTATCAGAAGTGACAAAGTTTGTAGGTGTATTTTCTGGGCCCCTGTACTCGGCCTTCATAGCACCAGTTTCCTTGTCTTCATATACACGAATCTTCCAATCGGCATTTATCTTCTTGTATCCTTGTGGAGATGCTACTTCTCTTAAAACATAGTTACCTGGTTTTAGTTTTACTTCTTCCTTATTTTTGATGAATTTAACAATTCCATTTGCATCAGATATACCAGACATAGATGCTTTATCTTTGTCAGTTATATTATATTTTTCATCTGCGTTGTAAAGCTCAAATGTCGCGCCTTCAAGTGGTCTATCACGGAAATCGTGCTTATATATCTTGAAGTCAAGACCAACTTGTTTGTTGGTGATTTGTGCAAATTTATCCTTAGGAATTTCTATACCTGCGTATTCAAAAGTTGCTGATACGCTAACAGCTCCTGCTAGCATTGTGAATTTATTGCCAGTAACTTTAACAGGTTGTCCATTTGCCGTTACTGAATAACCCTTGAATACATATCCTGGGTTTGCCACTGCAGAAAGTGTGATTTCGTCTCCTTCATTTGCACTTGTAGGAGATGCACTTACTCGTCCGTTTTGAGTTTGGCCAATGTTTACAGTGTAGGCTCCTGGATTAGTATCTCTAACAAATGTTCCTGAAACTGTAACCTTTGAAGCTGGCATAATAAAGTAGTAACCTTGTTCGTCGGATAAGACTGGAACAGAAGTACCACCTTGAGCATATCTTACGCTTTGAGCAGTGTTCTTGAAACCCTCCCATGGAGTAAGAGTAATTCTTACCTTTTCTCCTGGTTTATTAATTCTTTGGCTTACAGAAATATTACCGCCTGTAATTGTTGGGTCTACAGTTGCAACAAAGCTTCCATCTGGAACTGTTTCTTCTTTGTAAGAAGAAGCAACTATGGTAACTCCGCCTGCGGGCATTTTAAATGAACCATTTACGCCATCAAAGTCTGGTATTATCTTTTCTCCGTTAGCCTTTCTTACAAATACTTGATCTTTAATTACTTCCCATCCTGGCTTAGCATCTACTCTAAACTTGACAACTTCTCCCTCTCTAGCTTCACGATTATGGTTATCTGAGATTTGAGTAATTGTAATCCATCCTCTTTCATTATTGCCTTCTATACCTACAGGATATGTTGTGTAAGCTTTTTTGTTGAAAGTTACGCTTACAGTTATATTATTGGCTGGCATTGGGAATGTGTACTTTCCGTCAACCAATTTTGGTCCGATAGATATATTGTCCAACTTAACGTCGGTTACTTCAACTGTAGTATCTTTTGGAGTAACAGTTACTGTAACTTCTTCTCCTGCTGCAGCCATGTTTTTATCAACTGTAACACTTCCTAGAGTAGGGTCATTTACACTTGTTGTAACGCTAAATCCAGTTGGTTTTTTTGTTTTAAATGTAGCATTTACTGTTACATTTGCCGCTGGCATTGTAAATGTCTTAGTGTTTTTATCTATAGGAACATTCTTAGTGCCATCATTGTAATATAAGCTATCTAACTCTTCATTTTCTCCTAATGTAACATCTACTTTTACTTGCGTATTAGGTGCAACATTAAGGTTTGGAGTTGCAGTCAACTTAGTGCTGTTAACAGAAACTGTATAAGTGTCTGGTGTAACTTGTTTTGTTCCTATATATCTTTGCTTAGGAATCATTTCCTTAATGATTGTAACACCATTAGTTCCTTTGCTTGTGTCAACTTCTTTAACACCAGTACGAACTCCATTCTTTACTTCATATTTGTAGAAAGTTTCTTTTTGTCCATCTTGTCCATTTACGATTTTCTCTTGACCAACATTCATATTTGGATCTTTTACATATTTTGTAGGGTCGTTAGAGTAATCTTCCATTGGAATTGTTGTTTTTTCAGAACCGTATTCGTAGGTTATTACTGGTTGATTCTTATTAATACCTGCTGGTCCATTATCGTAGGACTCTGCTGCCCAATATTCTTTACCTGCATCACTACGATTAGGTCGGTAATTTGCGCCTAAACCTATAGCTCCTGGTTTTTGATACTCAAACTCTACTACAACTGCAAAAGGACTTTGGTAGTTATTTTGACTTAAAGTTAATTGGTTTCTCCAGTATTTTAATTCGTTGTAGTTTGCACTTGTATATGAAAGTTCTCCACCAGTGTATTCTAGATTATCTAGTGTTGAATTTCTGGATACTGGCCTTACACTAATTACGTTAAGGTTTATTGGATAGTTATTCGGATTAGCTCCTTGTCCAATAACATTCATATTCTTAGGCTCGGCGTGAAAATCTAATCTAGCTTTAGTCATCTTAATATTTTCTTTATTTACAAGGAAAACTTGCCTGATTTTGCCTTCACTTTTGTTAATATGAGTTATCTTAGTTTGAATTTTTCCAGAACTATCATTTCTTGTATTTGGTACATCTGAGTTACTCGAATCAACTGTTTCCCAGCCGCCTGCTCCTACTGGAGCACCTGCTAAGATATCACCTATTTCAAGTCCGCCCATTACCATGCTAAGTGTATTAAGACGAGCTGCTCTTAATGCTGCTGCAATTGGTCTTGATTCTGCACTTTGAGCGTTTTCGCCTACAGTAACATTTGTATTTGATATTAATCTTACGGTTTTATTTTCCTTTATAAAGGTCTTACCATCTTTAGTAACTGTGACTATCCAGTCATTATCGGCTTGTTCATAACCTTGGGCTGGTGCAGTTTCTTCTAACTTATAGGTTCCTGGTTTTAGGTTGTCAAAAGAAATTGTTCCATCAGAACCAGTTGTCATAGGTCTTTCTTCTGTGCTTGGATCTGGACCAGTTAGTTTGAAGCTTGCTCCATCAATTGCTTGAGGATTATCACCTTCTTTAACCTTTTTTAAGGTAAATTTAAAAGTTTGAAGCTTATTATTAACATCTAGGGAGTCATCTGATATATAAGAACCTTGGATACCTTTAGATTGTGCAAGTACAGGTCCTGAGTCTCTTATAATGTTGACTCTTTCGTAGTAGTCGGACTTCCAATAGGTTACGCCATTTTCTACCCAGTCCATACCAGTACCAACTCCACCAGTTGCTCCATTGTATGGAACTTTAATGTCCACAACTATTGGTTTGTCTGTTTTTGGAAATTCTAGCTTTAATCTAGCTGGTTCTCCAAAACGAGTATTATCCGTGCTAATTGAAACATCCTTTGTTATATTAGTTGGATTGTACTCTGCAAGTCTTATGTCAGCTATATTGCCTGTAACAGCTTTATCAAGTGTGAAAACTTGATAGTCTGTATTTGCCACGGCATTTCCATTGTACCAATCCATATTTTGATATTCTGGTTTTTCCCTATGAATAGTAGCAGTTGTTGCTCCTATATTTAGAGATTCTGGGTTTAGTACATATCTTTGGATTACATATGAATTGTTAGGGTCACTGTTGTTTATACCAACTATTCTTGTACCTAGTTTAAAAGGTGTTGGATAGTTAGCTGTCCAGTCTGCACGTCTGTTGTCATAGAGATTCCAACCGTCAAGGCTTCTGCCTGCAACATTAACCCAGTTAACATTATCTTTTTCAAGAATTGAGTTTAGCTTGATAGTAGGTCCAGATTGCTCTCTGTAGTTATAAACTTTCTTACCATTATTATCTATTACAAGAACCCATTTCTTGTCTAGTGGTTTATAGCCTGATGGTGGAGCAATTTCTTCTATAATGTAGGTTCCGTTTTGAAGCTGTCCAAATTTTACAAGACCTTGTCCATCTGATTCTGCTTCTTTTGGCGTAAAGGTATTGTCATTGTGTTTAGTTAATCTAAATTTAGCTCCTTGGAGTGGGTTTCCTTTATCATCCTTTTTGTAGATTACAAAGTCTTGGCCCTTAGGCTTGTTGGTTACTTCTATATTTAGTTTCTTACCATCATAGAATTGAGTTGAGCCTGAAACACCAGCTTCTGTAATTCTAACATTGCCATCATTGAAGACGAAGACTTGCCATTGCTTGTCTGTAATAATGTATTCGTTTGGTGCTCTAAATTCTTCAAGAATATATCTTCCTGGGGCAAGACCAGTAAAGCTAATTTCTCCTTTATCATTACTAGTTCTATAAATAGGAGATCCATATTCGGGTCTTAAAACGAAAGTTGCGCCGGGTAGTTTTTTGTTTCTATCAGCTTGGTCTAGCTTTGTGATTTTAAACTCGCCTGGAATATATTTTTTGTTTATTAGACCAGTAATTTCTTCATAGTATTTTGGAATTTCTTCACCAGTTTGGTCTGCTGTAGCAGTGTTGAAGTTGGCACTGTTGGCAAAGGCTGATTCCATACCCTTAGCATCACTAGTTGCGCCGTTATTCATGTAGAAAATCCTTGATAAGTTTATGAAGTTATTAATGTCCGTTATCTTGAAGGTTTGTTCTACTATGAAGCCTTCTTTTTGTGGAGAAATGTTTGGCATTCTTACTTTTAATGGGTAAGTTGTATGAACTCCTCCAGTTGTTTTTATTCTGCTTGGATCGTACTCTAAACTGACTCCATTTGCTGAACTAGAAGTCTTTTGACCTGGGTTAATTGCAGTGTGGTATAGCAAAGAGTAGGTGCTTGGATCTTGTTCTGGCCTTACACCATAGGATAATGGCATATTGTAGTTTACAGTAATTATATCATTACCATCTTTTATCTTTCCTATGTTTGGTTCGGTACGATATACCTTAACATCTACTAAATCATAAGCCGGTTTATAACCCCTGCCTTCTTGTCTAGCTATCCTAGTATTTTTATCATAGTTTGTAGACATCCAGTTGAATTGAAGTGTCTTTGATGTTCTACTATCTGCCATTGGGTTGAAGTAAGCCATGGCTGTTACATACCACTGTCCATCGTCAGCTTGGTAGATGTCCCTGAAATAATATGATTGGGATGGATGACCAATGCCTGTGTCATACCTACCATAGTCTGCTTGAATGTCTTTTTGGATTGTTTGTTGTCCATCTACATTTTCTTTTTGTCCTGGTGCAACTGTAATTGTAAAAGGTTTTGTACCAGTGTTTTGGAAATAGTATTTATCTGGAATCATACCCTTTAGGTCTATACTTACTATGGTTTGCTCTGGTTTAGAGTTCTTATTAAAAACATAGGTCAATAGATTGGTCTTGTAGTCAAAGTATGGATCCGCTATATCTTTTCCATTTTTTCTGATTTTTGGAAAACCAGAAAAGTATTGGGTAAAGTCAAGGTTTGGATCAAATTGGATTTCAAATCTTTTACCAGGGCTTCCATCTTTTAGGGTAATGTCCGCATGATATTTTAGGGATTCAAACATGTAAGCTTCCCACACATTTGGTCTTTTTCCCCAGCTATTTGCATTACCTTCATTGTACTCTAGTCTTTGGCTAACATTTGTTACCTCAGGTTTTGTTTCTGTTTGGGTTTCTGCTCCCTTTTCAATCCAGTAATCTTCACCGATAACCGGTTGGCCTGATCCTGTTTTGAATTTTGGCTTATAGGTTACTTTGTTTGATTCGTCTACTGTTACTTCGTAGTAAACGTTGGATTTTATATAACCATCTGGAGAATTTATTTCTTCTATTATATATGTTCCAGGAATGTGGCTGCCAAAGTTTACATTACCATCCTTATCAGTTAATTTGTTGGCTAGGACGTTGTCATTGCTGTCTTTTAGTACAAATTCAGCATTTGGAACTCTTACTCTCTTGCCATCCTCTTTAAATTCATTGGCAAATTTTGATATTTTTATCTCGCTTTGTTTAAATGCCTCATTAGTAATAGTTATAGTTGGAATATCACCTTTATTAGTATTTTTATTTAAAGTGACATTTTGTCTAATATTAGAATCTTGTGGTGATTTATCAACTAGCCAGTCATAAGATAAGTTAGTAGAATCTTTTTTTCCAATGTTTCCAGTAACTTTTACCAAAAATCCCCAGTCATCAGCAAATCTTTCTTTAGGGAAGTATATTTGATAACCTGTTTCTCCTGGATTGGCAGATTGAATTGTTTTTCCTGTAATAACTTTTTTATTTCTTGTATCATTAATTAGGTTGGATCCCGATGTTATATTATTTACACTTGATAAATCTTGGGCTACCATAGCCTGTCTGACTTGGTCCCTATAGTATGGATGGACATCATAGGCTGTAACATTTGCATCTTTTAGGCTTACACCAGGTAAAGTAATATTTAAGTCAGTATCCTTATCTGTTGAACCGCCGGCTTGTTTAGCTCTTGGTTTTAGGTAAACATAGAATTCTACATTTCCATTTGTGTCAACCTTGCCGTAGTGCATAGCGTTCATAAAGTCTGGCCAGTTTGGATAGTTACTATGTTCTACCATTTGAGTCTTACTAGATCCTGTTGTAAGAACAGCATTGTTACCTGTTACTACAATTTCTCCACTTTCAGTAATAGTTACGTTTTTGGTTTCTTGATCAAGTTTGTAACCATTTGGAGCCTTGGTTTCTTTTAATACATAGTTACCGGGTTCTATGTTTTTAAATGTAGCTTGCCCGTTTTTATCAGTTGTTACTCCTACTCCTGCTCCTAGTAGATAGTAATCGGCTCCTTCTAGTTTTATATCTTTTCCATCTTTATCCTTGTTCTTATCAATTTTTATAACTGTAAAACTTGTTAGTGTCTTTCCATCCTTAACCGCCGAGTTTCTAACTAGATATGTTTTGGCGTCTTCTTTATAGTAGTTGGAGTTTTCACTGTATTTGTATTTTTGACCACCAACATCAAATGGTTCTGTTGGAAGATTTTGTTTAATACCAAGCTTATTAGCTACATATACTTGCTTGCCATTTTCTTCTTTGAAGTCCCAGAACTTGACATTTGGAATGGTGATTGTTCTTGAACTACCTGCTTCTGCTCCAACTTCTTTTGATGCTATAGGCTTACCAGTTGCCTTGTCAATGACTTCAATTTTTTGTGCAGGCATTTGTTGTCCTTCTGGTAAGGTCCACTCTTGCTCTACTACAACATCTTTGTATTTAGAAAGACTAACACCGCTTAATCTGTAGTCCTTGGCTTTGTTTTCGCCAGATGTGGCATCAGTTAAGTTCGTGTCAATTTTGTATACTGCGATGTTACCAACTGCTTGGGCGCCTTCAGGGTCTTTTTCTTTATCTGGAATCTTAGTTAAATCAGTTTTTAATTCTCTCTTAACTACCATTTGTCCATAAGTTTTGCTATCTGAATTAGTATCTATACCATAGACAACACTTTTACCAGATTTAAAGTCTTGGCTTCCTTCTAATTTTCTAGTTTCTAATGGAAGTCCCTTATTTGGATTTGGTGCTTTTTCATCACCAGATGATACTTGATCTGTAACTGTCCATTCAGCTGTGTCGTTTGTTAAAAACTTACCTTGAATAGTAGTTCTGTTATTCATTCCAACACGAGTTGGCGTTGCTTCACTTATGGCATCAGCTTTATAGGCATCGTCTAGTATTAGTCTAGCTGCTCCTAAAATATTGCTTTTATTTGTTAGGATACCAGATACATCTAGCATGTAAGCAGATTGGACTCTTTCTACTGGTGTATAGAAAGTATAAAGTAAATCTGTTGCTTTTTTGTCAAGGTTGTGGTGTTTAGAGTCAACTATACCAGTAGCATTTTCAAGTTGTTTTTTTAATTCAACTGAACTTCCGTTTAATTTAACATCTTGTATCTCTTTAAGTCCAGATCCTTCAACTGCTGTTAGGTTTAATCTAAAGCCTAGATTTTTTAAGTCATCTGTTGAGTGAACCTTGATGGTCCAGTTGATACCTTGAATCTTTCCATTTTCAATAGCTGGCTTACCATGAGCGTCTATGTTAACCGAGTAAGTTCTGTCGTTTTCATTATCGAAAATTTGGATGACATCGTGTCTACCGGTTTCTATAATAGATCCAGCTGGATTTCCATTCTTGTCAATTCTTTGTGGAACAAGGTCTTTTGGAGGGTTTACTATTCCTAAACCAGATACTTTATTTATTACTGTAAATGTTCCATCTGACTCAAGGGTAATCTTGTCAGGGTTGTAATCAACTGGAATATCTAGTGGGACATTAATGTTTTCTGGAATAGTTCCTTCAATATTATAGGTAATAATATTTTTATCACTATCGTATGATGGTTTTGCAATTACTCTTCCATTGTAAATAATTGGCTTTAATGTATTTTCGTCATTAACTTTAAGTTCATCATCTAAATGGATTTTGAAATATTGGTAAGGTTGAATTGCCCCACCTGCATTTGATGTTTGGAAGATTGTTTTTACATGGAACTTCTTGCCATCTAGGTTAAGAGGTTTTGAGCCTGTGTCTGCAAAGACTTGTGGGTTGAAGTTCTTGTAGGCGTCTCTTTCGATAAGGGCTTTGATTGCATCGGCGTTATCATCCATTAGTTTTGCTTGTTCTTCTTGTGTTAGATGATATTTGTCTTCAAAGCTGGATAATAATGCTTGAACTTCTTTTAATCCATTGGCTTTTACTGATAGGATTGCTTTTAGTTCACGGTCTGCTTTTTGTAGGTTTGAAAATCCGAAGAATTCTTTGATGCCTTCCAATAATCCTTTTGTTTCTTTGCTGACTTCTTTTTGGTCAGCCTTCTTTTTATTGTCTTCTTTATTATTAGCATCTTTTTTGTCTTCTGATTTTTTGATTTCTTCTTTTCTATCTTTTAATGCCTTGTCAAATTCTTCTGCTTTTTGTTTTCTTTCTTGTGGTGTGGCAGGTTCTGATTTGACTTCTTCTTTTATTTCCTTCTTCTTTATAATAGGTTCTTCTTCTTGTCTTTCTTCAGTGTCTTTTACAAGTCCAAGAAGTTTTTTGTTTTCAAGGTCTTTCTTCGCTTTTTCTTCAGCGGCTCTTTTAGCTTCGGCCTCAGCTTGTTCTTTTGCAAGTTGTTCTTGTTTTGCTTTTTCAGCGGCAGCTAATTTTTCTGCTTCAGCCTTTGCCTTGGCTTCTGCTTCAGCTTTGGCTTTGGCTTTGGCTTCTGCTTCCGCCTTTGCTTTGGCGTCAGCTTCTTGTTTTGCTTTTTCTTCAGCAGCTTTTTGTTCTTCTGATTTTTTAGCTTCTTCGGATTTTTTCTTGTCCGCTTCTTGTTTTGCCTTGGAATCTGCTTTTGCTTTTTCTTCAGCTTCTTTTTTTGCCTTTTCGTCAGCTTCTTTTTTCGCTTTTTCGTCAGCTTCTTTCTTTGCCTTTTCGTCAGCTTCCTTTTTTGCTTTGGCATCTGCTTCTGCTTTGGCTTTGGCTTCGGCTTCTGCTTTCTTTTTGGCAACTTCTTTTTTGTGTTCTATTGATGATGTAACTTCAGCTGGTAATTGTTCTGTTTGGTACACGCTGTAAGTTTTATCATTTAATATAGCCGCAAATAGGTCTGCGTTTTGTTTTACTTCAAGTGGATTGTTTGCATCCTTATTAAGAGCTATTGTTGTAAG
>QWBY01001110.1_pt1 | contig 16991 bp, 16 predicted proteins | sample 1972471 | NCBI WGS metagenome assembly QWBY01 (sample SAMN09866722, study PRJNA288562) | Human gut metagenome isolate term6_stool, whole genome shotgun sequencing... | reverse complement strand
AATAAGGAAAATAAAGATTTCTGTTTTATTGCCCTGGCATCAGGTTCTGAGTCAGAAGAAGATTTACCAACAGAATATGTTGTAAAAGACGTTCCTTTAGGAAAAATAAAATCATGAGCTACACCATCGGAGAACTTGCTAAGAAATTCAATATTGCGCCCTCTGCACTTCGTTATTACGAAAAGGAAGGGCTCATCCCCGGCGTGAAAAGAAAAGCTTCGGGTGCACGCGAATTTGAAGCAAAAGACTGCGAAGTCCTGCTTCTGATCGATTGCCTTAAACAAAGCGGGATGTCTATTAAAGAGATATCTCACTTTATTGAACTCCTTCACGCCGGAGAAAGGACTCTGGAAGATCGCGCTGATATCCTGAGCGACCTAGAAGTCAAGTTCAAAGAGGAACTTAAGCGGCAGAAGCAAACGTTAAAGCGCCTTCAGTATGAAAACTGGGTCTACCGACAGGCTGTCCGTCTGGGAAGTATCGAAGCGGTTGAAGAGCTGCCGTCGGCTTCAATGCCCAAGAAACTGCGCAAGATAAAAAAGAAAATCGATCGAATCTGCCGTCCTGAAGAAACGTTCTAATTATTAATTCGAGGCTTAAATGAAAGTCGTCGTTACAACAAAAGATTTTTGCGAAGAAGCGAAGCGCTATTTAGAGTCTGAAGGCTTTGAAGTTGCGCTGCGCAACAGGCTGGGTATCGGCGCCGGGGCGCCTGACGACGTTCTGTACCCCGTGGTAGAAGACGCTGATGCAATAATCGCCGGAACAGAAACCTATCGTCCCGAGCTTCTCGCCCGCTTAAGGAACCTCAAGCTTATTTGCCGCAACGGCATCGGCTACGACGCGATCAACCTTGATGCACTTCGCAAAGAAGGCATCGGGCTGACAAGAACCAAAGGCTTTGTTGAAGGCGCGGTTGCCGAGCAGGTGATGGCTTATATCCTCTATTTTGCGCGGCGCGTTGATCTGCAAAGTGCAGACATGCATGATCACTGCTGGAACAGCCGCTTAATGCCAGGCGCTAAGAATCACACAATAGGGCTTGTCGGATTTGGCGGAATCGGAACAGAAGTGGCAAAACGCGCAGTGCCTTTCGGGATGAAAGTAATTTATTTCTGTCGTCATCCGAATCCGGCTGATGATGCGGCTTACGGCGTGCAAAGCGTTTCGATGGAAGAGCTCCTCAAAGAAAGCGATTACGTTGTCGCTGCGGTTCCGCTTACGGATCAGACGTTCCATCTTTTTAACGAGGAACGCATTGCTCAGATGAAGGCCGGTTCGGTTCTGATCAATATTGCCAGAGGACCGGTAGTCGACGAAGAGGCGCTTGCTCAAGCGTTGGCCTCCGGACACCTGGGCGGCTGCGCGGTAGATGTTTTTCCAAAAGAGCCGTGCACGAATTCGGTGCTGACTCGATATGCGAACGCGCTGCTGACGCCTCACTCTGCGACCTCAACTGCAGAAAACAGCAAGGCAACCAATTTTGCGGCGGCCAACAACCTCGTTAATTATCTGAAAAAAGATATTGACGCCAAATATGTCGTAGTCCAGGGCACCCGCTACTAATCGGTTATCCAAAAACAGAAAACCTCGGAAGGCTGAAAATCTTCCGAGGTTTTATTTAGTGTTAATCGCTTAACTTTGAGGCCGATTAGCGATGAATGTTATAGCGCAGCCAAACGTAGCCGGAACCGATGGTTTCGCAATCGATTAATTCCAGACGATTCTTCTTGAGCGGCTCAACGACGCCCTGGCATTCGATGACGGAAGGATGATCGGATTCACCGTCAAGGCCCGGGTAAACAATCATGCTCAGTTCATCAACCAAGCCCATCTGAAGGAAGTTGCCGCAGGTAATGGCGCCGCCTTCGAGGAGCATGTGTTTTACATTGAAATCGTGTTCGAGGTGTTTGAGGGCACTCTGTGTTTCTTCAAGTTTGGAACCGGGAGTGCGCATGATGTAGGAAACGCCGATTTCTTCCAGTTCTTTCTGATAAGCACGAGTGACGTGACTTCCGAGAACGGCAACGATATGTTCGCCGCTGGGAAGTGTCGGAGATTTGTAGTGGAGGCGGCCTTGGATATCGAATACGACGGCAAGCGGCCTGCCTTCGCGTTTACCGATGAACGTATTCGTCTGCATGGTCTTGTGGCCTTCCATTGGTTCTTTTTCTTCTACGACATCAGCGCCGTACTCGGCCATGGTTTTGCGTCCGACGATCCAGCCGTCTGCGGACAATTTTGCATCAGCGGCTTCATAAACCTCTGTGACACTGGAGGAAGCGTTGTAGAGAGGACTCCAGTATTTCGGAAGCAGGCGACCGTCAACGGACATGATCATATGGCAGGTAATTTTCATTTTGCGTCTCCTTTTTTGACGTGGTGGAGAGGGCGAGAGCCGAAGGGAAGTGCGGTGGGATGCGGCGGCCCCGCGCCCGTATTCTAAGTATGCTCCAAGTTGGAGCATAAGTGAAGAGGAAAAACCGCAGGCCAAAGCCCCGACTCACGCAAGGGGTTAGGCCTGTTGTGCACTGAAATGGTGCTTGGTTAGGGAAGGGTTTTTCTTTTCTGACAGTAAGAATCTTTGGGGCTTAAGGACTAGAAAGTTGGCACAGATTATGCGTGGTGATGGTTAGATCCCACGAGATCGTACAACAAACTAATCAGGAGCCCTTATGAAACTCATATTTGCGGTTTTTAAACCCTTCAAGCTCGACGAGGTCAGAGAAGCGCTGACTGAGATCGGTATCACCGGAATGACGGTAACGGAAGTTAAAGGTTTCGGACGTCAAAAAGGCCACACAGAACTGTACCGAGGTGCGGAATACGTCGTGGATTTTCTCCCGAAAGTTCAAATCATGGCGGCATGCCCGGACGGGTTGATCGATATTGCGACGGAAACGATCCGAAATGCGGCAAACACCGGAAAGATCGGCGACGGCAAGATTTTTGTGATGCCGTTGGAAGAAGTGGTTCGTATTCGTACAGGTGAAACAGGGGAAGGTGCATTATGAGACTTACAGCCTTACTTTTAGCTCTGCTTTCTCCCGCGGCATGGGCGGCGGAAGAAAGTGCAATGAACGCAGCCGACGTGTCCTGGATGATGGTCGCAACGACACTCGTGCTCTTTATGACAATCCCGGGCATTGCGCTTTTTTATGCCGGTATGGTCCGTAAGAAAAACGTTTTATCCGTCGTGATGCAGAGCTTTGCAATCTGCTGCTCGATTACGATTGTTTGGTATGTCTGCGGTTACTCTCTCGCTTTTACCGAAGGCAACTTCTTTATCGGCGGTTTTGACAAAGTTTTTCTCCACGGAATCGGCATCAACACCATGCAGGGCTCTATCCCTGAGATGCTCTTCATGATGTTCCAGATGACGTTTGCCATTCTGACGCCGGCTCTGATGTGCGGTGCTTTTGCGGAACGCATGAAGTTCTCGGCGCTGTTCCTCTTCATGGTGCTCTGGTCACTGTTTTGTTACGTGCCCATCTGCCACTGGGTTTGGGGTCCGGATGGCTGGCTTGCTGCCGCAGGTGCCCTGGACTATGCCGGCGGTACCGTTGTGCATATCAACGCCGGTGTCGCAGGTTTAGTGGCCTGTCTAATGCTCGGCAAGCGTATCGGCTACGGAAAAGAAGCGATGGCTCCGCACAACCTGATTCTGGCCATGGTCGGTGCCTGCTTCCTGTGGATCGGCTGGTTCGGCTTTAACGGCGGATCCGGTTTGGCTGCCGACGGCCGCGCAGTTATGGCGATCGTGGTTTCTCAGATCGCCGCCGCTGCCGCAGCGCTGATTTGGATGGCCTGCGAATATGTAGAAAACAAGCGATTCACAGTGCTGGGCGCTATTTCCGGTGCAGTTGCCGGTTTGGTTGCGATTACTCCGGCATCAGGCTTTGTTGAACCGGCACCGGCACTCTTCATCGGTTTATGCGGCGGATTTATCTGCTACTTCGGAGCCACTCGACTCAAGCATTGGCTGGGTTACGATGACTCTCTGGATGCCCTCGGCGTGCACGGCGTCGGCGGTATTGTGGGTGCCATCCTGACCGGTGTGTTTGCTTCCGAGGCGATTACGGGCTCTGCGATGAAGCCGGTTCTTGAACAGGTATGGGTTCAGACAGAAAGCGTTATCGCCACTCTCATCTACGCATCGATTGTTACTTACGTTCTCTTGAAGCTCGTTGATGTCATGATCGGTATCCGAGTCTCCGCAGAAGAAGAGCGGATGGGTCTGGACTTGAGTCTGCACGGCGAACGCGTGGAATAACTTTCCACCTAATTCTTCAAAACAATTGAGGGTCTTCGGACCCTCTCTGTGTATTTATTCGGATTTTTGAGCAGATGAGGTATCAATGAGATGGGTCTAAAGCCTGTTGGAGCAAAAACGATCGGCCCGGAGTAAAGTTCGGACTGGTTTCTTGATATCGGAGCTCGCATTTCTCTAAGCTAAATTGGCATAATTTAGCCGTTCAAAAATAAATAGCCGCAGAGGGAATCGAACCCCCTGCGCGCTATGGTGATGTGTTCTATACCACAGACACTCACCGCAGACCATTTTAGCTCCTTGCCAATAAGATTGAAGCCTATTGCTCTTTCTGAGGTAGAACGGACAAAAGTGAAAGGCTGAAGTTCCTATTGAAGAACTTCAGCCTTGTTTGTCCGCAGAAGAGATTAGAAGATCTGGCCTCTGACGGAGCTGTCATTGATCAGAGCTCCGATAGGATCATCGGTAGCCGGCTGATCGAGTCCGAGATTCGGAATGGCGTCTTTACGATTGGTGTAGTAGAGATTGCCGCCTTCTTCCGTTACGCCCGGAGGCGCTTTGCGAACGACGTTCGGCTCATCCTTAATGGCTTCTCTCATGTAATCAATCCAGACCGGAAGCGCTAAGCCTGCGCCTTGAGCTCTGCGGCCTAAGCTGCGCGGCTGGTCAAAGCCCATCCAGACGGCCGCACACTGGTCGCCGGCATATCCGACAAACCATACGTCAAACGCATCGTTACTGGTACCGGTCTTGCCGGCAATATCCGTTCTTTTAAGCATGGCGGTTGCGCGTGCTGCTGTACCGGAAGTCGCAACGCCGTGCAGCATCTGATGCATGATGTAAGCGTTGCGCGGATCAAGCGCTTCAACCCCGGCTACTTTTTCTGCTTCCGCGGTCGACTGCATCAGGACTTTGCCGGAAGCATCGGTGACTTTGGAAATCAAATACGGTTCTGTTCTTCTGCCGACGTTGGCAAAAACGGAGAAGCCTTCCACCATCTGCCACGGAGTAACGGATCCGGCACCGAGGGCCATAGACAAATGCGGCGGATGTTTATCCGAGTCAAAGCCGAAACGCTGGATGAAGTCCACTGCATAGCGAGGCGTGATCGCCTGAAGAATTCGAATTGAAACGAGGTTTAGCGATTTCTTCAAGGCGTCCTTCATCATGATCGGGCCGCTGAACTTGCCGGAGAAGTTCTTCGGATTCCACTTCTTAAAGCCGGTTTCAGACGGATCCAAGACGATCGGAGCGTCATTGATGACTGTCTGCGGAGAAAATCCTTTCTCGATCGCAGCTGAATAAATAAAAGGCTTAAAGGACGAGCCCGGCTGACGCCACGCTTGAGTGACGTGATTAAATTTATTCAGGGCGAAGTCATAGCCGCCGACCATTGCTTTGATGGCGCCGGTGTTGTACTCCGTCGCAATAAAAGCGGCCTCAGCCTGAGGAATTTGGGTGATTTCCCAATAGCCTTCCTTGTTGCTCTGAAGTCTCAGCACAGATCCCGGGACGATCTTGATATCAGGCTTTGCTTTTGGCTGAAGTGCTTTCTTCACGAAATCCAGACCTTTGCCTGTAATAGAGATCACCTTGCCGTGAGACATTTGGACTTTAACTTCCGTCGGCGAGACTTCTAAGGCGACGACCGCCGGCATATCGGTGGCAATCAGCGCTTCCTGCAGTGCATTGGAGATGTTTTGTTCGCGCGTCTTCGGATCGCTGATATCGACTTTGGCTTCGGGGCCTCGATAGCCTTGACTGTGGTCATAAGACTGCAAGTGGCTTCTTAGGGCCTTGTAAGCGTAGCCCTGATCTTCAGAATTAATCGTGGTGTAAACGTTCAGACCCCGAGTATAGGTTTCCTGCTGGAAGATGTCGAACATCAGCGTGCGGACAAGTTCGGCAACGTATTCGGCATGGAGAGATTCATTCATGCGGGTCGGCGTGCCGACCTGCTCGGCAACACGCGTCAGGCGTGTCTGAATCGGCGCACTGACTTCTTTTTGGTACTCAGCTTCGGAGATGTAGCCCAGATCTCTCATGCGGCCGAGCACGTAGTCTCTACGCATCTTGGCGCGTTTAGGACTTGCAAACGGGTTGTAAACCGAAGGAGCGGCAGGAAGGCCGGCCAGAGTGGCAGCTTCTCCGGCCGTCAGTTGCTGAAGACTTTTGCCGTAGTAAGTGCGTGCAGCCGCAGCAAAACCGTAAGCGCGGTTGCCGAGGAAGATCTGGTTCATGTAAATCTGAAGGATCTCATCTTTGCTGAGATTGGCTTCGATCTTGAAAGCCATTGCTACTTCGTAGAGTTTACGAATGTAGCTTCGTTCGCTGGAGAGGAAGAAGTTGCGGGCGACCTGCATCGTGATGGTGGAGGCACCCTGACTCTTTCTGCCAGTAGCTAAATTATTTAGCGCAGCACGAATGAAGCCTTTGGGTTCGATACCGGCGTGCTGATAGAAGCCGTCATCTTCTGCAGAAATCAAAGCTTCTTTGACGAGCGGCGGAATTTCGTTAATCGTGACGAAGTCGCGGCGTTCTTCGCCGAATTCGGCAATCAGCTTGCCGTCGGCGGTCCAGACGCGCATCGGGACCTTCGGCTTGTAGTCGACGACGGTGTCAATCGGAGGGAGCTGAGAGTAAACGAGGGCGAAGACGAAAAGCGCTAAACCGACGCCGGCCAAAGCGAGGGCAATGCAAGTTGCGACGAAGCCCTTAAAGAAAGCCCAGAGCCTGCTTCCTCCTTTTCGAGGCGCAGGGACTTTCTTCGGAGATTTGTCGGCGGAACGAGCCGGCGTAGTTCTATTGGTATCAGCCACAATATTCTCACGTTAATTGTTTGTATGAGCGCCTAATTTTACCTTTTGGGGAGGAAAGCGTGCGCTTCCTCCCAACCTCTTGTTGTCTGAGCGCAGCTGTCTGACTGTTACAAACTGTAGCGACGGCTCGATGCTAGACAAAAAGGCTGTTGACCAGAATTACGTAAACGGCTGTTCCGGCAAAGATGGAAAGGAGCGGTTTTTTAACAAACCATTGGACAATCAATGTGAGGAAGACGCCGGCGGCTTCCGGAACAGGGAGACCTCCACGGGCGAGTGCTGAGCCGGTCGAGGCGTGCAGAACCAAAAGGACCATAATGGCGAGCGGAAGAAAATTGCCCACAACACCGACCCAGCGCTGCTTGCGCAGCCAGGAGGAGCAGGCAAAAGGCAGATGGCGCTCAGCTGCGGTCACTGCGCCCATGGCGATGAAGACCGTAAAGAGATACATGTAATCATTCATGGCTGGAGCCTCCTGCGGAACGGGCGATCTTGGGCAGAGGATGCTTTTGGAAGGCAAAAAGGATTGCACTTAGGGCACAAATCGAAATGGCGATAGCTAACGCGTTGTCGGCACTAATAAAACGAGCGACGGCATAACCGATCAAGGCAACCCAGAGCGGTTTAGAGTTGACGCGGCCTCGCCACTGTTCGCACAGGAGCATGGCGAAGAGACTTGTAAGAACAAAGTCGAAACCGGCGAGTTCGATTGTAGCGGCCGCGCCGAGTAAGCCGCCGATCAGACTTCCGAGAATCCACCATGAATAGTCGAAGAGTGCTATCAGGACCAGACGATCGATGGATGCGTCTTTCTTCTCTGTTGTAATAAGAGAGTAAGTCTCATCGGTCAGCAAAAAGGCAATCAGCCATTTTTTCCAACCGGCGGTATGCAGACGATCTAATAAGAGAGAGGCCGTAGAAAACGTGCCGCAGATTGACGACAGCAGTTGCAAAAGCTATGGACGCCACTGTCATGTCGGCTGCCAGCATCGGAATCATCATGTATTGAACCGCCCCTCCATAAATCAGGATCGAGCTGATCGGTGGAATCCACCACGGAGCGCCTGCCTGTACGCAAAGGAATCCGAACACGATACCAAGCGGGATGTAGCCCATACACACCGGGATAGAGGCAGTAAAGGCGCCCTTCACTAAGGAAGTTTGAAGCTGCATTTCTATTTTTAGGATTCAAGGGACTAATTTTTCTTGTAGAAATCCATTTTAGTGAGTAAAACCTTTGATTGAATGGAACGCAGGAAAAAACACACGATCCTAGGCGTAAGTTCGCAGAATGAGGTTCCGCACCTTACATTAATAGGAGATAAGAGGAACTGAACGAAAACCTAAGGACATCATGTTTTGGAATCTATTTTGGCCGATTGCGCTGATCACGCTGGCAAACTGTTTCTATAACATCTGTACTAAATCCACGCCTGAACAGGCGAATCCTTTTCTCTCGTTGTGCGTTACTTACTTAACAGCCGCTGCGGTCTGCATTTCGGTCTTTCTTTTTTCTCAGTCGAGAGAGGCTGTTTCTCTAGAACTCTCGAAACTTAACTGGACGGCGCCGACGCTCGGCTTGGCTGTGGTGGCTTTGGAAGTTGGCTACATTCTCACTTACCGGGCGGGATGGAAAATCAACACGGCCTCTCTGGTGACTAATATCGCTCTTGCCATCCTCTTGCTGTTCATAGGATTCTTGTTTTACGGCGAGCCGATTACCGGAAGGAAATTACTCGGTGTTGTCATTTGCGGTATCGGTTTGTTTTTCCTGATCAAATAACAGCGCCGGATCTTCAGGATCAAAAGTGCATTGCTAAAATTTAGATCATTCGCAGCTCTAAAAGCAAAGGAGTCATATGGCAGTACAACCTCCGAACCGGACGATAATCCTCGTCGGAATGATGGGTGCCGGGAAGTCGACGATCGGCAAAGCGCTTGCTGCATTAATGGGGACGAAATTCGTCGATCTCGACCGAGAGCTGGAAGAGCGCTGCGGAGTCTCGATTCCTCACATTTTCGAGACGGAAGGTGAAGCCGGCTTCAGGTGCCGGGAAACCCGTCTCCTGCAGGAATATGCTAGAGCAGCCGATATGGTTGTTGCGACCGGCGGCGGAGTCGTTATCCGAGAAGAAAACCGAGAAATACTGAAAGCGTCTCCGGCTGTCGCGGTTCACCTTAAAGTTAGCCCTGAAGAGTGTTTCCGGCGGACACAAGGCACCGATCGTCCTTTGCTCCAATGCGAGGATCCGATGGCGAAGATCTGCCGTCTGCTGCAGGAAAGAGGACCTTTGTACGAGGAAGTCGCCGACATCTCTTATGAGACAGACGGAATGAATGCGGCGCGCGCCGCCCAAGAACTCCTCGACAGCATTCATCAACACCAATTCGTCAAAGAACAAGTATGAAAGAAGTACAAGTCAATGTTCCCGGCCATTCCTACACGATTAAGTTAGGGTCCGGCGTGATTAAAGACCTCCCGGCGGAATTGAAAAGGCTCAATCCTTCCAGCTGTCTCATCGTCACCAATATTACGGTGGGTTCGCTTTATCTGAAAAAAGTATCAGAACTCTGCAATACGGTTTGCCGTACGGAATCGGTCGTCCTGCCTGACGGCGAGGCTTATAAAGACTGGAACAGTGTCTCGGCAATTCTTGAAAAACTCGCATCGATGGGCGCGGATCGCAAGTCGGTCGTGATCGCACTCGGAGGCGGCGTGGTCGGAGACCTTGCCGGTTTTGCGGCGGCGATTTATATGCGCGGCATCCGCTTTATTCAAGTTCCGACAACATTGCTTGCGATGGTGGACTCTTCCGTCGGCGGAAAAACCGGCATGAATATGACGGCAGGGAAAAACTTAGTTGGGGCTTTTCATCAGCCGGAAGCCGTGATTGCCGACTCCGACTTTTTGCGGACACTGCCGGAAAGAGAAATTGGCGCCGGTATTGCAGAAATTATTAAGCACGGTGTCTTGGCAGATAAAGATTATTTCGAAGAGCTCGAGCGCGATATGGAGAAGTTAAGAGCGCTCGATCCCGAGACGGTGGCCGAAGTGGTCGGACGATCCTGCGAGATTAAGGCAGGTGTCGTTTCCCGAGATGAAAAAGAAAAAGGCGAGCGCGCCAAACTCAATCTTGGTCACACATTCGGTCACGCAATCGAAAAGCTCACCGGCTACGGCACCTGGCTGCACGGCGAGGCGGTGGCTGTCGGGACGGTTCTGGCGGCAGTGACCGCTGAAAAGCAGGGCAAGATCAATCGTGACGACGTTAAGAGAATTCGAGATTTGATTCATCGCGCCGGGCTTCCCGTTCGTATTTCTGGAATCAGTGCCGCGAAGGCAATTGAGGCGATGAAAGGCGATAAAAAGAGTACCAAAGGCGTTCCTCACTTTATTCTGCCGGTTGCGATCGGAACAACAGTGATCGAAGAAGTTCCTGAAAGCCTGATCAGGGAAGTTCTTTTGGAAGAAGGATATCAGCCATGATTACGGAAGGTTTTGAGCTGGCGGACTACGCCTGCAGTTCGGCAAACTCCCGAGGGCGGGCGATTGAAGAAAAGAGCAGTACGTCGCGAACGGAGTTTCAGCGGGATCGTGACCGCATCATCCATAGTTCGGCATTTCGCAGACTGGAATATAAGACTCAGGTCTTTGTGAATCACGAAGGCGATCTTTTCCGCACGCGTCTGACGCATACGTTGGAGGTTGCGCAGATTGCCCGCACAACCGCGACGCTTTTAAAGATCAACCCCGATTTAACGGAAGCGATTGCGCTGGCGCACGACCTGGGCCACACGCCCTTTGGTCACTCCGGCCAAACAGCGCTCGACCGCTGCATGGCTGATTTCGGCGGTTTTGAGCACAATCTTCAGTCGCTTCGTATCGTGGATCTCCTGGAAGATCAGTATCCGAACTTTGACGGACTGAATCTGACTTGGGAGACCCGAGAAGGGATTCTGAAGCACTGCAGCCGGGAAAATGCATTGCGCCTCGGTGCTCTAGGCGAGCGCTTTTTAAAGGGCGAGCAGCCGTCTTTAGAAGCTCAATTGGTCAACATCGCTGATGCAATAGCCTACAGCACACATGATATCGATGACGGACTGCGCGTCGGCTACCTTGATGAAAAGGACCTTATCGAAAACGTTCCGCTGTATGCTGAATATCATGCGCAGGTCGATGCGGAATATCCGGATATTCAGGAGCGCCGCAAGCAAAAGGAAGTGGTCAGACGCCTCATCGGTTACATGGTCGATGACTTAGTCTCCACGAGCCGAGCGAATATTGAAGCCGCGCAGCCGAAATCTCCGGACGATGTCAGAGCATTGAAGACGCCGCTGATTTCTTTCTCGGAAGAAGCGCGCGGGCAAATGAAGATTTTGAAGAGCACTTTAATGGACAAGCTCTACCGTCATTACCGCGTCTTGCGGGCGGTAGAAAAGTCCGCAGACATGATTACTCAGCTCTACCAAACTTTTGCGCGTTCCCCGGCGCTTCTGCCGCCGCTCTATCAGGAACGGTCCAAGCGATACGGCGTGGAACGCACGGTGGCCGATTACATCGCCGGTATGACTGATCGATATGCAGTCTTGGAATTTAACCGGGTGCTTAATCCGGCTTTCGAAATCTAAGTTGGAAACGCAAAAAAATCAGCCGGTTCTCGAGGAGAGAGCCGGCTGAAATTTTATGGCTTTATCGCGTCCAAACGATGGTGTTCATCTGTCCTGCATAGAGGATGAACAGACGCAGACACATCATGCCGGCAATCGCACAGGTACCAGCAAAGTAGAAGGAAACCTTGGATTCGGTACGCTTACCAGCAATAATCGAAGCGATCAGCGGAATGCCGAAACCGATACCGACGGCACCGACCCAGAAGACGACTGCCCAGATGCCGTCCGTGAAAGCACTGAAGGCAAGTTTGGCAGATTCGTTGCCGGAGAGCAGGGCAATGGCAATCATGAACAGGCAGAAAGCCTCGGTTGCCATGACCGGCCATTCGGCCTGGTGCATCGCGTGCATATCGGGATCTTCTTCGTGGGCTCCGAAGCAGCAGGCGGCCAAAATCTTAGTGGCAGCCATACCGGCAGAGATACCGGAAGCAACGAAGAGGGCGGGAAGCACGGCCGTGTTGATCAGTGGGAAGCGGATCAGCGCAGAGATCAGGAAACCGGTGTAGGCACAGATGGCAATTGCCAGCACCATCACGATCGCGTTGATCCAAACGCGGAACTTTTCCAGTTGGTCACAGACCGGTTTAACCCAGCCTAACAGCGGCCACTTGCTGAACGTGTCTGCAAAGGACATCACCATCAGCACTGCAACCAGCGGGATGTAGAAGAGCAGCAGCATGACGCCGATACTCATCACACTCGTCGGGTTGTAGTAGACCAAAATTCTCCAGAAGTACAGAGGATTGGTTAGGTCAAGCACTAAGCAGAGCATGCCGAGCAGAATCGTAGCTAAGCCGATAATGCTTGCTGATTTGATGATGGGCGTTGTTTCCGTCTTATGCCTAAAGAAGTTAAGCATAAGGGCTACGGCAACCGCACCGCCCGAGATGCCGGCTAAGAACAAATAGACGGCGATCGGCCAGGGCCAGGCGATGCCCTCGGATAAACCCATTGTAAAGTTGATGGCTCCGTCCATTTAAATTTTCTCCTTCATCACCGGGATATAACGCAGACTCGGTTCGGTTCCGAGATACGGGCGAACCCGGACGGCGTCTTTCACGTCTAACAGCTTGGCGACGTAAGAGTTCGGATCATTCAGATCGCCGAACGCCAACGCACCGTAACGGCACTTAGAGACGCAGGCAGGATCCTCTCCCTTAGCGAGCTTGGTGTGCAGACAGAAGTCGCAGTTTTCGGCAACGCGGGTCTGAGGGTTGATAAAGCGGACGTTGTACGGGCAAGCGGCGATGCAGTATTTGCAGCCGACGCATTTGTCCGGATCCATCGTCACGATGTTGGTTTCCGGATCGCGGTGAGCTGCCTGTGTCGGGCAGACGCGAACACAGGGAGCATCGAGACACTGCTGACAAGAAACACGAACATATTTGCGTTCGCAGTCGCAGGGCTCGATTTTTCCGCAGTACGGGCAAGCCGTTCCGGGTTCTCTTCCGTTCCGGCGTTCTAAGGCCAGACGGAACACACCGGCTGGTGTTTTGTTGGTTTCGGCACAAGCCTCTTTGCACTCGCCGCAGCCGACGCACTTGTTCTGATCAAAGACCATGACATAGTGAGGCTTAGCGGAAGCCTGCTTTAAACCAGCAGCTGTGCCCTGAGTCTGAGCACTCTTGGCGGGAGTGTCCTTCTTTTCAGAGCAGCCGGCCAGCGTGAGAACAAACAGAGAACCGGCAGTCGTGCCCTTAATGAAAGTTCGCCTGTTGATGGTACTCACAATGTATCTCCTCGGCGGAATAAATCCGCGCTATCGGGGTTCGGAAGAGCAGCGGAGCGCTCTTCCGTACTCCTTTATTTTGTTGCGATCTTGTTGTAACCGCCTTTGTCCATGATTTGCTGGGCTTTGGCAAGATAAGCCTGCGCTGTCTTGACTTGGTCAAGCAGATAGTTCTGGGCATGCATACCCCAGGAACCGTCCTTCTTAATCATGGCGGCAATTTGGTCGGCTTTGTCGAGAAGAAGTCTGGCATCGGTCTGGTCAGCCGGGCTCAGACGAGTAACCTCAAGAAGCTTTCTCATGCGGGGGATGGCACCGGCGATTTCCTTGTAGCCTTCCTTAATCGGAGTCTGCCACTTCAGAGTTTCACCGTAGACCTCTTTTTGATCCTGATAAATCAGGCCTTCATCGAGTTTGGAGGTTGCCGCATTGTGGCAGCCTTTGCCTTCGAAGACCGTGTAGTCGGCAGGCGTGTTGCGGGCGCAGCTCCACATGAGATCAACGTATCCGTTTCCGTCTTCATCCTTGGCCATGACGTAGCCCTTGGCGGTGTCGTCCTTGCCGACTTTGACCTCACCTTCAACCATAGAAGAGGCCTTCGGGTCTACTAAGATCTTGTAAGTGTGGATACGGCGCAGAGCCTTCGGACCGGCGGCCTTCTGATCGGTCGAGTAGTCGGCGGCAGAGGCGACGTTCGGCATATGGCAGGCGATGCAGTCGAGCTTGTCATGTGTATCGGTGTGCGCAAATACATCGGCCTGGACGGTATGGCAGTCCTGACAGGTCTGGCGGATGACGGGCTTATTGACAACGGCCATCCAGGTGACGCCGTCAAGACTTCTCGGATCGTGACAGGTGTTGCAGCTCACGCCCTTCTGAGCATGGACGCTCATGAAGTGCTGATCGGCTTTTTCATGATATGCCTTGCCGGCGAGCTGGGTCTTTTGGTCTTTGGTCAGATCCGGCTTGGCATCCTTAGCGATACCGAGAGAAGCCATGAACTCAGGTTTTTTGGGGATGTTGATTTGATTAACGTTGTAAGAACCTTCTGCGGCGCAGGCGGCGGAAAAGCCGATCGCTGCCAGGCAGGAGAGCGTTAACGTTGTAATTTTGGTAAGCATAGTATTTTGCACCTTTATGTCGGCGGTCCGCTCAAGGCGTCCCGCCGGGAGTCTTTACTAGAGCATTTGAGCGTCGCCCTGATCCATTTCTTCCGCGAGGAAATCCGCCATTGCATCTTCAAGATAAGTTGAAGAGTAGAGATAGACGGTTCCGGCGGATGTGACGGTCACCCGAATGTCTTTGGCGTTTGGGTCTTCAGCGATTCGGTCGAGAACATCCTGAATGATGGTCGGATCGATTCGGAAGGGCGCAAATTCAAAGGTGAACACTCCGACCGGACGCGGATAGACGCGGGAACTCTCGCGAACCGTGTCCAAAATCTGCTCGTAGGGATTGTTCTGCGTAGAAAGCAGACGGGCATACGAGGCAGAAAGCAGCGGAGAGAAATGGTAATAGTGCTTGCTGTCCCAGCTCGTGAGATCTTCAATGCCGTACTGACCCTTGAGTACTTCTGCCAAAACGGTTTCGAAGTACTCCGGCGTGATCTCTCTGGGTGCGGGCTCAGCTTCTGCCGGCTCTTCTTTCAGGTCGGCAAGACTTAATTCGCCGCTGAAGAGAGAACCGAACATCTGTCTGCGGGAGATCAGTCGTCTGCGTTCTTTCTCTTCGGGGCTGTCGTCGGCCTTGTTGCGCAGCTTTCTTTCCATTTCCGGGATGGCTTCATATTCGGCCTTGATCTGAGAGACGGGAATAGGCTGCTGCATAGGAGCCTTGCTGAGAAATTCGTCGCGAAGATCTTCATGCGTCACAAGTTCAACCTTGCGGCTGTGTTCGGTAATCAGATCGATCAGCAGGACGATGTCAGCTTTGAGCTGGGCGGCATCCGTTACGGAGTTGGTATCAGGGTGATTCATAAGTTACTGCTCTATTTTCCGGGGATTAAACCTTCTTTCTGCATGACAGGGATAACGAATTCGAGATTGATATCCTTGTAAGCCTGTTCGGTCGGGGCGCCGGTGGCGGGATCCCAATTGATCAGCTTGAAGAAGATATCGAAGCTCTTTTCGATGTCGTCTTTATCCATGTGGATCGTGCCTTTCGTGAATGCGGGTCTGTCTTTGGCATCTTTAAAGATCCAGCCCGGATAGAAGTCGTGGTTCTTGCGCATGTTGACTTCATTCATTTCACGCATTGTGTAGGCGCGATGCAGTGTGAAGGCGCGGAAGCCGGCGTCATCAAGCTGCTTGGCAGTTGTGTTTCTGCCGGTTAAGGCGCGATAAACCTTACCTTCCATATCATCGTCACCGATATAGTTTTCAGACTTGTTCGGAGAGACAACCCACGGAGCCATCCAGGAGCAAAGACCGAGCATGTCGTGCAGTTCCTTGCGGCAGATGATCCAGCGCAGACGGCGCATCTTAGCCTCGTTGGTAGGCTTGTAATCGCCGATTTCGTCCACGGCGTCGCCGCTGCCCCAGAAGTGTTCGGCAATCTGCTTCTTCACGCTGATCGGCAGACCGCTGCGTGTGAAGTTCACGGTGCCGTGGCACATCGGGTCACGGTTGTAGAGGCAGTTGAGGACGACGCCGACCTGACCGTCGTCTTCGTTGGCGTGATGTTTCGGATGACCGAGGCCCCAGTAATTCGTCGATCCGTCGTTGGACCAGTCGGATTCCTGAATGCCGAAATGACCGAGCATGTAGGGAGTGCTTTCGCCGAGCCATTTGCCCATTTCACCCTGACGGTAAGCGATGCGCTGGAACAAATCCTGCAGGAAGGAAGCGTCGCAGTCTTCGATCTTCTGCCAAGGAATGGAGTTGTATTCTTTTTCGGGAAGAACTTTCTTCCAGAGACCCTTGACGTACATCTTCTTGAAGTCGCGGTGGAGCTGACCGTAGTTGCACCATACGCCGAGGTCATCCATTGTCTGGATGCCGACCATGGAAGCATGGCGGGCGGCCGGAAGGTCGCGCTTGGCGGCAATCTTTGGGAAGATGACGCGGCCGAAGTACAGAGACATACAGGTCTGTTCGGTCATCTTATTGATGTGATAGCGGGCGGCGGCTTCTTCGTCTTCAACGATGGAGTAGCAGCGCAGCGGGCAGGAGTAGCAGCCGTTGTTGCGAACCTGAATCTTTAAACCCTGAGGTTTGCCGAGGAAGAACTGGCTGGCGCACCAGCGATAGGAAATCTTGTTGGGGCTGCGCATATCTTCGCCGAGGATAATCGGCGGATTGGCTTTCTGCCAAACATTGCCCGGCATACCGTTCCAGCGGCTGCCCGGAGCCCAGAATTCAAACAAGGGGTTCGGTGCGGACGGAACGACGTGCTGGTTCAGAGAACCGAACAGATCGATGTTGCGTTCGGTGATCTTCTGCCATTCTTTCTTGTCGGCATGGATGTGGATCGGCTGGTCGCCCTGAATGACGACGCCTTTGAG
>QWBY01001429.1_pt1 | contig 16993 bp, 18 predicted proteins | sample 1972471 | NCBI WGS metagenome assembly QWBY01 (sample SAMN09866722, study PRJNA288562) | Human gut metagenome isolate term6_stool, whole genome shotgun sequencing... | reverse complement strand
CAAGCAGGGCAAGGTATATGGCTTGAAGTTCTCATACGCAGGGCAATCCTTCAAGGCTTCCGAAATCGGCAGGGAGTTCGGCTACCATTCCTTGCAGAATGACTTTGAAACAACCAACAAGGAAGAAACAAGGAAACCACATCTAACAGTACAAGAGCCGACAGAAAAGAGAGAACAATCTGATACAGGTTACCAACTTGTACCTCCAAGCCGCTCCTCAATCTCACGAGACAATGATACCTCACAAGTGCAGAACTCCATTGGTGCAGTGGCAGACACCATCATTAGTGCAGCCGATGATGTGGTGGAAGGGTTGGGCGATTTGATTACACCATCCGCACATGGTGATGACTATGCAGAAACAGCGTGGCAGCGCAAGCTCAGAAACCAAGCAAACAGAAAGAAGCGAGGTAGAAGATTGTAATTAATCTCCTTCGCTGCATGGCTCAACATAAAATAGCGCAAACCTAAGCTTGTATAATAATACAGTAAAATTGCTATGCTTCACATTATTTCTACTGTTAAATGCTATTTTAGATATACATTAAAATTGCCAAGATTGTTGGCTTTATTAAAGATAATTTGTAACTTTGCCCAAGAATATGCAAGTTTTGTATTATAGAAGGAAAATTATTTTGGCGTTGCTCGAAGCGCTTGGGAAAGATGTTTCTGCAAAGAGTTTGCAGAAGTATCTATTCCTTTTTACGCGTAGGCAGGTTGGTGAGAAAGCCTTTGATTTTGTTCCTTATAAATACGGCTGTTTCTCTTTTCAGGCCAATCAGGATTTAGTGGTTTTATCCAAGCAAGGATATTTGGATATAGAGAAAACAGAAAGAAAAGACAGCCTTTATCATTCCTTGCATGAAACTCATTTTATCAGGGATTTGGATTTGTTTGATACTCAGGCTATTCGTGAAGTTTGCAAATTATACGGTAACATGTCTCAAAATGAGTTAATTGCCTATACATATAGAACAAACCCATTTACAGCAATCAATAGTACAATTGCCCAGTACTTGCTGACGCAAGAAGAAATGGATAAAGTCAGGAAATACAGGGAACGGTACAAATTCACCTCTTCGGTGCTGATGACCATTGGCTATGAAGGATTTACCCTTGAAAAGTATCTGAAGCAACTGATATGCAATGATATTAGAGTGTTATGCGATGTTAGGAAAAATGCGTTCAGCATGAAATATGGTTTTTCCAAGGGTATTCTACAAAAAGCCTGTGAGGGCGTAGGGATCAAATACATACATGTACCTGCGTTAGGCATAGAATCTGAAAACAGAAAAGCACTAAATACTCAAGAGGACTACGACCGTCTGTTTGAGGAATATGAGCAAACCTCATTAAAACAGAATTGGGATGCGTTATTATATGTGCGTTCTGTTTTAGACGAGGAGAAAAGAGTCTGTCTCACTTGCTTTGAGAAAGATCCAAGGCAATGTCACCGTACACGAGTGGCAAGAGCCTTGATGGAATTGCCGAATGTAACCTATGATTTTCAAGAAATTTTGTTATAATTATGCGGATATTAGTATCTGTAATGACTTATCCTTCTCTATCGGAAAAACACCTTGAAACGGTATGCACAGCAGGGTTTCGTGAGGATGGCTCTTGGATAAGGATTTTCCCAATCCCCTATCGGGTGATTTATGCGGATAACGATGTGCCTCGGTATCACAAATGGCAATGGATAGAGGTAGATGTGGAGAAAAGGACTCAGGACAGTAGGCCAGAAAGTTACCATATCTATAATATTGATACGCTTAAAATCGATCCGAATATCCTTGGTAAAAATGGCAAAGGGACAGATTGGAATTTAAGGCTTCAATGGGTTCTGAAAAACAAGATGGTTTTCACAAATATGAGTGAACTTCTTGCCTTGACGACACAGAACAAAATTTCTTTAGCCGTATTAAAACCTACACATGTGAACCGAGTGGTATGTTGTGATCTGAGGAAGAAAGACGATGGCAAGAGCATGGAAAAATTTGCTGATAAATTGTCAAAACTCAAAGCGAAGTATCAAGCAAAGTTGCGCCAATTGAACATCTTTGAAGATAAACAGGACATGAAGGATTCTTTTCAATTTGCAGAGAAGATTCCTTATAAATTCAGTTATGAATTCGTAACTGAAGATGGAATAACGCGTACCCTCATGATTGAAGATTGGGAAATTGGAGCTTTATATAGAAACTGCATTCGAAAAGATAAAAGTGAAGAAACCGCTGTCCAGAAAGTTATCAGGAAATATGAGGACATGGCGAAAAAAGATATTTATCTGTTTTTAGGTACTTCATACGAGTGGCATAAAAGAAAAGCTCCTGATCCTTATTTAATTATCGGAGTCTTTGCCCCTCCCAAAAACAGACAATTGGACTTAGACCTATTCCCTGTTTAAGAAAAAAGCCAAGTAGCTTGCTCGTTTCTAAATCGTTACCTATTCAGTTTCAAAAACGAGGTAACTTACTTATTTTCAGTTAGTTGTATTTTGAGAATTGTTTAAGAAAGCAATTAATAGTATCCTTATTATCAATAGAATACAAAACATGTCCCCAATACAGTTTTTGTAATATAATTTCATGGTGTGAAGCTGAAAGAAAACCATTCGGCGTTTTCAATCATTCAACAAGAAAGAATAACGCTTCACAATAACCGTAAAAAACGGAACGGCTGTGGTTGCCGCTCCGTTCTCTCCTTTCAGTATGTCATTTGCCGATGCCTCCCACGACATCATTGTTCTGTATCGTCTTGTCGGCTTTCTTCACGGAAGCTTTTAGCTTTCCAAACCTCCATGATAGTTGGATTCCAAAGTTACGCGACTTCTGTTCCCAGTTGTCATAACCGATGTAATCGCCTTGCACGATGCTACTCTTCATGTGGGCATGGTTCGTAAACGGCATCGAGGTGAAGACCGAAACGTTCAACTTATCTTTCAGGAAAGAGCGTGTAAGCGAGAAAGAATAGTTATACCATCGACCTCCGTATCCATAAACATTATCAATGTTACGCCCGAACTTGCCACCCCCATCGACATTCATCGTGAGTTTCCAAGGCAACTGCTGCTGCAAGCTAAGAAAAGCCTCACATCCCCATCCGCTCAGGCTGAGATTGGGGGCGGGGATGGACTTCTTCTCGTTCGTGATGTTTCCATTCAGATTCACATTCGTTCCGGCAAAGGGGTGCCACTGTACATAGCCCGAAATCTTAAAGGCACGGTATTTCATATCGTTGGCATAGGTGTACGTAACGATTCCGTCATTGACGAACCGCGAAGTGGTTATCAAGTTGTTGGCGAAAGTATAAGAAGGATAGAACGAGAAGGTAACTTTCGGACTCATGAAACTATAGGCAAGCGATATGCTGTGGCTTTCACTACTGTTCAAGTGAACATTACCATAGGTGATGCTGGTAGGCGTCTTGAATACGGCGGGATTGAGATAGGTGATGCCCGGACGTCGAATTTTCATGCCGTAGCTTAGTTTTAACGACTGCGAATCGGTGATTTTATATTGCACGCTCGCAGAGGGCACCCAGTCATTGAGATTCCGATGGAAGCCTTCCGCGCTGCCATTGGGATAGGATGCCTTCAGATAGCTGTATTCATAGCGGAGTCCGGCACGTGCCGACCATCGCTCGCTGTGGAACAAATAAGAGAGATAGGTTGCCGCAACCTGCGTGTCGTGATTGAACAAGCTGATCATGTTCTGTTCCTTACCAAAATAATCCATTCGCGAATCGCTTTTGTTGCTGCGGTTGATGTACTTCAAACCCATCTCCATGGTGTGGAGTTTGGCAAGCGGACGGACATAATCTAATTGCACGGTGTGCTCCACGAATCGTTCACGGTTTTGCTTTTCGTAGCCTTTGTAATCGATAGGGAAGTTCTGTGTCTCGGCAAAATCGCTCCGGGTGGTGTCGTGGCGTCGCGTAGTTGCCAACATATAGGACAGCGTGAACACCTCTCCCTCTCGCTTGGTTTTGTGCTGATAATCGGCTCTTCCGTTTAGATTGTAAAACGAATAGCCCGGCATGGTGAATAGCTCCTTGTACTTGTAAAGCAGGTTGTCGTGGGCATCGTAACGCTCTTCAGAGGATATTCCGTTGAGGTTTACCGTGTAATACATCCCCCCGAACGAGAAACTGAGCAGGTTGAGAGAATCAATGTCGTAACTTCCGTCTATATTTCCGTAATGGATATTTACGGGTTGTTTGTTCTTCCCACGTGAATAGGAGTACTCTCCCGATTGCAAATACTTTTTGTAAACTTCGGTCTCGGCATCCACTTCTTTCGCAGCCTGATACCAATAGTTGTAGTTCGCGGTGAGAATGAGCTTTCCCACTTGCGTGGTGATGAAACCTCCCGTACCCACGGAACCACGCGAATTGGCATTGGCTTGGAGCGAGCCTGCCACTCCCTGCAACCTGCTGTCGGAAAGGGTTACGATGTTGAGGATAGAAGTGGTGCCTTCTGCATCATATTTCGCTCCCGGATCGGTGATGACTTCTATCTTCTTGATGCTCGAAGCGGGAATAGACTTCAGAATGTCCTTGGCGTTGGAACCCGCAAGACTTGGATCGGGATGCCCATTGCGATAGATTTTGAACGAGGAAGAACCTTGTACCTTGATGTTGTCCTGACCGTCCACTGTTACCAACGGCACTTTCTTCAGAATTTCCAGTATCGTCTTGCTCTTTGCGCTCTCATCGTGTTGCACGTCGTAGGTGAGCTTGTCGATTTCGTTCTTCACCAATTGTCGTTGATGGGTAACCACCACTTCGTCGATTTGCTGCACCCGAATGGTATCAGAGTCAGCCAGTGTTTGTGCTTGTGCGCCCATCGCAATGATGCAGCCCACTATCACGGAGAGGATTCTTGATGATTTTCTCATGTTTTCTCTGTATTTGGTTATTCTGTGTAAAGGCATAAAGAAACTATAACTTTCCCATCGGAATGGGGGTAATAAGTTTAAGTGTCGCTATGTCATTGTTTATTCTCACGCATTTCCAACATTTTTAATTATCTCTTATAAGCAATTTATTTTCAGACGAATATCTAAAAAACAGGAAGGGTGGGGGATTAGTTACCGTCATGCTGCATGAAACGGTAACAAACCGAAACTCCCCATGAGACAAAGATACTCATTATCCATGAAAATATTTTACTGTTTTACTGTTTTTAACATTCCTTCCGATCCTATATAGCTATTCAGCAATATTGTTCATGAGAAATTTTGTACTTATGAATGAGAAGTTACGGACATATCACAAGTGTGTAAAAGACTGACTTCTGTGATGGCATCAATGAGAGAGGGCATGGCTGAAAGGGTTCTTCAAATGCAGGGATTACATAATCAAATTCCTGAAGAATCGAAGAATACCATCTGACAACAATGCTAGCGAAAGGGTAATCAGAAAACTAAAGATAAGGTAGAAAATTTCCGGAACATTTACATCTGACGGTGGAGCCGATGCTTTCTTTGCGATACATTCCATCTCAGGCACTGCACGGAGAAACCAGCAATCACAAATCAATGCTATCAGCACCATCCTATTATTGTTGGATGGGAGATGGCTTATGCCTATTGCTGAATAGTTATCGCTATCATGCGCTTTGCCTTAATTTATCTTAAATTTTCCATTGCTTTGAGTCTTGTTATGGCTTTTTAGAATAATAATGCTATCTTTGCATAAATAAGCATGAGTTGTGTATGACAAAAAAGATATTTACCTTACTTATAGCTCTAATAACTCTTAGTTTCGTTCTGCCGACTACGGTGCGAGCTAATACAGCAATTGAACTTATCGATCAAAGCTTTCAAGGTATTTCGATTTCTGTTTATGGATCAGTGCTACGAGTAGAGGGTGCGAATGACGAGACGATGTATATCTACAACGTGACGGGTGTTCGTGTTATGAGTGTAAAGGTTGACGGGGCAGATAAACGCTATAACCTAAACCTTCCCAAAGGTTGCTATATTGTTAAGGTTGGCAAAGTAACCCGCAAGATTGTTATTCGATAAGGTAGCCATTATCATTCTTTTTTGTCGTGTCTAATACAGAAGTTCCTGATTTTCTCGAATTACTCGCAGACTCTAGAACACAACAAAAGGCTTTTTCTTTGTTGGTCAATCAATATAGTAAGCCCCTATATTGGAAGATACGTAGCTTTGTCTTGTCGCATGATGACGCAGATGACGTTTTGCAAAATACTTTTATGAAAGCGTGGAAAAACATCGGTGACTTTCAAGGCAAATCAAAATTGTCAACATGGCTCTATCGTATTGCAATCAATGAATCCTTGGATTTTATTCGACATCAAAAAAACAACTCTACAGTAAGTACCGACAAGGGGATGGGTATTGCTGGTAGGCTGATAGCTGATGACTACTTTGATGGTGACAGGGGGCAAGCTCTTTTACAGGAGGCTATAACCACATTGCCTGATGTCCAGAGAACAGTGTTTTTACTTCGTTATTATGACGAGAAGAAATATTCAGAGATTCATGATATATTAGGTACGAGTGAAGGTGCTTTAAAAGCATCTTATCATATAGCCGTTCAAAAAATATCTGATTATATAAGGAAACATCAATAAGATTCGAACCGCAATTAAACTTTCACAGACAGTCAACGTCATATTCGTAGTACAAAATAAGGAATATTAGTTATGGATTTGGAGAAACAGTTACTTTCTGAATATGGGAATAAGAGGCCATTTAAGGTTTCTGATGGTTATTTTGATAATCTTTCAGAACGGATTATGGAGCATATTTCTATAGATGCTGGTAATGTCGAACAGACTCATAAGAAAAATATAAAATTGATACGCAGATTAAAACCACTTCTAATGGCAGCCTCCATCATCGGATTTGTATTTCTTGCAGTTCTGTCTTATAGGGGATTCTTGGGAAATACAAATCTTTTTTCGGATGTGAATGAAACCAGCCATGAGAATGAAACACCAACTAATGAAAAACTCACAGCTGAAGATATAGATGAGGCTGTTGATTACATGATGATAGACGAAGAGGATATATATGCTTGTCTTTCTGATAATTAAAGTGTTTATCTTTGATACATTGTATGATGAAAAAAATATTTTATCTGATTATATTGCTTTTTACTTGTGCTATTAATCTAACAGCACACGAAAAGTTTGATCCGGAAAAGTTTAAAGCTGAATTACACCAGTATATTATTATTTCAGCTAATTTATCAGAACAAGAGGCTGCCCGTTTCTTATCCCTCTATGATGAGATGCGGTCCAAACAACGAGTATTGCACAAACAAATACGCCAGTATCAGAAATCTAAACCTACCAACAATACCATTGCGAGAAATACTATCATCAGATGCGATGACTTGCATATACAGATGAAACGGATAGAAAAGGAATACCACCTAAAGATGTTGAAAGTTCTTTCAGCAGTCAAATTAAATGAAGCTCTGAAGGCTGCGAGAAAATTCCATCGTCAATATTTCAGAAAAAACACTTGAGACGATACACATATAATAGAAATTCACCAAAAGAACATGATTAAATCAATTTTTTACAGAGTATTAATCCTTGTCATGGTTTTAGAACTCTGTTTTGGCAATTATGCATTTTCGGTCAATCCTCCTAAAAGAGAATTTAGAGGAGCTTGGATTCAATGTGTTAATGGGCAATTTCAAGGCATTGGAACAGAACAAATGCAAAAGACACTAACAAGGCAATTAGACGAACTTCAGGAAATTGGAGTTAATGCCATTATATTTCAAGTGCGTGCTGAGTGCGATGCCCTCTATCCAAGTAAGTATGAGCCATGGAGTAAGTTTCTTACTGGACGTCAAGGAGTTGCTCCAACTCCATATTGGGATCCACTTCAATGGATGATTGACCAATGCCATAAGCGTGGTATGGAACTTCACGCTTGGATTAATCCCTACCGTGCTAAGACAAAGACGACCAACGAATTGACGAAAAATCATGTTGTGAACCAACATCCTGAAAGAGTTTTTGCATACGATGGACTCTATATTCTCAATCCGGGACTATCAGAGAACAGCGATTATATTTGCAAGATAGCTGAAGATATTTTGCAGCGGTATGATATTGATGGTTTCCATATCGATGACTATTTTTATCCTTATCCTGTAGCAGGGAAGAAGATTCCCGATGTCAGGGAATTTAGCTTGTATGGAGGGGGATTTGGCAATATCCAGGATTGGCGCAGAGATAATGTTGATAGATTCATCAAAAAGTTATCTGAGACAATTCATCGTATCAAGCCATGGGTGAAATTTGGAGTGTCGCCTTTTGGTATATATCGCAATGCCAAGAATGCCCCAAATATTGGAAGTAAGACATCTGGTCTGCAAAATTATGATGAATTATATGCTGATGTCTTGAAATGGGTAAACAATGGATGGGTTGACTATTGTGTTCCACAAATCTATTGGGAAATTGGTAATAAGGCTGCTGATTATAAGGAGCTCATACATTGGTGGAATCGCTATGCGAGCAATCGACCTTTATATATCGGTGAAGATGTTCTTAGGACAGTAAAGAACGCTGATCCTCAAAATCCGAAATCCCATCAATTACCAGCTAAACATCGTCTGCATCAGCAATCAGAGAATGTTCAAGGCACAGTTCTGTGGTATGCAGCATCGGTAGTTGATAATCCTGGCAATTATGCAGCCGTGCTTCGCACTAATTATTGGCGTTACCCCGCTCTGCAACCGCTTATGCCATTTATTGACGACAAAGCCCCCAAAAAGCCACGTTCCGTGAAGGCTAAATGGTATGCAGATGGGTATTATCTTACATGGAAAGCGCCTAAGGCTAAGGGTTGGAAAGATCAAGCCTACAAGTACGTGATTTATAGATTTGCTCCCGATGAACATATTGATACGAACGACGTTTCAAAGATTGTAGCAATTACTTCAGATAATATTCTCAAACTCAATTATAAGGATGGTGATACAAAATATACGTATATTGTAACTGCTGTAGATAGAATGAGTAATGAGAGTATAGGTAAGAAAAAGAAAATTAAACTTTGATTATTACCCTTTACTAAATCGTCTCTGAAATCATATACATAGACAAAACATAAGGTGCTTGAAGGCAGGCTATTATCGATTATTGTAATCCCAATAAAAGTGTCAACCCTCGTTTTCTGGCGTATGCAGTATAATACTTGTTGCACCAATGGTAAATAATGTACCGTCGTGAATTATTCGTCTCTCTGCATTTCCCAAAATCTCATTTTGCACAAAAGTACCAGTGTATGACGGACCGTCTTTCAGTATGTATTTTAACTTGCCATATTTGTCTTTCATTACCCTGATAGAGCAATGTGTCATATCAATACTTGGATCAACTGTCTCTATTGCACAATTGATGACATTTCCCTTCATGTAGCGTCCAATGACATTCTCACCTAACTGAAGTGGAATCGCTTGATTGTAATGAAAAACATTCTCAATAACCTGCAACCAACCATATCGGTTTTCGGCGACATCATGAGGTGTAGTGGAGTTTTCTTCCTTCTGGGTTTTCCTTAATTTAGAAACGCCAATTCGTATTCCAAATTGTTTGCCACATTGACTACATTCAAATACCAAGCGTTGGCCAGACTTATATTTGGTTTCATCAAACATGATAAAATTATCACATTTGGGACATTTGACACGTTTCATAATTACTTCTTAACAACCTCAAAAACCCATGATTGTCTAAATTCTGAATATGACCTCAAAGAATTTAGTTCGTCTATCGCCTTTTGTGCTGATTCATAAGAGCCATAGAGTATCTTGATACTTTCCTTATCATAGTATATATGGGCTTTGGAGAATCCTTTCTTGTGGAGATCTTCAACAAACGATAAGCCGTTTTTCTCTTTCACATGGCTTGCTAAAACCAATGACCAATAGTGGATCGGCAGTTGGGGTGTTGCTTTCCTTATTGTGTTCTCTTTCTTTTTGCCAGGAACAAGAGGTTTTAGCTGCTTTTCACCACCAATCATATCACATAATATCCCACTTTTGACAGTTTGTTGCCCCAATATGCCATTTCGATTTTTACTTGTGAATCCTACAATGAATATGAAAAGCAGGAAAGCCGCAGCTAAAGAGACGTCTCTCAATGCTTTTATGCTGATGCTGATATGCTTTTCTTGTGTACCTTGTATAGTTTCAATATAAACAAGCTTGGGCTTATTGACCGACCCAACAGGAGTTTTATGTTTGGCCGTTGATAAGGGCTTTTTCTCTTGTTGATTTAGTGCACATAGTTCATAACTGCTCAGTCCGTAATATCTTGGAGTCAGAATGCCACTATTTACAGGCTCAAAAATCAGCGTATTGTCAAGATTTCTACTAAGTACACCAAGATCGTAAAATTCATATTGGCCGTACTCTTCAATTTGACAAAGAATCTTATCAACCTCATCCTCAATTTGTTGCATTGCCTCTGGATAACCAATATCATAAGCCTCAACAAAAGATTGTGCCAACAAAGAGTCATTAATCTTCAAAGCGGGGTTAAAGCCTATAGTTCTGCATGGGGGAAGAAAGAGAGCATCATTACCATCGTAATAGGCTTCAATATTATGTGCAACGAAACCACCAAGACCTGGAACAATAACACAGTCATTGTCCAATAATAGGATTTCTATATGGCGGTTGATTCTCATCATGTTTGCAAATTTAACAAATTTCATCCTAAATACCAAGACAAAAATGATAAAAGTATATCAATTCAATAAATTGCCCATAATCATTTTTTTGATTCAAGATTATTTTATAACTTTGCCATGATAACTAATTTAAGGGTAAATGGAATATAAAAACACAGAAATTGAAGGTGTATTGATTTTGGAGCCTAAGGTGTTTAATGATCAGCGTGGTTACTTCTTTGAGGCTTGGAAACAAAAAGAATTTGATGAGCAAGTAGGACATCATGTTGAGTTTATCCAAGATAACGAATCGAAATCAAGTTACGGCGTATTGCGTGGACTTCACTATCAGAAAGGAGAAACTTCACAAGCGAAGTTGGTCCGTGTCATTAAAGGTAGGGTAGTGGATGTTGCGGTTGACCTTAGAAAGGATTCTCCTACGTGTGGAAAATATGTAATGGTGGAATTAACTGAGGAGAATAAAAAACAACTTTTCATTCCACGGGGTTTTGCCCACGGCTTTTTAGTGTTGTCGGACGAGGCGATATTCACATATAAAGTTGATAACGTATATGCCCCACAAAGTGAGGCTAGTATCAGGTGGGATGATGAAACTATCGGAATCAAATGGCCAATTGATATTAGAGACGTTCTATTATCAGATAAAGATGAGAAACGGGCACATTCATTCAAAGAAGCCATCCTATTTTAATAAAAAACTGTTTCTGATATATTTTTGATATGAAACATTGGCACATTGTTTTGGGAATTTTGCTTTCTATCTGTAGTTGTAACAATAAAGATAAAGAGGCTCTTATTGTTAGGGAAGACAAGGAAGCAAAAAAAATGTTGCAGGGTATATGGACCGATAGTGAAGGTATTGCCGCACTTTTAGTAAAAGGTGACAGTATTTTTTATCCTGACTCAGCCAGTATGCCAGCTAAATTTTGGATATATAACGACTCTTTGTATCTAAAATGTGCCGATATTTACACATATAAAATTACCAAACAAGCCGATTATCTATTAAAGTTCGTAAACGAAAATGGCGATGAAGTTAAGCTGGTAAAATCAGACAATAAACTGTTGAAATCAGACTTTGACTATCATGTTTACGCCGTGAATACGTTTCAGAAACAAAAATCAGACACAATAGTCAAAACTGATGCCGGATATTATGATTGTCGTATTTCTGTTTCTACATCTTCCGATAGAATCATCAAATCAACATTCAGTGATTTGGGAATAGGTGTTGATAATGTGTATTTGGATAATGTTGCTGAACTAAACGTATCAACTGGTGGAAAGCTGGTTTATTCTCATCAATTCCGAAAGCAAGAGTTTGAGTCTTTGATCGGAAGTAAATTTCTAAATAATAGCATTTTACGTAAATTTGAGTTCAATCATGCAGACAAGAATGCGCTGTTTTTTGATGTGAATATAGGCATTCCAGATGCATCATCTAACTATCTGATAGAAGTAAAATTAACTCCAGACGGAAAGATAACTAAAAGAATGAGATAGCCATTTTTGAGAGTGTAAAATAAACTATTTCATACTACAATAAGATTAGTCTTATACGTTTTATTTTTACAATATTCCGTCACTTTTTATACTGCGTCAGTATAGAAACTAAAAATCTCATTTAAACTTTTTTATTTAATGTCATGTTCGGGCTCTTCTCGAACCATACTTACTGAATGGCTAAACCTTTTGGGACAGTATCTTATCCTGTAATGTGTTTATTTTCAGCATGATATCAACGGGCTTTCAAAAGGTGAGGTTTTGCTGCCTGTTTTGTGACCAATTAGTCTGCAAAAGGTAAGCTTTCATTTTGTTATAGACGATCTTTCATGAGATTTAAGCGTTGAATGAATAGTGAACAGCTCGTATTGTGTTTCATTTTTGATGCTAAATATTGGAGCTTACATTTTAACGGACTATTGATTATTGATTATGAAGGACGGCTTATATAGGATGCTTACATTTAAAAGATTGTTTGCGTTCTATTGACGATTTTGGATTCTGAGCCGATATTGGTTATTTTTCCATACAATATCGCGCCTACAAACAATAACTCCCTGAAAATTAAAATTAATTTTCAGGGAGTTATTGTTATGTGATAGAGAATCATTACATCCTATCCACAACAGAATAATATGATCAGCTGGGCCACCAAAATTCTCAAGAACATGCTTAAAGGATAAACCGTTGAGTAGCCAATAGCGGGAGCTTCGCCATTACAAACAGAATTTGCGTAAGCTAAGGCTGGTGGGTCTGTATAAGTACCAGCTAGCATTCCCATAATGGTGAAATAATTGAACTTGTATTTCAATCGTGCGATAGTACCTACAATGAGAATAGGTATGATGGTGATTAAAAAGCCAGTGTAAACATATTTAAGTCCATCACCTTGAACAACGGTTTCCCAGAAACCATTGCCGGCCTTAATGCCAACCGATGCCAGGAACAATGCTAATCCAAACTCACGGAGCATCATGTTTGCCGAAGTAGTTGTATAGGTAACCAAGTGCATTCTATAACCAAATCTTCCCAAGAGAATTGCTATAATCAATGGACCTCCAGCAAGACCTAATTTTAGTGGTACAGGCATTCCTGGAATGGTCAAAGGCAAGCTTCCGAACAAGATTCCGACAACTATTCCAACAAAGATTGTGGCAATGTTTGGTGCATTGAGTCGCTTCTGGGAGTTACCCATCATGTCGGCGACACGCTCAACGTTTTCTTCTGGACCTACTACCATAATTTTATCTCCTACGTGAAAATGGTGGTTTCTTGATGCGAAGAGATCCATACCCTGGCGACTTATCCGAGTGATGTTGACACCGTAAACAGAGCTAAAGTGCATCTTGCCCAAGGTTTTTCCGTTCATGGAACTATTGGTAACAACAATTCTACGGCTAACCATTGGCTGCTTTTGATCTTCCTCATGCCAGTTGGCATCAATCTGTGGTCCGATAAAAGCAGTGATGGCTGGTACATCGGCTTCTGCGCAGACAACAAGGATTTCGTCGCCTAACTCAAAGACTGTATCACGTTTAGGGAGCGAGACAACTCCATTATGCATAATTCGGGTACAAACTATTTCACCTTTTAAGAAACTTGAAATTTCCTCCAACGTTCTTCCAGCAAGATATGCATTATCAACTTTTAAGTACATTGGATGGGGCTTGGCATGTGGATTTTCAGCTTCCTCACTATTTAACTTTTCGTTTTCCTCATTCAGGTCAATCTTACAAATGTATCTTACGGCTATTGTGGCTCCAATAATACCAATCACCCCAAGTGGGTATGCACAGGCATATCCCGAAGCGATATCAAAGTCTGTCCCGTTGGAAAATACGCTTGACAAAGCTTCTTTTGCTGCACCAAGACCAGGGGTGTTAGTTACTGCGCCATACATGGTACCGACCATCATCGGTAAATTCGTTTGATTGTTTGTATCAAAGAAAATATAATAGCATGCGAACATAACAATTATATTCAAAGCTATGGCTACGCATGAAAGCATGTTCAACTTGATACCACCTTTACCGAAACTTTCAAAGAATCCGGGACCAACTTGCAAACCTATCATGAAAACAAACAGGATAAGTCCGAAATCTTGTAAAAAGGTTAGGGTGGGGATTGGTCCTGTAAAGCCTATGTGCCCTGCAAGAATACCAACAAAAAGAATAAACGTAACTCCAAGTGATATACCTCCAATTTTTAATTTACCAAGGTAAACACCTATTGCAATTACTAAAGAATAGAGTAAGACGATATGAGCAACACCGTCCTGAGTCGTAAATAAATTTATTAACCAGTCCATAAGTATAATTTAAAGCGGCACAAAGTTATGTATTTTCTTGCACATAATCTAATTTTTGTGTCTTTAATTCCACATTTGCGATTATTTTGTTTAATAGAAGAGGTAAAACAAACTTTTAACCATAAAATTTTCATTTTTTTCCAATTAATAGCGGTAATCAAACCTTTTTTTTTAATTTTGCATTTCAATGAAATACAGTATAAAATGCAACCATTGCGGTAATGTCTTTTTGACGGAAGCCAATGAATATGGACTAAAAAAAATACGTTGTCCATATTGTGGGGAGATAGTGCCTTGTCGGTTGAACGGCCCTATTTTTTTTCGAACTAAAGCAAGAACAGTGATTCCTCTTGTGGAGTCTTCTGTCATTTCTGTTCGAGACTTACATCTACCAGTTGTAAAAACAAAAGTTCTGAGTTCGGCTATCGATGGAGATGGGTCGCCACTCCATCAACAATCTTTCGATTCTCAACAATTTTCGATTGACGCTTCAAATCCAACAGAACAACCGTTATCTTGGTTATCCAATCTTGGCAAGAGTATTAAAACATTTCAGGCTACCCATAAGAATGGTGATTTATTACTCTTTTTTAGTTTGAGTTTTTTGTTTATCATTTTGGTCATCTGTACCCTGATTTTAATGTCTTATTTAGTCAGTGGATTGGTGGAGAGCCATTCTTGGTTATTTAAAAAGTACATCGAGTTTAGGAATATTCTCTGAAACGAAACTGTGATATAAAGTTAGTAAACAAGTAAATAATATCTTTTAGTGGTCTTTTCCTTGTTTTTTAACATGCTTGAGAGTTGCCATTTTGAAGAACATGTGTGGTGCAAGTTGCTTTGTGTTTATTGACATATTGTGTTATGACGCTGCATTATGTGACCAATATTATGCGCATACAGCTAACATGAAAATTCAGCTTACTATTTTATAATGATGATTATGATAAATAGATAAGGAGTATTTAAATTAGTAAGCAAAACATCATAAAATTATTTTACCATGGGTTTAGTGGCTTCACCCCACGAAATAATGCCACCAAGAAGGTTTATAGTTTTAAAACCTGCCTTATTAAGTTTAGTTGATGCGGCAGCAGAGCGTTTCCCAGAACGACAATAGACTGCTATTGTTTTGTTTTTATCCAACAAACTCAATGCCTTCTCTTCAAATTTTAAATCCAGCACGTTAATATTAACTGATTTTGCTAAATGTCCTTCGACATATTCTTCCGGAGTTCTTACATCAACCAACTGTACGTCGTTTTTATTGATGTATTCTTCAAATTTTGATACGTTTAAATCCATATTCTCAGACTTAGAGATAGATCCACATGAAATAAAAGTCAAAACACTTAAGGAGAATAAAAATAGACTCTCAGTAATTCTCTTTTTCTTAATCATATTATTAATTGAAAATTAATTTGTGATTATATGTTAAATAGGTGTCTGATTGCTTGAATGGGATGATAAATAATCATTCTTGGCCCCGCCCATTTCATTATTTTTTTTATTTCTTCTCGCTTGACTTTATTATAGCAATGAATTGAACAATTTTTACAAGATGGTTTTTTATTCCCCCAGTAACAGTGATCAAGTCGTTGTTCACAATATTCTGCCAATTCTTTATAGCTACCATTTAGTTTGTAAGTTCCAGTTTTATGTCTTGAATAAAGTGAAATCATGTTACGGACTATTCTTTTTTGGCTATTAATTTTTGTCATAAAACATTTTATCAGTAAAAGAATTTATTGATATAGTAATATTGGAAATAATCTAATCTCATTAATTGGCTTTCAGCATCCTATTGATTTCTAATTTTGTTTATACTTAATATATTATACAAAGATAATACGAAATTTATATTTAGATTAATATCTTAGTATGAAGATTTATATAATTGTGATTTATTAACGGAAAAGAAGTTTGTCGGTAACTATTCAGCAATATTGTTCATGACAAATTCTGTCTCAGCACTAACTTGACTATCGCCCAGAATATAGTTGCCCGAAATACGAAAAGTCTTTGATTATCAATAAAATACATACTTCTTTGTTTGCATATATCAAATGTTTTTCGTATTTTTGTGCTTATGAATGAGCAAGTTACGGACATATCGCAAGTGTTTAATAGATTGACTTCAGAGATGGCATCAATGCGCGAGGTCATGGATGCGATGCATACGGAGAATGTCAACTTGCGCCGTACTGTGGAAAAGTTGCGGGCGGAGAACCGTACCTTGCGCAAACAACTGGAGAAATACGAGGAACCAAAGAAGAACTCGACGTAATGGACATTTGGTAGGCTGAAAAGCTCCAGATGTCCTTTATTTATTACCTTTGTGCCATTTGAAAACCTATGAATAAAAAACATGTGGGTAGTGTCCTTAAAAGTGTGTAAGCTTCTTTTTTCTTATCTTTGTATTTGTAAACTATAAAAAAGGAAAAAATGAAACTTACACATTCGCAAATTTCGGAAATTCTTTCGAATT
>QWBY01002390.1_pt1 | contig 17004 bp, 13 predicted proteins | sample 1972471 | NCBI WGS metagenome assembly QWBY01 (sample SAMN09866722, study PRJNA288562) | Human gut metagenome isolate term6_stool, whole genome shotgun sequencing... | reverse complement strand
AAAGTCGTGGCGGCGGAGGGCATCGTCCACCAGGACCCGGGTCTGCCGCTCCTCTGCGGCTGCGAGAAGCTGGTACAGAAACTCCATGCGCTGCCCGGTGCCGCCGATAAGGTCGATGCCCAGGGACTTTGCCTCGTCGGTATGGGTCTGGACATAGCAGCCGCAGGCGGCTATAATGGCGGCAGGGTTTCTCTTTTTGGCCCGGCGGATCATCTGCCGGGACTTCTTATCGCTGACGGCGGTGACGGAGCAGGTGTTAATGATATAGGCGTCCGCCGCCTGCTCAAAATCCACCAGCTCGTGGCCCTGAGCCGCCAGCTCCTGCTCCATGGCCTGGGTCTCGTATTGATTGACCTTGCAGCCAAGGGTGTAGATGGCGATTCGCATGGGGGTTTTTCTCCTTGCACTTTACGGATTTATCCACTATAATATATGGTTGTATTATAATCTATCATCCGCCGACTGGCAAGGGTCTGGCGGAGGAAATGAGGTATTTTTTCGTGCATTACTTGGATAACGCCGCCACCACGCCGGTGCCGGAGGAGGTCATTGCGGCTATGGCTGAGACATTGCGCCATCACAGCGGCAATCCCTCCTCCCAATATCCCTACGGGCAGGACGGGAAGGCCGTGGCGGAAAATGGGCGGGAGACCATCGCCCGGGCCCTGGGCTGCCCTAAGGAGCGGCTGTTTTTCACCTCCTGCGGAACGGAGAGTGATGTGTGGGCCATTCGGGGCGCCGTGTGGCACGGCCGGCACAGGGGAAAGCACATTGTCACCACCGCCGTGGAGCACAGCGCCGTGCTGGAGAGCTGCCGGTGGCTGGAAAGCGAAGGGTATCAGGTGACTTATCTGAAGCCGGACAGCACCGGGATGATCTCAGCCCGACAGGTGCTGGATGCGGTGCGGGCAGACACGGTGCTGGTGAGCATGATGCTGGTGAATAACGAGACCGGGTGCGTATTCCCGGTGGCGGAGACGGCCAGGCTCCTGCGGGAGGCAGGCAGCACCGCCCTGCTCCACTGCGATGCGGTGCAGGGCTTTTTGAAGGTTTCCTGTGACCCGGTGGGCTGGGGCGTGGACCTGATGAGCCTATCGGGCCACAAGCTGGGCGGGCCTAAGGGCATCGGAGCCTTATATATCAGCCCCGGCCTGCGGAATTTCCGTCCCCTCCTCCCCGGCGGCGGCCAGGAAATGGGGCTGCGGTCCGGCACCGAGGCCACAGCACAGATCGCGGGCTTTGCCAAGGCGGTGGAGCTGCGGATGGAAAACTACGACGAAAAGCTCCGGCACATGGCGGACATGAAGGCCCTGTGCCGGGAGAAGCTGCTGACCATTCCCGGGATGGTGACGGTGGGCGGCGGCACGGCGCCACATATTCTGGCCATGTCCCTGCCGGGGTATCCCAGCGGCAATATTGTCAGCGACCTGGGCAGCCGGGGCATTTGCATCTCCGCCGGGTCCGCCTGCCACAAGGGAAAAAGCAGCCATGTGGTGTCGGCCCTGGGGCTTCCCAAGCGCACGGCGGCAGGGGTGATACGCATCAGCTTCGCGCCGGAGACCAGCCCGGAGGACATCCAGGCGCTGTATGAGGCGCTGCGCTCCCACCAGGCAGAGCGGTGCGGAATGCTGTGAGGAATACGGATTGCCACGGCCGGTGCGCACACCGGTCGTGGCTACGATATGATTTTTTGTGCATCACAAGGCAGACGGGCGCAAAGCGCCTGTGTGGTTTGATTTTTTTATATTTAAGGAGAGTTTATGGCTATTTTGATTCGACGGGAGCAGGGGTTTTATAGGCGGCTGATGAAGCTGAGTATGCCTATCGTGCTGCAAAACCTTATTACCTTTTCTTTAGGTCTTATTGATACCTTTATGGTCAGTCAGCTTGGCAACACCGAGATGGCGGCGGTGACGGCGGCCAATGTGCCGGTGTTTCTGCTTATATCCATTGTGTTCGGCGTCCAGAGCGGGCTGGGGATTCTGGTAAGCCAATACTGGGGAAAGCAGGACATGAAAAGCATCAGCCGCTCCATCGGCGTGGCCGCCTTTGTGGGAGCGGCGGTAGCGACTGTACTGGCGGCGGTGCTGTTTTTTTGGCCGGTGCAGATCATGGATCTGCTGTCGAACAACCACCAGCTGTCCATCCTGGGCGCGCCGTATCTGAAAATCATCGGCATTTCCTATATCTTCAATATGCTCTCCTCGGTGTACGCCAGCGCCCAGCGCAGCGCGGAGAATCCCAGCTTCGGCATGAAGCTGTTCGGCGCGTCCACGCTCATTAACACGGGGCTGAACTACCTGCTTATCTTCGGCAAGCTGGGCTTTCCCATGCTGGGCATCCAGGGCGCGGCCATCGCCACCCTGTGTGCGCGTATCTGCGAGTTCATCATCTGCTCGGTCTACGCCCTGCGGGATAAGCGCATTTGTGTGCAGTGGGCCGCCTTTGTCCGGCCGGGCTGGGATATGCTGCGCAGGTTTCTGAAATATGCCTCTCCGGTGGTGCTGAACGAGGCCGGCTGGGGCCTGGGGAACAGCATGCTGACGGTGATACTGGGCTACACGGAAAACTCCGTGGAGATGCTGGCGGCCAACGCCGTAATGGGAAACCTGGGGCGGCTGTTTTTGGTGTTCTGCTTCGGCCTGGGCGCCGCCACGGCGGTGCTGGTGGGCAAGGCCATCGGCGAGGGGCAGAGCGAGGAGGATATTATGTCCCTGAGCAAGGCCCTGCTGCGCTTTACCGTTGTATCCGGCACGGTGCTGGCGGCCATTGCTCTGGCGCTGCTGCCCACGCTGTTTATGCCGGTGGTGTTTCCGCTGTTTAAGCTCTTCGGCGAGTCCGCCGCTATTGCGACGGCCCTGGCCGTGACCAGCTTCGCCTCCATTCCCCTCCACGCCTACAGCATCTCCAGTATCACGGGCGTTTTGCGTTCCGGAGGCGATGTGCTGTGGAGCGCCGCCCTGGATCTGGGGCCCCAATGGATCGTGTGCCTGCCCCTGACGGCCCTGTGCGCTCTGGTGCTGAAAACCGGTATCTGGCCCATTGCCCTGGCCATGCAGACGGAGTCTCTCGCCAAGCTCCCCCTGTGCCTCTACCGGGTGCGCAGCCGAAAATGGATACATGATGTGACGGCCAACAAGGAGATGCTATGAAAAGTCTTTTCGTCTGCCCGGTGTGCGCAGAGGCTCTGCAGCGAGAGGAGCGGCGCTATATCTGCCCGGCGGGACACAGCTTCGACCGGGCTAAGGAGGGGTACTGCAACCTGCTGCCGGTGAACCGGAAGCACTCCAAGGATCCGGGGGATGACAAGGGCATGGCGGCGGCCCGGGAGAGATTCCTGTCTAAAGGGTACTACGAGCCGCTGCGCCGGGAGCTGTGCCGCCTGGCAGTGGACTGGACCGGGGATGCGCCCACGGTGCTGGACGCCGGGTGCGGCGAGGGCTACTACACCAGCGGCATTTACCAGGCTTTGCGGGAGAGTGGAAAGACTCCGCGCATGGCCGGGACGGACATCTCCAAGTTCATCCTTCGGCGGGCAGCCAAACGGGAAAAGGATGTGGAATTCGCCGTGGCCTCATCGTACCACCTGCCGATGGCGGCCCGGAGCGCGGATCTGATCCTCAACTGCTTTTCACCCATGGCGGCAGAGGAATTTCACCGGGTTCTGAAAGAGGGCGGCGGGCTTCTGTATGTGGTGCCGTCGGAAAAGCATCTGTGGGAGCTGAAGGAGATCCTCTATGACCGGCCTTATATAAATGAGGTAAAGCAGGTGCCCTACGAGGGCTTTGACGAGGTGGAGGTGCGGCATGTAGAGGAGGTCATCCACCTGCCCTGCGGGGCGGACATTCTGGCCCTGTTTCAAATGACGCCCTATTTCTGGAACACCCCCCGGGAGGGGGTGCGGCGGCTGGAGCAGCAAGAGACGCTTACCTGCCGCATCAGCTTCGACATCCATGTTTTTCACAAAAGCGGAAATAAATAGGGGAAAATTGTTGTATTTACAGGAAAATTGTGCTATTCTGTATGCGCTGTGCTGTTTGAGGGGCGCAGCGAGTGCTTGTATTCGGAAAAAATTTGAGGAGAGAAAAAGCAATGAACGAAAAAAAGACGCCCCGGGCAGTGGCTCTGCTGCCCATTGCGGTGTTCCTGGTGCTGTATCTGGGGCTGGGCATCGTGCTGGAGTATGTGCTGAAGGTGAAGATGGGCTTTTACCAGATCCCCATTGTGGTGGCCTTTATGGTGTCCATTTTGGTGGCGTGCCTGCAAAACCGGAGCATTTCCTTTGACGAAAAGCTGACCCTCATGGGCCAGGGGATCGGCGACAAGAACATTGTGACCATGATCCTGATCTTCCTGGCGGCGGGCGTATTTGTAGGTGTTACCGGGCGCAGCAGCGCCGAGGCGGTGGCTTACTTCCTTTTGTCCATTACGCCGGCGAAGCTGGCGGTGGCGGTGCTGTTTGTGGTGGCGTGCTTCGTGTCCATGGCTATGGGCACCAGCGTGGGCACCATCACACTGCTGACACCTATCGCCGCGGCGGTGGCCAAGGACTCCGGGTTCAGCCTGCCGCTGTGCGTGGCCTCCGTCATGGGCGGCAGTATGTTCGGCGACAACCTGTCCTTTATCTCCGACACCACCATTGCCGCCTGCTCCACCCAGGGGTGCCAAATGAAGGATAAATTCCGGGCGAACTTTAAGATCGCGCTGCCGGCGGCTCTGGTGACCCTGGCGGTGATCGTGGCGATCTCCCTGCAGGCGGATGTGGCCCGGACTCCCTCCGGCGATCACAATCTGCTGCTGCTTATCCCCTATGTGCTGGTGCTTATCGGCGGCATCGTGGGTCTGAATGTGTTTGTGGTGCTGCTGGTGGGCATTGCCGCCGGAGCTGCCATTACCCTGGCCACAGGGCAGGTGACGGCCATGGAGCTGATGGCCAACATGGGCTCGGGCGTCAGCGGTATGTTTGAGACGATCCTGGTGACGCTGCTGGTGTCTTCGCTGTGCGGGCTTATACGGGCTTACGGCGGATTTGACGCCCTGCTGGTGGCCATTCACAAAATGTTCCGGGGTAAGCGCGGCGGGCAGCTGGGCATCGGCATCCTGGTGGGTCTCATGGACATTTCCACCGCCAACAACACCGTGGCCATCGTTATGGCCGGTCCCATCGCCAAGGAAATCGCCACGGAATACGGCATCAGCCCCAAGCGGTCAGCCTCCCTGCTGGACACCTTCTCCTGCGTGTTCCAGGGCATTATCCCCTACGGCGCGCAGATGCTGGTGGCCATTTCCGCCTGCACCACTCTGGGCTTTGCCGTGAGTGCCTTCGAGATTATTCCGCTTCTGTTTTACCCGATGCTGCTGTGCCTGTCCAGCTTGCTGTTTATCCTATTTGATAAGAAGTAAAAAATTCTCCCCCGGAAAAACCGGGGGAGTTTTTATGCAGTCACACGAATTGCCGGGATGCTATGACAGCTTTCCGGCTTTTTGCAGGGCCAGGACGATGGGCGGGATCAGGAGCAGATGCAGAATGATACCGGGCAGGGCGGTGACGAAGGCACCGGAAACGAAGGCCTCCCAGGTGTAGCTGCCGCCCAGCAGCAGAAACATGGCAATGCCAAAGGACACGCGGCCAATGAGCATGGCCCCCGCCAAGGCGCCGTAGACACCGGCGATGCGGTGCGGCAGGAGGCGGTAGAGCAGCCCCGCACCCAGGCCGTAGGCCGCCAGCTCAAAGGACATGGCTGTGGCCATGGGGAACAGGGGCGGGGAACTGAAGAGCAGTGACCGCAGCACCGGAGCGATAAGCCCCACCAGAGCCGCCCACCAGGGGCCGCAGAGGAAGCCCCCCAGCAGCACCGGGATATGCATGGGGCTCAGGGCCTTGCCCACCTGGGGGATCTGCCCGGTGAGAAAGGGTAGCAGCAGGCACAGGGCCAGGCATACGGCGGAATAGACCAGCCTGCGCAGAGAGATTTTTTTTGTGTTCAGGGTGTTCATACAGGGTCCTCCAAAATAAGATCGCACCGGGCATCCGGGCGGAGCTGCTGAAAATAAAGCTGCTCCAGCGGGATCCAGCGGTGAAAGAATTGCTGGGCCTTCTCCGGAGTGCAGCGGCACTGGATGCGCCGGCGCTGCTCCTCCGGGGAAATGCGAAGAAAGACGGAATAGGTATAATACGGCGCCAGCGCGGGGTAAGCGCCATAGTGCCGCAGTCAAACCGGCGGAAGGTAACATCCTCGCCCCGGGACAAGGGCAAAAGCACCTCCTGCAAAAAGCGCTCCCGGTCCATGTTGCCCCCGGGCTGGGAGAGGCGCTGGGGCGTGCGCTGGTGGGCCTGAAGAAAAAAATCGTCGGCGTGGAAAACCGGGCAGCCGTACTTTTCCTGCAGCCGACGGGCCAAGGTGGTCTTTCCGGCGGCGGAGCAGCCGTCGATGGCCAGGGTCAGGGGCTGACCGGCGGACAGGTGCTGCCGGATAGCCTGCAATAGCGGCGCAGGCAGGGTAAATTCGGGCATGACGCTACTCCTTTCACGGCAGAGGGTGCTACCATCGGCGGGCCAAAAAAGCCTTTTGGTTTTCCCGGACACGCCCGCTTACCGCTGCCGCATTTTTTCTCACATTATTTTACTATATCATAATTTTTGGGCGCTGTAAACCGGAGAAACGGACTATGGTCGTGGGAAAACCTCACCATTTTGGACAGAGTCTCCCGTTCTCCGGTCTTGACACGGTTACTCGGCTGTGATAAACTTTATTTGTTTACTTATGCGTCATTTTATGGCGTTTTTTCACGGCCTTTTGGGGATTTTATAAAAAACTTTCCGGGGGGCTGCTGAATTTGAGGGAGAATGAGTGTATGGAAAAGCTGCAACTGATTCAGTCCTTGAAGCACTGGTGCGACCTGATATGGGAGTATAACCAGACCATCGGAAAAATCTATGTGTACCGGGACAAGCTGGCGATCAAGCTGGAAAATAACTGGTACGACCCCGCAGAGCTGGACCGGATCATCCGGCAGGAATACCGCTTTGAGATCAGCCGCTCCGACTCCTTCTTCAGCGCCGATAGCGTGCCTGAAATGGTGCAGAAAAATACTCGGCTCCAGGAATTTGACCTCTGGTTCTGTCAAAAGAACAGAGATCTGGTCTGGTACAATATGCGCATGGAAAAGCTGAACCAGGACAGCTGGATCATCACCGGGTACAACAAGTCCACGGAGATGAAGGAGCGCTCTATGTACAGGGCTCTGCGCAACTCCTTCGAGTCCATCCTCAGCACGGATGTGAACACCCGGCGCTATCTTGTCAGCTACTCTACCTTTCCCGTCCCGGACCGGCTGCAGGAATATGACTACGACAGCTCCGTCTCCGATTATGTGCGCAAGTATGTTTATGACGAGGACAAGGAGCAGATCATCCGGGCCCTGTCTCTGGATACCGTTATGGAAAAGCTCCAAACCCAGGAGGACTATTCCGTGTTCATCACCGTGCGGCAAAGAGATGGGTCCCTCTCCTATAAGCGCGTCATACATAACTACTACGACGATACCCACCAGCGCATTACCACCTCCCGGCTGGACATCAGCGCCATCGTCAACCGCTACGAGGCGAAGATAGCGGAAATTCGCCAGGAAAACTCCATTGACGCCCTTACCGGCGTATATAACCGGAATTATTACGAGAAAAATATACGGGGCACCTCCCTGCAGGGGTTCGTGGCCATGCTCGACCTGGACAACCTGAAGCTGTGCAACGACCACTTCGGTCACAGCGCCGGAGACAGCGTTCTGAAAAAGCTGGCCGAGGTTATCAAGGCAGAGCTGCGCAGCGGCGACAAGCTCATCCGCTTCGGCGGCGACGAGTTCCTCCTCCTGGCCCAGGACTGCCCGGACGACGAATTTGAGCAGCTTCTGCTGCGCATACAGACTAAGGTCTCCGAGGCGGCTGTGCCGGGCTTTCCGGGGCTGTCCCTCTCTGTGAGCATCGGCGGCACACGGGTGGCCGGGTCCTCCTCGTCCGAGGCGGTGATGCGGGCCGACCAGATGATGTACATGGCAAAGGCCCACAAGAATCTGGTGATTACGGACCGGTTCATGCTCCAAAACGGGAAGGATGGCATTGCACGGCTTGAAAAGGAGCAGGTGCTCCAGCAGATCCTTATTGTGGACGACTCGGATATGAACCGGGCCATGCTGCGGGAAATTCTGAAGGATAATTACAGTATTCTTGAGGCCGGCAACGGCGCGGAGTGTCTCTCCTGCGTGGAGCATATGGGCACCAGCCTGTCGCTGATCCTGCTGGACCTGAATATGCCGGAAATGGACGGCTTTGAGGTGCTGGCGGAGCTGTCCAAGCTGGGGTATATGGACGATATACCCGTTATCATCATCTCCGGCACCGACTCCACCGCCGACATCTGCCGGGCCTACGACCTGGGGGCTACGGACTATATCCACCGCCCCTTCAACACCCAGGTCATCTACCGGCGGGTGTCCAACACCATCACCCTCATGGCCAAGCAGCGGCGTATGGCCGAGCTGGTAAACCGGCAAATCGACCGCACCACCAAGCAGCAGGAGCTCATGGTAGACTTCCTCAGCCGCATCATCGGTTACCGCAGCGGAGAGAGCAACCCCCATTTTGCCAACATCAGCATCCTCTCTGCCCTGCTGCTGCAGGCTCTGCAAAAACGGAAGAATCACTATGGCCTCACCGAGCAGGACTGCCAGCTCATTGCCACCGCCGCCGTCTTTCACGATGTTGGCAAGATCGGCATTCCCGAGTCCATTCTCCTCAAGCCCGGAAAGCTCACCGCCAAGGAGTTTGAGGTGATGAAAACCCACACCCTCATCGGCGATAACCTGATTAAGAGCCTGGAAATTTATCATGACGAGCCACTGCTGCAGATGGCTGCGCAGATCTGCCGCTGGCACCACGAGCGCTACGACGGAGGAGGCTACCCCGACGGGCTCAAGGGGGAGGAAATCCCCATATGCGCCCAGGTGGTGTCCATCGCGGATGCCTACGACGCGCTGATGGGCGCACGGCCCTACAAGCCCGCCTTTTCCAGCGAAAAGGCCATTCAAATGATCCTAAACGGCGAGTGCGGCGTGTTTAACCCTGTTTTAGTGGACTGCCTTTTGGAGGTCGTCAGCCAGCAGAAAACGGGAAAGGAGGGCACCCCCCCCCCGAAAAATTTATCCACAGTCCCGGGTGGTTCGGTCCTAAACACTCTCACCTTTTCGGGCTCGGTGATGTAAGAAAGGAGCCTCCGGTATGACCCTGAAAAATCTGTATGACGCTATCGGCGCCAGCTATGACGACACCATTGAGCGCCTTATGAGCGCGGACTTTCTCCTGCGCTTCGTGCGCAAATTTCCCGATGACCCCAGCTTCGCCGCTCTGAAGGATGCCTTAGCCCGGGGCAGCACGGAGGAGGCCTTCCGGGCAGCACACACCCTCAAGGGCGTGTGCGCCAACCTGGGCTTCACCCGGCTTCGGGAAACCGCCGGACAACTGACGGAGCTGCTGCGCGCCGGGACCCTGGAGGGCACGGAGCCCTTGTTTTCAAAGCTCAGTGAGGAATATGCCCACCTGCTTGGGCAAATTGCGCTGCTGGACTGAGGCAGCCACCGTAAAAGCACCGGCTTTCCCGGCAAAGGAATGGCAGGCCCCTCCGCAAGGCCACTCATTATCAACGAAAACACCCAAAATCGCCCCGAAAGCGGGACAAAGCAGCTCTATCCCCCATCCATTTTAAAAAAATCAAAACCTCCGGCTTAGCCAGAGGTTTTGATTTTTTTAATTTAATTCCGCGGTGCGGCCTCAAGCGTCATCAGCAGCTCCTTGGCCTTGACGGGCTGACCCTCCTTGACCCGGATGGTCTTGACCGTGCCCGCGGTGCGGGCGGTAATGGCAGTCTCCATCTTCATGGCCTCAATGACGGCCAGCACCTGGTCCTTTTCCACCCGGTCGCCCTGCTTGACGCAGAGCTTAGACACCATGCCGGGGATGGATGTGCCCACCTGCAGGGGATCGGACTCATCGGCCAGCATCGCCTGACGGGTCTGCTCCGAGGCATGGGGGTCGCGGACGGTGACCTCCCGGCGCATACCGTTCAGCTCAAACTGCACATTGACGGTGCCGTCGCTATTACGGTCGCCCAGGCCCAAATACTTGATGACAAGGGTCTTGCCGTCCTCGATATTGATCTTATTGGTCTCGCCCAAGGCCATCCCGTTGAAGAACACATGGCTGCCCATGCGGGTGATGTAGCCGTACTCCTTCCGGTGGCGGCAGAAGTCCTCGTAAACCTTGGGATACATGGCGTAGGAAATGAGATCCTTCTTCTCCGGAGCCTCACGGAACTGCTCCACCTCCTGCTGCAGCTGCGCAAAGTCCACAGGGGGCAGCAGCGCACCGGGGCGGCAGGTGATGGGCTCCTCTCCCTTGAGCACCACCCTTTGCAGGTCCTTGGGGAAGCCCCAGGCAGGCTGGCCCATCATGCCCTTAAAATAGGACACCACGGAATCCGGGAAGGCCAGTGCCTCGCCGCGCCGGACGATATTCTCCGGCGTCAGGTCGTTCTGCACCATGAAGATGGCAAGGTCGCCCACTACCTTGGACGACGGCGTAACCTTCACCGGGTCGCCCAGCATATCGTTGACGGTCTTGTACATCTCCTTGACCTCTTCAAACCGGTCGCCCAGGCCCAAAGATTCCACCTGCGGACGGAGATTGGTGTACTGGCCGCCGGGTATCTCATAGCGATAGATGTCGGTGGTAGAGGACTTCAGACCGTGATCGAAGCTCTCGTAGCGCAGGCGCACATCGGACCAGTAGTTGCTCAGCTCCTGCACGCGGCGCAGGTCCAGGCCGGTGTCGCGCTCTGTGCCATGGAGGGCGGCCACCACCGCGTCCAGAGAGGGCTGGCTGGTGAGGCCCGCCATAGGCGCGCAGGCCACATCCACCACATCCACGCCGGCTTCAGCGGCCAAGAGCAGGGCGGCCACCTGGTTGCCGGTGGTGTCGTGGGTATGCAGATGGATGGGCAGCCCCACCTCCTGCTTCAGGGTGGACACCAGCTTCTTGGCGGCATAGGGCTTCAGCAGGCCGGACATATCCTTGATGGCCAGCATGTGTGCGCCCCGCTTTTCCAGCTCCTTGGCGAGATTTACATAGTATTTTAAGGTGTACTTGTCCTTCGTCTCGTCCAGAATGTCGCCGGTGTAGCACATGGTAGCCTCCAGCAGCTTGTTCTGCCGGAGCACCTCCTCCATGGCTACCTCCATGCCCGGAACCCAGTTCAGAGAGTCGAAAACACGGAACACATCAATGCCCCGCTGGGCGGCCTCCTCCACGAAGGCGCGGACCAGATTGTCGGGATAGTTGGCGTAGCCCACCAGGTTGGAGCCGCGTAGCAGCATCTGGAAGGGGATGTTGGGGATCTTCTCCCGCAGCAGCCGCAGCCGCTCCCAGGGAGACTCATGCAGGAACCGGTAGGCCACATCGAAGGTGGCCCCGCCCCACATCTCCAGCGAGAAGCAATCCCGGAGAATGTCGGCCACGCCCTCGGCGCCCTTTACCATGTCCCGGGTACGCATACGGGTGGACAGCAGGCTTTGGTGCGCATCGCGCATGGTGGTGTCGGTGAGCAGCAGCTTTTTCTGATCCAGCACCCACTGCTTCACCGCATCGGGGCCCTTTTCGTCCAAAATCTGCTTCAGGCCGGGGCCAAGGGGCTCCTTCGCCTCCGGGAAGCGGGGAATGTCATACTGGTGGCGCTCGGCGTTGGGGTTGGCCACCTGAATTTCAGAAATGTAACGCAGAACACGGGTAGCCCGGTCACGGGAGTCCACAAGCTCAAACAGCTCCGGCGTCTCATCGATAAACTTGGTGTGGCACCGGCCTGCGATAAAGGTGGGGTGTGCCAAAATATTGGTGACAAAGGGGATGTTGGTCTTAACGCCCCGGACGCGCACCTCGTTGATGGCCCGGGCCGACTTGCGGCAGGCAGCGGGGAAGGTGCGGTCCCAGCTTGTTACCTTCACCAGCAGGGAGTCGTAATAGGGAGAGATAACGGTGCCCACACCCACATTGCCGCCGTCCAAACGGACGCCGAAGCCACCGGGGGAATGATAGGCGGTGATCTTGCCGTTATCGGGGGCGAAATTGTTAGAGGGGTCCTCGGTAGTCACCCGGCACTGGATGGCGTAACCGTCGAAATGTACATCCTCCTGCTTTGTCAGGCCGATTTCCGGGCAGTCCAGGGGGAATCCGGCAGCCACCAGCAGCTGGGCGCGCACGATGTCAACGCCTGTGACCATTTCGGTAACGGTGTGCTCCACCTGAATGCGGGGATTCATCTCGATGAAGTAGTAGTTACCGGACTTGTCCACCAAAAACTCCACCGTGCCGGCGCTGACATAACCCACGGACTTGGCGATCTTCACGGCGTCGCGGCGCAGAGCCTCCACCGTCTCCTGGGGCACCGACCAGGCAGGGGCAAACTCCACCACCTTCTGATACCGGCGCTGAAGAGAGCAGTCGCGCTCACCCAGGTGGTAAACATTACCGTATTTATCGGCTAAGATCTGCACCTCAATGTGCTTCGGCTCCACCAGATATTTCTCCATAAAGATGTCGCCGCAGCCGAAGGACTTCTCCGCCTCGCTGTGTACCAGCTCGTAAGCGGTTTTAACCTCCTCGGGGCTGTCGCAGCGGCGCATACCGCGCCCGCCGCCGCCGGCAGAAGCCTTTAATATCACCGGGAAGCCGAAGCTGCGCGCCTTCTCCAGCGCATCGTCGGCATCCCGCAGCGGCTCGGTGCAGCCGGGGATGATGGGCACGCCGCATTTGATGGCGATCTCCTTGGCACTGAGCTTGTCCCCCATTTGCGCCAGCACCTGAGACGACGGCCCCACGAACAGAATGCCGTTTTCCTCGCAGGCCCGGGCAAAGTCGGCGTTCTCAGACAGGAAACCGTAGCCGGGATGGATGGCGGTAACGCCCCGGCGCCGGGCCAGGCTGATAATGCCGGGAATGTCCAAATACGCACCCAGGGGGGACTTTTTTTCTCCCACCAGATATGCCTCGTCCGCCTTAGTGCGGAACAGCGAATAGGTGTCCTCATTGGAATAGATGGCCACGGTGTGTAGGCCCAGATCGTAGCAGGCGCGGAATATGCGCACGGCGATCTCACCGCGATTGGCCACCAGGACCTTTTTAATTTGTGTGATCTGCTGCATACGGCTATCCTTTCATTTATAAAATGATATATTTAGTACTAATATACACTTTTTTCCTTCATAGCGCCATATGCAAAATAACTAAAATGTCCGCAAGTACTGGCCGGATGAGGCGTGAGAGTGCCAATGGCATGAAGCAGATTCCGTGTACCGCCCCCTTCCATCAAGTACCTGAGATTTTTATAGTATCATATATGTAAAATTTCTCCGTTAATTGGATCGAGGCTGTTAAAGACTTCATGCGTGCTTGACTTCTATCGTCTCCACATCCCTCGGCTTACTTTGCTGCTCAAATCAGCCTCCCTGACCTGCCAGCGTCAGAAATTTTTTATCCGTCTGAATACCCTGTGTCAGAAACCGACCGTCCCGGAACAGGGCATAGGTCGTGACCGGCGCGGGCACATTCTGTGCGCCTTCTTTGTCAGTGATATGGATGACCTTGAGCGGGATACCATATCTCCCTGCGCATTCTTTTGGTTTACGAATGCACTGCAAATGTGGTATACTTTGATGGGTTATAGCTATTCAACACCTATGCAATTAATAACGACCGGCGTATTAAAAATTATGGGAGAGTAACAATGGATAAGCCAGCTTTTCTAAAAACGCTCTGTGAATATGGCATTGATACAAACATTGTATGTTTTAATGACTCCGCAAAAGATGATGTGTTTTGTGTAATAAACAACCATGGCTACACCGATGTGTTTTACCGTGAAAGAGGCTGCGAATACGATAGGCATAGGTTTCTATCTCAGCCAGAGGCTCTACAATATCTCCTAAATAAAATCCTTACAATAGCAGGGATATGCAGCAAAAACAATTCATTTTCTGATGAATTAACAGATTCATCCACGGTTTAATCGTCGAGTTAGGATTGTTGCCTAATAAGGGGGCCGTGTATACAGCAGCATATACTTTTTAACTTTATGAGGTAATTATTATGAGAAAAATTTGGGGATTATTATCACTCACCACCTTAACACTGTTACTCAAATCTTGTTCAATAGGAAACTCTAATATGCGAAAAATGTTTTTTGCAAGGAACGACAAGCAAATTGCAAATGAACAACTCGAAGCATTGTTAGAGGCAATTCAATCGAAAAATGCCCAAGCAGTAAAAGAACTGTTTTCCGATAATGCATGGGCGGAATCAGGAAATATGGAGAAGTCTATCCTGGCACTGTTTGACTACTTTCAAGGGGAGTTGGTCTCCTATAAAAGCTGGGCTGGGCCCAGTGTTCACGCCACCAAAAATCATGGTGAGTATTGGAAAAGCTACGACTGCACTTATGACTTCGAGACAACGCAGGATAAGTATCGTCTCGCCATGGAGATCATAACGGTGGACACTACGGACGCGGACAATATAGGAATACGGTCGTTGTATATCATTCGATTTGAGGATGACACAGACCAGAATTGTGCGTACTGGGGCGACGGAGAACATACACCGGGTATCAACATTGGCAAAACTGAATAAAATGGCAATTTAGTAATGCCACTCTAAGAAGGGCAACGCGTGGTATACGCGGTGCCCTTTTCATGACTGGCAGTATCCTATCCATGCGGGTGGCGGCGAAAACGGCCTATACCTCCCTGCGCATTCTTTTGGTTTACGAATGCAATGCAAATGTGGTATACTTTGATGGGGGGCAGCTATTCACTGCCAGTGGTCAGCGCATTTCTAAAACTGTCAACGGCACCACTTATAACTACCACTATCTGGGCGACCAACTGGTAGAAATGGCCTGGGGTGCCAATCGGATGCACTTTACCTACGATGCTGTTGGACCGCTGTCTGTGAACTTTAACGGCTCGGAGTATTTCTACCTCAAGAACGCCTAAGGCGATGTGACCGGACTGGCGGACAGCACAGGGGCGAAAGTGGTTGCCTATACCTACGGTCCGTGGGGCGAAGCATGGGGCGTGAGCGGGACACTTGCCTCCACCTTGGGAGCTATGAATCCCCTCCGTTACCGGGGCTATGTCTACGATGCCGAGACGGGGCTATATTACCTCAACACTCGATACTATAATCCTACTTGGGGTAGGTTTATCAATGCGGATGAGTATCTATCTGCTGGCGAAAACTTATTGAGCACCAACGTTTTCGCATACAGCTATTGCGACCCAATAAATCTAAAGGATCCCAATGGAAACATAGCGGAAGCAGCTTTGATTTTCACCGACCTTTCTGCCGAGCTAATTGCATCTATTGCCGCCGCACTTGGAGTAACGGTTATTTGGGTCGTTGGAATTATATTGATTGTCGGAGTAATAGCGGGCATTCTCTCCACATTTGGTTTGGAGGCATACTGAATTATTAAGGTGGATTTATTATGGACTATTTAAATCTGCATGAGTGCTATTATGCATTTCTTGCTTTACAGCCACTTTTTTTCTACCCAAGGAAACTTATTTTCTTAAATGAGGGAGAGCTTCAAGCTTTGCCAATAGAGGAGCAGAAAATCTGTGTATCTCTGCCACAAGTACCTACAAATGTCGTACATAAGGATTTTTTTGACTTTATGCATAACCGCATATTGCGCAATAAATATCTACGATTACTCCGATCGGTCAAAGATGGAGCAACTGAAAACCGGGACTTTTGGGCTTTGTTGAATAGTGAGCGTTTAACGGAGGAATATCGCAAATTTGAGGAAGAATATTTAATCGATTTTGCAAAAAAATGGTGTCAAAAAAATGGTATTCCTTGCACAGATAAACCGATAGATTTTCGGTGTTGGAAGCGAGAAGGCCCCAAGTAATATGAATTTATAAATACCTGGTGGATTACTGGATTTCATCCTGGATATTTGAATAAATCTCAAAAAAGTCTAACAGTTACATTCTCTATATTGTTCAACGATTCAGGCATGTATTACGCTTTTCGTTCTATGGGATATGAAGGTTGGTCATTTGGCATTAGGCAGGGCTTTTATACAGCCATATTCTCATTTTAATAAATATTATTGAGGTTCTTATGAAAAAAACACTTTTGCTATTACCCATTATTGGATTAGTTCTGGTATTGACCTCTTGCTCATTAAGAAGAAACTTCTTGATGACGGATGACAGAGCCATCGCCAATAAACAATTCGAAGATTTGATAGATGCGGCAAAAATGCAAGACGCTGATGCGCTGAAGGCCTTGTTTTCCCAAAATGTGCTGAACGAAGTGGAAAATATAGAAGAATCCATCCAGAAGCTGTTTGATTATTTTGAAGGAGAGATGGTCTCCTATAATGACTGGGCCGGGCCTGGTGTTACCGCCAAGAATGATGCTGATGGTTATTGGAAACAGTATTATTCGACTTATGATCTGGAGACAACGCAGGATAAATACCGTCTTGCGATGGAAATTATAACGGTTGACACTGTGGATGCGGATAATGTGGGAATACGGTCACTGTATATCATCCGTTTTGAGGATGACACAGACCAGAATTGTGCGTACCGGGGAGACGGGGCATATACACCCGGTATCAATATTGGCAAGACTGAATAAAATGGCAATTTAGTAATGCCACTCTAAAAAGGGCACCGCGTAACTTACGCGGTGCCCTTTTCCATGACTGGCAGTATCCTATCCATGCGGGTGGCAGCGAAAACGGTCTATACCTCCCTGCGCATTATTTTGGTTTATGAATGCAATGCGAATGTGGTATTACTTTGATGGGGTACAGCTATTCAATACCTACGGCCCGTGGGACGAAGCATGGGGCGTGAGCGGGACACTTGCCTCCACCTTGGGAG
>QWBY01001108.1_pt1 | contig 17010 bp, 9 predicted proteins | sample 1972471 | NCBI WGS metagenome assembly QWBY01 (sample SAMN09866722, study PRJNA288562) | Human gut metagenome isolate term6_stool, whole genome shotgun sequencing... | reverse complement strand
ACCAGCACCACCAACTAGAAGAACTTGAACAGTTCCTCCTTCTTCCGCAGTAATTTTCACCTGACTGTCTGACGTTCCTTGATCATTTCCTGATACTGAGAGTGATAATGTTCCATTGTAAGTACCAGCAACCTCCTGAGCCGGGATCACGGTATCTTCCTTTTTATTATCATCATCACTACATGCTACTGCACACAATGCAATAGCCATCATCGCTAAATAGTTTTTCAATTTCATAATACTTTTGTTTTATTGATTAATAGTTATTATTTTATGTTTTAAAATTTGTTGCAAAGTTACCCTTACTACCAAGGGTACACAATACCTAAAAATTGGGGTTTTATTGCTAATAATCACATATATAATAAAGTACACAAGTACTTATTTTTAGGTATAAAACTGGATTTTATCACCATTAATAGGTATTGTCAGTATATACTTCTATAACTAATTTTGCAAAAAAAAGCAAGCATGGTTAAACTGGTACATCATGAAATGCCTGTGAACAAGACACTTCATCATAGAAAGATAGAGATTCTGGCTGTACTAACCCTACTTATAGGTAGTCTGTCATTCCTTATTTACTCCTATTGTTCCCACGACGCAAATAATCCATTGTGCCGATGTTTGCTTTGCACTTTGAACCATACTCCCGAAGATGGGGAATATTTATATAATCGATACTTAGTAGTAATCAGTATCACATGGGCGGCACTTATATTCGGAACTTTATTTGTAATTTTATATCACATAGAAAGAAAGAAGAAAAAATGAAACTAAAAAAAAGAAATGTGTTTATCGGTATCACCTCATTCCTAATTGTATTGTTTACCATGCCGCTAGGACATGCATTGATGATCTTAATGGAACACCTGATGGAACCGGTAACCATGCATTACGCAACCTTTTTCATGGGATTAATAGGCTTAATAATGGTCATAACGGGCGTATTTGCCAAAGGAGATACTCAACAAACTCTTTGGGGCTATTCGGAGGTCTGTTATTTTGGACAGGATGGATTGAATTCATTTATGTGTATTACGCACATCGTTTCGGAGTACAGCCACTCATAGTAGACGGAGAAGTGGTAACCAAACCAGAATATCTGATCATGCCCTCTTCTTTCGGATTTTGGATTATGTTCATGTTACTCTACTTATTCAATATAAAAAGCGGATGCGATTTTTTCAATTATCTGCAACGGGTATTTTTCCGCAACAGCAAAGTACAAGTAGAAATGCGTCCCATGACACGCCACACCTCACTGGTTACTTTCATGGAGCTGAATCTTATTTTATGGACCAATTACATGGTATTGCTATTCTGCTATGATGATAATTTTATAGGTGACCGCCATCCTATCACCGCATTGGTTGCATTCGGCTGCCTTGTAGGATCACTATTTATGTTCCGAAGATTGATAAATATCAGTCAATGGGGATACGCTCTCCGTTTTTCTATTGCTACAGTAGTCGTATTTTGGACTTTCGTAGAAGTTATGGGAAGATGGAATGCCTTCCACGAAATCTGGGTGGAACCAATGACATACCAATCAGAAATGATTACCATTTTCCTTGCATTTATCGTGCTAGTCACCTTTTTATGGTATAAATCCATCAAAAATAAGAAAACATTATAATCTTTCAAGCGCTCCTTTATTTATTTTTTATGCAGATAAGCCGAAGGGGGTGCTCCAAAGTGAGATTTGAAGCATTTACTAAAATAAAGAGGGTCATTCATTCCTACTTTATAAGCTATTTCACTTACATTGTATATACCCTCCTGCAAAAGTTCCATAGCCCTTTTCATACGAAGGATACGCATATATTCATTAGGTGTATATCCGGTCACTCCTTTTACTTTCCGAAAAAAAGCAGCACGGCTTACCCCCACCGCAGATGCAAAATCCTCTATAGTGAATTCCGGGTTGTCCAATTGTTTTTCCAAAATAGTCTGCAATTTTTCACCAAATTTCCTATCCAGTTCTGTAGAACATAAAGCCTGACTTGTCATAGCAGGGTCATTAGAGAATTTTCGTTTTAACTTTTCCCTCTGTTCAATAAGTTGAAATATACGTGCTAATAACAATCTGGAACTGAAAGGCTTCGTTATGTATGCATCCGCACCACTTTCTACCCCTTCAAGTTTATTTTCCGAAGTGCTCATAGCAGTCAGCAAAATAATGGGAATATGACTGGTCTCAAAATCACGTTTCAGTTTACGTGTCACATCAAAGCCATTCATACCAGGCATCAATACATCACAAATAATCAAATCTACCTCAAAAGACTGAGCTTTTTGTAAACCGGAAAGCCCATCCGGTTCACTTATGATCTCAAAATAAATACCAAGTTCCGTTTCTAAAAACTTACGCACATCTCCATCATCTTCTATTATCAATATTCTTTTTTTATTCAAAGGGTCCGGGGTCACTGAATCATGATTTACTGTTAAATAGGTATCACACTGCTCATGAACAAACGATTCTTCCTGAAGGATGCTTGATACTAGGAAATCGTTTTTTCCATAAACACTGGAATCTAACGGTAAGATAACAGTAAACACAGAACCACCTCCCTCATTTTCATCAAATGAAATGCTTCCTTTATGTACATTTACCAGTTCATAAGTCAAATGTAAACCGATTCCCACACTGTTATGTGAAAAACCACTTTGCATGAAACGGGAAAACAGCTCTCCTTGCTTCTCCTTAGGAATCCCTACGCCGTTGTCACTAACCGATATAAATAATTTCCCCACTTCCTCATTAACGATAATTGCAAAAACAACCTTTCCTCCTTTAGGAGTATATTTTAAAGCATTCGAAAGAAGATTATAGACTATTTTATCCAATTTACTTTGATCAACAAACATCTTATAAGATGACGTAGAAGGAGCAAAATGAAAATCAATCTGTTTGTCATCTGCCGTTTCCTTGAAACTTCGATAAATATCATAAAAGAACACCATCACATCTGTTTCTTCCAGCATCAAGGAAAGTTTATTGTTCTGCATTTTACGAAATTCCAACAATTGATTAATCAGACGAAGCATCCTATTCGTACTTTTATTCATCAACTGTATGGGATAAACCATCTCTTTGGGAATCTTATTCAAGCTCTCTATTTTTTCCAAAGCTCCCTGAATCATTGTCAACGGAGTACGGAATTCATGTGAAATATTAGTAAAAAACATGAGTTTGTACTCTGTCAACTGTGTTTCTACCTGAATGCGATTCCGTAAATTATTGAAATTCCGTATCAAACAAAAAGCAACATACAACACAATAACAACGACAAGAAAATAAAAAAGATAAGCCCAAGTGGTTTCCCAAAACGGAGGCGTGATAACAATATTGAGCACAGTTTCTTCATCACTCCATATCCCAGCAGAATTACATGCTTTTACATGCAGATGATAAGTGCCGGGAGAAAGATTTTTATAAGAAGCAAAATTCAAAGAAGAAGGGGTACTCCATTCATTATCAAAATGACTCAATTTATAAATAAACCTTGAAGGAAATGCCAAAGAATAATCCAATGTTGAAAATTCTATAATGAATGAATTCTGGTCATAATCTAATTTTATATTCTGTGTATAACTTAACGCCTGTGTCAAAGGAGAATCCTTCTCACCAACCTGTACTGTGATTCCGTTCACTTTCAAATTAGTTAGAATAACATTCCGGGTCATAGGAGATGAAGTTACTTTCAAAGGATCAATGACTATGACTCCATGATTTGTTCCAAATAGCAAAAGTCCATCTTCAGTTATGGCAGCGCCATGTTCGTTATATACATTTCCTTGCATAGAAGCTGAAAAGAAGAAATTTTCAAAAGTTTCCGTATCAGGTGAAAAACGAGATAAACCATACTGAGTGGCAATCCATATTTTTCCAGTCTTATCTTCGATAATAGACTCTACCATGTTATTGACCAAACCATCAGTTGTGGAATAATGGACAAATTTCAAGTTCCTATAATCCTCACTAGGGTTACAAACAGAAAATCCGCCTCCCAACATTCCTATCCACATACGATTCTGACTATCACGAAAAATACATTTAATTTCATATCCGGGCAAATCTCCATTTTCATAATTATAAAGTTTATAATTATGAGCATCAGCAATAATGGAATCTCCATAAAAAACACATAATCCCTTATTAGTTCCTACCCATAACCTTTTTTTATTATCCTGAGTGATCATCCTGACTTCCTGCAAACGACCGGATCCAGTCAGGAACTTACGAAAAACATACCTGTCTTTTCGTGAAACCGCCAAATTCAGTCCTCCCCCAAAAGTTCCTATCCACATCCTATTTTTATCATCACGATAAATATCGAATATATTCTCATGTGCCAATGACAAGGTATCACCTGCCATTTTATGATACCAACGTCCGTCAATACATAAACCCATCGTACGGGTTCCCAACCATAATTTACCATCTCCATCACAAGAAGCCGCATAAATATAATTGTATGGCATCTTATAACAAGATGCAGCCTCCAAATTTTTATCATAAGCGTAAACATTCCCTTGACGCGTACCAAACCAGAAACCACCATCGGGCATCTTTACCACTGTACGTATAGCATTCACATAATCATTTATACTCTCATGTTCCGGATAAATACGATAAGATCCTTCACTTAATACGGACAAAAGTGTAACACCGGCAAACTCCGATCCTACCCATACATTTCCCGAGTGATCGAGTAATAAGCTATGCAGAAAATTGGAATGAACTAGATTTTTACCAGTCTCCTGATAAGTGTAATGGCTGATTATATCTTCTTGGGGATTATACACAAATAAACCATAGCCAAAAGTAGATATCCATATCAATCCTCTGTTATCCTGTATTACTTCATAGCGTTCCTCGGCAGCAGGCATCATCTGAGCGGCATCTATCAATGACAGTATTTTACATATTCCGGTTTCCTTCTGAAAATAATGCAACACACCGGTCTGATTAAAAACATAGAAATCCCCCTGATTATCTCTGACAAAACGAGCGTTGGGGATATTAATCGGGTTGTCTAATCTTACCTGCCGGGTAGATAAATGAAACCTGTAACTTCCTTTTGTTGTAAAAAGCCACCAATCATCTTTCGTGCCAAAATGAGTAGTAAAATGAAAGTCAACGTCATCCTTTCCGATTCTTTGAACAAAATGTAGTTTTTCATCCTCATCATAAACATAAATATCACCATTATCAGCAAGAAAAAAGCATGCGTTCTCATAAGAAAATGCTGCTCTGAAATTATGCATATCAGAAATTACTTCGATTTTGTTTCTTGTTACTTTCACCAATCCTTCCTGAGTACAAATCCAAACATTCCCTCTAGAATCTTCAATCAAACTATTCACTTTATTAGAAGGTAGTTTGCCATTTTCACATTGAAATGTCACAGAGGAAAAATGTTCATTTTCAAATGAAATCTTTCTGCAACCTTTTTGTCCATCCCATAACCAATTATCACCATTAGCAGTTTCTACACGATAAGCATAAGCTTGGTCGTGTTCCCCACATCCTGTAAAATCCACAAAACAATTATGTCTTAAATCATAGCAACTGAATACATTTGAAGTAGAAAGCACCCATAAAAAACCATTTTTATCTTCATCAATCTTCTTGACATGATAATCCGCTAATGAAATCGGACTATCCTTTTCCGGTAACAATGTTATAAAAGAGTGACCATCATACCGGCTCAGTCCATTAGTGGTACTAATCCAGATAAAGCCTTTCTTATCTTGAAAAATATCTCTAATTGTATTATTGGCCAATCCGTCACTGGATGTAATATGAATAGATTGTATATCAATAACTGCATATGCATTCCATTCCAGACAAACAAAGAAGAGCAACAAAAAAAATATACGATTTTTCATATCATTCGGTTTAACATCAGAATAATACCGCAAAATTAAAAAAGGTATTTTAAAAGTGATTTTTAAAATACCTTTTTTAATTAGGAAGCCTTTACTAACCAACAAGCAGAACAAGTTCCTGCGATGCCATTCCTTCGACCTCCACTTTTACTTTGAGCTGTCCCCGCATACGCCCTGCCTGTACTACTATTTGGGCACGACCCAAATAAGTGGGTAAAGTATGACTGCTAAAACGTTCACTACGACGCATCTCGCCACTATCTATCCCCATCAAACGTCCGTTACCCTCCACGGTCACTTTCACTTGTCTGTCATCTATCCGTATGGGGATGCCTTGTTCATCATATAAATTCAAAGAGATATGAGATAAATCCTGCCCGTCAGCCTTTAACTGTTCCCGATCCGCTTTCAGAGTAAAACGGACAGCTTTATTTCCGGAAGTCTGTATACTGTCACGGCACACTTCTATCCCATCTTTATACCCTATCACCACCACCTTACCCGGACGATAAGGTTGATTCCATTTAATCGTATTATTTATATAATCCCGTGGCTTTCTAGGTCCATATACCTTTCCTCTAGGATCTATCAACATCACTTCGTCACAATTAGACGGCGTTTGAATCTGCATGACACGCGCATCCTGATAAGGAAAAGTCCAATCGTGTACCATTCCCGGTGCTTGCCAATGGTCTTTACCCGGATCTTCATCCAAATTATAATCTATGACATAAAGTCCCAAAAAAGGCTTCTCATTCCACAAAGCCCGAAAATATCCTCCTCTAGGTTTTTCAGACATACACATGTCAAACGGAGCAGAAGGCCATCCCTTACTAGGCCAACCTGAACTCTCCCCAATATAATCCACACCGGTCCACATGAAAGAGCCACAAATATATTCATGTTCCATTACATAATTCCATGGATTTTTCTCATCATAATCACGTGAATCAAATTCACGTATGCTACTATAATAAGGATAGCTCTCACTGATCAGGCAAATACGTTCCGGGTATTTCTTTTTATCATAAATCAACCGAGGTTCCATATAATTATACCCTAGTACATCTGTCACCGAAGCAAATTTATCTTCAAATCCCGGCTGCAAAGCGAGCATAACAAGACGGCTCGGATCCAGTTGATGTACAAAATCCTGCAACATACCAGCACGTTCAATCCCTGTATCATCTTTTAATTTTGCCTCAGCCAACTCATTACCTATACTCCACAAGATAACAGAAGGATGATTACGGTCACGAATTACCATATCGCTGATATCCTGCTGCCAGCTAGAATCAAAAAATTCTTCATAATATCCCGATTTCCATTTATCAAAAGCCTCATCTATAACCAAAAAGCCAATAGAATCACAATAGTTAAGAAATTCCGGAGAAGGAGGATTATGCGAGCAACGGATAGCATTCGTGCCAAATTCCTTTAAAATAAGCAAACGGCGTTCATAAGCCCTATCCGGTACAGCCGTTCCCAAACATCCTGCATCCTGATGAAGGCACATGCCTTTCAGCTTAAGATGTTTGTTATTGAGAAAAAAACCCTTGTCTTTATCAAATTTCACTGAACGTATTCCAAAAGGAGTCAGATATTTATCAATTGTCTTTCCTCCTTTTTTTATAATGGTTTCCACCGTATAACGATAGGGAAAATCCAAATCCCATAATTTAGGATGGCTGACTAACAAATTCTGAACTACTTCAGCTGTTTTTTCTTTATCAAGTTTCAACGTAGTCCGGGCCATCACCTCTTTACCTTCTGCTTTTACAATTTTTCCATCACCATCCAACAGGCGTTGCTGGACAATCACTGTTGTCGGTAACTCCATGGAGTTTTCGATAGTAGTGACAATCTTGACCGTTGCCTGGGATTCAGTTATCTCCGGTGTCGTAACATAAGTTCCCCACATTTTTACATGAACAGGGTTAGTCACTTGCAACCAGACATGCCGATAAATGCCGGAACCAGTATACCAGCGAGAAATTTCTGAATGATCTACCTTGATTTTCAAGTCATTACTCTCTCCATATTTCAGGAAAGGGGTCAGATCTGTTTCAAACGAAGTATATCCATAACGATGATAAGCAATCTCCTTTCCATTCAAAAAAATAGTAGCTTTATGATAAATACCATCAAAAACAAGACTAACTTTTTGATTTTTGTAACTCGCCGGAATCATAAAAGATTTGCGATACCAACCTATGCCACCCGGCAAATAACCACTCGCTCCTCCTGCTTTTTCATCAAAATCCAACTCCACACTCCAGTCATGCGGTAATTGTACCTCTCTAAAATCTCCATTTTCTCCTAATCTAAACTGCCAGTCAAAGTCAAAATTCTGCCGAATGCGATTAGCAGCCCCCGGCAAATCAAATACAAATATGCACAAAATGGCAATAAGCAACTTTTTATTTTTCATAAATAATCTACTTCTCTATTTTCCGATAAAAAGAGGGTGTGCCACATAACAAAGCAATTATCAAAAATAGCTTTTGACACACCTCTTTACCTTTTCACCTTCAAAACTAACTTTGTTTAACTTATATACTTAATATCCCTCATTTTGTTTATATAATCCCGGAGTCACATTTAATTGATTCAATGGAATAGGATATAAATAACGTCCTGTCTTTACATTATTCTTATCGGTACCATCCGGATTATGATAACTATCAAATAAACTTTGAATTTCCGTTTGCCATTCCCCCCAACGCACCAAATCAAACCAACGCACTCCTTCTCCCATTAATTCTATTCTACGCTCCCGTTTTATCAATTTCAAAGCATCTGCAGCACTTACCGTATTCACCTCATCACAACCGGCTCTTTTACGGATATCATTCACATAAGCTACAGCTTCCATTATTTTACCTTCTTCAACCAATAACTCAGCATACATCAACATCATATCTTCCAAGCGTAAAATAGGAAGATTTACAGGCCAGTCATTATCGTCTTTCATTGTGACTTCCGGAGTCAGTGACATCCCAAGTTCCGCTATCTTCCGTTTACTAGGCATAAACTTATAAAACATTGATTTTGTATAAACATCCACTTGCGAACCATCTTCCAAAATCAATTTCTCTTTTGTATTCGTATAAGCCGGATAATTAGGCTCTGCCTCATATCCTGTCAGAACAGAAAAACCATTCCCTCTTCCATCTTTTTTCCCATCAGAATAAATTTTATCAAATTCATACATCAAACTCTTTTCCACATAAATTTCATTTCCAAAGATTCTTCTATTCGTATAGGAAGGAGGTAGAGCCATACTGAAATTAAACAAAGCGCTGTTGCCTGTTCCTCCCGTACGATACTGAATAGCAAAAATAGAGTATTTATTATAATAATCCGTGCTCGGCATCCACTGCTTTCTCCATTCATCAAGTGTCGGAGCCCAATATTTATTCTGATTGGATTTTGAGTAATTCAACACAATTTCCAATTGCTTTTTAGCTAATATCTTGGCATCGGAATCATAATATGGGAAACCCGCCAAAGTCATATACACACGTGCCAGCATAGCTTCTGCCGCCATCTTGTCCGCACGCCCCTGCAATACAATCGAAGTTCCATTCGCACTCACCATATTTTCTTTTAGAGGAAGCATCGTCTGCGCATTAATCAAATCAGGAACCACTATATTATCCAAAACTTCCCGTGCAGACGATTGAGGTACTTTCTTCACTTCACTAGGCGATAAAGGAGCATCAATAATCGGAACATTACCAAAAAGGCGTGATAACTCAAAATAAGCCCATCCTCTCAGAAAATAGACTTCGCCCATAAACTGCTTTTTAATCTTATCATTCGATTCAAAGTTACATCCTGCTATTTTGGCAATAGCAGTATTCGCATCATAAATTACTTTATACCATGTATTCCATACACTATTAAAAGTTGCCAAATCACTGGTAGCTCTGAATGTGCTTATCTCTGAAAAATCTCTCAACCCATTAGGTCTTGGTTCTGTCCATGCATTATCCGAACGACATTCAGACATCAATAAATACTCTGAATTGGCAAGTTCACGCAAATCGGAATAAATACCTACCACCCCTTGTTCAGACTGACTGGGAGTCTGATAGAAACCATCAGAGGTCATTAAATCAGCAGGAGGAGTTTCCAAATAATCATCGCACGACATAACAAAGAACATCAATGCACTCAATTGCAATATATTTTTCAATTTGAACATAGCTCTATATTTTTATTAGAAATTAACGTTGATACCCAAAGTGTAAATTCTCGGTGAAGGATAACCACCATAGTCCAATCCCAAAGCACTGCTACCTCCGGGTGAGGAACTGGCTGCCGTATTGGCCGCCTCCGGAGAGTACCCTCCATAATAACTATCCCATTTAGCCAGATTTTCAATGGATACATATACACGTGTATAGGAAATAAATTTAGGATTAATAGGTAATTTATACCCCAAAGTCAAATTCTTGATACGCAGATAATTGGAAGAATATAACCATCGGGAGTCTAACGTAGCACCTGTAGTAGAACTTAAAATATAAGGTACTTTTCCATTGCCCGGCTCATCTTCCGACCACCATGCCTCTCTCCAATGTCCTAAAGCATTCCCTTTAGCCCCCATACCCGGACGGTCAATGGCACGTCCCAATACACCAAAAATCTTTCCTCCTGTCTGAGCTGTCATCAAGATAGACAAATCAAAATTTCTGTAAATAAAAGTATTCGTCATTCCAAATACTAATTTAGGAGTAGGACTACCTAAATAGTCCCTGTCATTATCTTTATCGAACACACCATCATTATTTACATCTTTGTATCGGATATCACCCGGTACAATTTGTTTTCCTTCAAAAGTAACCGGCTTTCCTCCATGGGCAGCACTGTAAGCATCAATTTCAGCTTGATTTTTCCATACACCTATTGCATCATACATATAGAATGTATTAACAGGCTTTCCCACAGTCAGAATATTAGACGGATTGTTCTTATCAAATCCCGAATATACCGGAGTATTATCTTTCCCTAGAGCTTTCACCTCATTTTTATTATATGACATATTGAATGACGTACTCCATGAAAATTTTCCTGTGAGATTATGCGTATTCAATTCGATCTCAAAGCCTTCATTATGGATATCTCCTAAATTATCCCAAACGGTAGTAAAACCGGAAGCTCCTTCCACAGGTACCTGATATAACAAATCAGTCGTATTCTTGGTATACCAATCCAGCGACAATTGAATTCTATTATTGAAGAATCCTAAATCAAGCGCAACATCAGTACTATGTGTTTTTTCCCAACCTAAATCAGCATTACCTAAAGAATTTGCCTTATAACCGGGAGCACCTGCATAATTTCCTGCAGACAAAGTAGGATAAGCAGCCGTGTTACTGATAGAATTATTACCGGTCACACCATAGCTAGCCCTCAGCTTCAATGTATTCCACCAAGACATTCCCCAATTTTTAAAGAATTTCTCATTTGACACTAACCAACCTCCGGAAACAGCCGGAAAGATGCCCCACTTATTGTTAGCTCCGAATACGGAACCGCCATCATAACGCAAACTACCGGACAACATATAACGTTCTGCATAATTATATTGCAAACGTCCAAACACAGACAACAATTTATTGGCTGTTTTCTCTGTTACCGTATTAGTTCCTGCTGTAACTTTCGAACCATCAAAGGAACCTGTTATGGCATCATTGGGAAATGGTTTGTTAAAAGATTGGGCCGTACTGAAACCAAGATTACTCTGTTCGGAAGAAAAACCCGCCATTACACTAATTCCATGATTGCCAAAAACATGGTCATAATTTGCAAGAGCCTGCAAAAGAGTACTCCATTTTCTTTCCGTATTATGCCCCCCCGAAGAGTTTTGTCCTTCTCCCTGCGCCCAACTACCGGTTGTACTAGTGTACTTATAATCATTTCCATCCAAATCATAATAATTAGCCGAAGCAGAAAGTTCTACCCTGAAATCTTTAAACGGAGTGATACGTACGAAAGCATTCCCAACCAAACGCATCATTCTATTCTGTTTGATATTCTTCTCCATATTATAAACCGGACTCGATGTGCTTCCCGCCCAAAGATAATAGGGATTCGGATCAACATTTGTCATATATCCTACCCCCGGTTCCGATACCGGTGTAGCATACAAAGCCTGATGTACCTGGGAATCCTTACCATTTGCCTGTCCGGAACCATCCTGCACAATATACGTAGGAGCCATATTCATACCTATTGTAAGATATTTGTTTATCTTTGATTCAATATTGGCACGAAAAGAGAATCTTTCATATCCCGTACCGGTAACGATACCAGCCTGATTCATATATCCACCTGAGAATAAATAAGATGTGTTTTCCGTCCCTCCCGAAACATTCAAACTATAATCCTGTACGATAGAGTTACGAAAAAACTCATCCTGCCAATCCAACAGGCTAAGTTGTTCCGGATTGGGAGTATAAGTATGCGCATTCCTCATGTCATCTCCCAAATAGTTAAACCAACGTTCATCAAAAACAACCAGATAAGAGTTTGCCGTACCTGCCTGAATTCCGAGATTAGACAAACGTGTGGCATTATCATCCTTTATACTGGCACTAGTCAAACCCAATTTCTTCGCTTCCTGCAAATAGTTTGCATCATTCCATCTCAATTTAAATTCCATCCATTCCGTCGCATTAAGCACATCCATTTTTTTCTCTAATGTCTGTACACCGAAACTAGCATTGAACGCCACCTTCGCTTTTCCACTCTTACCTTGTTTAGTACTAACCAAAACAACTCCATTGGAACCACGTGAACCATAAATCGCAGCAGAAGCAGCATCTTTCAAAACTTCTATGGAAGCGATATCCGAAGGATTCAATCCGCTCAACGTATTCATAGGCACCCCATCAACCACATAAAGTGGATCGGAATTTGCATTGACAGAAGCCGCACCGCGGACACGGATCTGCATATCGGCTCCCGGCTCACCTGTTGTATTACGTACTGTCACTCCAGCCAATTGACCTTGCAAAGCATTCTCTGCACGAGCCAAAGGACGATCCTCTATTGCCTTAGAATCCATTTTGGCAACCGCACCCGTCAAAGTGCTTTTCTTAACCGAGCCATATCCTATGACTACCACCTCATCCAATGTTTCAGTATCTTCTGACAATACCACCTTAATATTGTTCTGTCCCTTAACTGATACATCTGAAGTTTGATATCCGACAAAACTAATCTGCAAAATGGCATTGTCGGCCACATTCCTCAAAACAAAATTACCGTCAAAATCGGTAATCGTACCATTAGTAGTACCTTTCACCAATACACTGGCACCAATTATGCTCTCCCCTTTTTTATCAAGCACCACGCCCGATACATTCTTAACCTGAGCAAACAGGGTCATCGCAATTACCATAAGAATACCAAAGGAAAGCATCCTTTTAAAAGAATGCATACTTCCCGATAGTTTGTTCTCCGAGTCTTTCATTTGTAATTAATTAAAGTTATACATAAAATCTAATCCCTTCATTTCTTCATCAAGGAACATGGCAAAACTAGATATAATGCCATGAATAAAAAATAGCCGGAACAGCCACAAACCTCTGAAAATATGGAAAAGAATCTACATAGATGGAAAATAGTATAAACAGGGCAAAAAGCGCGATTTATTCAAGCTTTTATAAGTTTGGAGAAACGACTGTGCAGATAAAAAAAGCTCCTAAATTGTTCTTTCCAGACTAAGGAATCTCTCTATATCACAACCATCCGCCTTAATGAAAAGAATCAAGCCGTACAATTTTCCATTGAATAAAACAATAAATACAGATACAATTGACTGTTATTGTTTTTCTTTGTCATCCACATAATATGAACCAAATGAAAAACTTATTTATGAAACAATTACTATCACTCCTGTTATGCTTGAGCATAATAGTACCCTCAATGGCAAAAAAAGAACAAAGAAAACAAAATGTGTTTCCTGATGGTACTCCTATCTCCGAATGGTTTCTCCAAACTAAAGTGGTCCATCCTGACTCCTTAGGAAAAAAATACGACCTTTCCGATTATGGAATTGAAAGCAATCCCCATATCGTTCAAACACAAAAAATACAAAAGATCATAGACGAAGCGGCAGCCAATGGCGGTGGGGTCATTTACATCCCTGAAGGAATTTATAAAAGCGGTTCCCTCTTTTTCAAACAAGGGACTCATCTTTATTTGTCAAAAGGCGCCACCTTACTAGGTAGTGAGAACATTATGGATTTCCCTCTCCTCATGACTCGCATTGAAGGTGAATACTGCAAATACTTCGGTGCATTAATCAATGCCGACGGGTTAGATACCTTTACAATTAGCGGCAAAGGTACAATTGACGGAAACGGCACTCCCTACTGGAAAGCTTTCCGCCTACGTCGCGAATGGAATCCTCAATGTACAAACAAGGATGAAATGCGACCACGCCTACTTTACATAGCTCATTGCCGTAATGTGCAGGTTGCTGATGTGACTTTACAGAACTCTCCTTTTTGGACCAGCCATTATTATCGCTGCGATAAAGTGAAATTACTCAATCTACGAATTTTCTCTCCTATCAAACCTATAAAATCAGCTAGTGCGGACGGTATAGATATGGATGTATGTACCAATTTTCATATTAAAGGATGCCGGTTTACTGTAAATGATGACGCCATCTGCTTTAAAGGTGGAAAAGGACCTTATGCCGATCAGGATACTTATAACGGTCCCAATAAAAACATTCTAATAGAAGATTGTTTCTTTGATCATACTACTGGCAGTTGCATGACTTGTGGCAGCGAGTCCATCCATGTCTATAATGTATTAATGCGCAATTGCAGAGCAGAAGGCGGTAATGAACTACTTCTATTGAAAATGCGGCCTGATACTCCGCAACACTATGAATACATCACAGTAGAAAATGTAAAAGGTTTCTGCAAGGCTTTACTAGGAGTTTCGTCATGGAAACAATTTTATGACTTGAAAGGAAGAACAACGATTCCTAAATCCTACGGAAGCCATATCACGATGCACAACATAGAACTGAAATGTGACAAATTTCTAAATGTGAATAAAAATGAAGCTGAGTATGAGTTATCCAATTTTTCATTTAAAGATGTAAAGATCGAAACTAAATTTTCCCAATGGAATAAAGATGCTTTTCACAATATTCGTATGAAAAATGTTATAGTGAATGGCCAATACCAGCAATAATTTAAATTTAAGGATCTTTTCCTTATTGTTTACAAGATAACAATAAGGAAAAGATCCTTAAATTTTTCTCCATTCCAAATCACTTATTTACATTCACTCATAAAAAATCAGTAAACATCTTCCACTTTATAAGCTACTATCCAAAACATCCGGCCTTAAATACCTTATAATTTCATATGTTGATAAACTCTTTCTTAAACAGAAGATTCAATTTCATATTAGCAATGATTTAGTTGCATATTCCTTCTATAGCTTTAAAACATTTTAAATATCAAGTTATATTTGCCCGGGATAGATATATCAAAACTTTTTTTATCTTAAAATGTTTATAATATATGGAAATGCTATTTTTACTAAAGAATTTATACCGTGATCCTCTTGCACTATCCAGATTCAGCCAATTCAGATATCTTCATATAGGCAAGGGAGAAATTATCCAAAATCTGAATGAAAACCATGAATTCCAAGTTTGTTTTGTACTAAAAGGATCTTTATGTCTCTTCAGAGATCAAATGGAATCAATGCCTCTGATAGCAGTGCAAAATGAATTTTTCTTTATCAGCAGCTTACATAAATGTAAAATCAAAACAATGGATGATGTACAACTCGTCATCCATGCATGTAATATTGTGGCCCCTTATCTACATAGCAGAATAATAGAATATCTACAAGACATATCCATCGAAGAAGTAAAACCGGTAGAAGTTCTTCCCATTTATCCGTTAATACGTTCCTACTTGGATTTGCTGGTCGATTACATGAAAAATGGAACAGAAATTCCCGACTTACATCGAGCCAAAGAATATGAGCTGTTCTCATTATTTAAAATTTGCTATAGCAAAAACGAAATTGCCTCCATTTTCCGTTATGCCCTTTCGAATGATCTTCAGTTTTTCGTATCCGTCATGACACATTACAAAGCTTGCAGAACTGCCAAAGAATTAGCTATTCTATGCGGATATAACGACCTTATTTTCACACAGTTATTCAAAAAAAACTTTCATGGAGATACACCATATCAATGGTTACAAAAGCAAACATCTTATGAAATTGAATTCAAGTTAAAAGAAAGTACCCTACCCATCAAACAAATAATGTTGGACTATCATTTCAAGACATTTTCCCATTTTACGACCTACTGTAAAAGGAATATTGGAGCCACTCCTAACGAAATACGTAAAAAAGGAGAAGAATCAAAAGGTACACCTCCTCTCGAAACATATTCTGTTTCCGCAAACGATTAAACAAACATCCCGCATCCTAAAGATTATGAATATACTTATCTCCATCATACATACTGAAGCTAAGAATAAGTTTGTTTCCTGATCTCGGTATATGGATCTATTTTAAGAGTTTCTATACGTCATATAAAAACAAATATCACAAAACTTAATCATAATCCACCATCAATATATGAAAAAACTTATCACATATACTCCTTATGTAAAATCATATGAAGTATCTACCATTTAAAACTATCCAAAAACGAACATTAAGAAAAATAGGAAACCTTTTTATGCAGATATAAAAGAAAAGATTGATTATATGCAAACAAATCTTTTAAATACGCAACTTCTTTTTAGCACCAAATATAGAACTTTGCACCTAAATAAAATGTGAATATTATTATAATGTAAATCGCACACAGTAGAATAACCTAAAATATAAAATTGCATGAACACCCCCAACGATACAGTATTCAATAAAGCAGAACTGAGTTTATCAAATATGTAACAACAAAAAGTAATTCATTTTTAATTATTTATAGTCATGTATACAAAAAAGAAATGCAAAATTTATGTATTATCAGTGCTACTTTGCACATTTTTTTTCTCGTGCAGCAGTATTGATTTTGAATTACCCCAAGGTCCTCAGGGAACC
>QWBY01001320.1_pt1 | contig 17043 bp, 12 predicted proteins | sample 1972471 | NCBI WGS metagenome assembly QWBY01 (sample SAMN09866722, study PRJNA288562) | Human gut metagenome isolate term6_stool, whole genome shotgun sequencing... | reverse complement strand
TTCTTCGATGAATTTTCCATCTCTTGGACTTCTAGAATCTGCTACAACTACTCTGTAAAATGGTCTTTTCTTTTGTCCCATTCTTTTTAATCTAATTTTAACTGCCATCATAACCTCCGTATTTTTTAGAAGAAAGGCATATTGAATTTTCTTTTGCCTTTTCTTCCCTTTTTCATATTAGTAAATTGTTTCATCATTTTCTTTAGTTCTTTGAATTGCTTTAATAATTTATTTAATTCATTCATATCAACCCCAGAGCCTTTGGCAATTCTTTCCTTACGACTTTTGCCAATTATCTCAGGTTTTTCTCTTTCTTCTTTTGTCATAGAAGATATTAAAGCTTCAATCCTTACAAATCCTTTTTCATCAACATTTACATTTTTTAGCATTTTGTTGTTTACTCCAGGAATCATAGCAAGTAAATCTTCAAGCGGTCCCATATTTCTTATTTGATTCATTTGTTCAACAAAATCATCAAGAGTATAGGATTGGTTTCGCATTTTTTCTTCAAGCTCTCTTGCATCTTTCAAAGAAACTTGCTTTTCTGCCTTTTCAATTAGGGATAAGACATCTCCCATGCCAAGAATTCTTGATGCCATCCTGTCCGGATGAAAGGCTTCAAGATCATCAAGCTTTTCGCCTGTACCAATAAATTTAATTGGCTTTCCTACAACTTGTCTAATTGAAAGGGCTGCTCCACCTCTTGCATCTCCGTCAAGTTTTGTTAGAATGACACCAGTAATATCAAGATATTCATCAAATGTTTTTGCAACATTCACAGATTCTTGTCCAACCATAGCATCAACTACCAAAAGTATCTCGTCAGGTTTTACAACTTTTTTAATATTTTTAAGCTCATCCATCAAATCTTCATCGATTTGAAGTCGTCCAGCCGTATCCATTATAACAACATCATTGTTATTTCTTCTAGCATATTCTTTTGCTTCATTTGCAGTTTGAACAGGATCTTGCTTTCCCTTTTCAAAAACTTCAACCTCAGCTTGTTTTCCCACAACTTTCAATTGTTCAATTGCCGCAGGCCTATAAACATCAAGAGCTACTAAAAGAGGATTTCTGCCTTCCTTTTTTAATTTCCTGACAAGTTTTCCAGAGTGAGTTGTCTTACCTGAACCTTGCAAACCTACCATCAACACAACATGTGGAGTAGATCCCTTAAGCTCAAGCTTAGAATTTTCCTTACCCATAAGATTTGTAAGTTCTTCATTTACAATCTTAATTACAGTTTGACCTGGAGTAAGAGATTCCATGACATCTTGACCCATAGCTCTTTCTTTTATTTTTTTGACAAACTCCTTAACTACTTTGTAATTAACGTCAGCCTCAAGCAAAGAAAGTTTTATTTCTCTGGCTACATTGTCGATGTCCTTTTCGCTTAATTTTCCTTTTCCTGTAAGTTTTCCTAAAGATTCTTGTAACTTCTCAGAAAGATTTGAAAAAATCATATTTTCACATCCTAAATTTTATTTATCATTTCATCGATCATATCCATAGCTTCACTTTGATTTGAACTTTCGATCAACTCTCTTAACAAAGACAAATCTTCTCTTAATTGATTTTTTTTCTTTATTAAAGAAAGCTCATTTTCAAACTCAAATAACTTGTCAACAGACCTTTGAATCATATCAGAAATTGCCTGTTTTGATTTATTGTTATTTTCAGCTATCTCGTTTAATGATAAATCTTCATTGTAATAACAATTTATGACGTCCTTTTGTTTTTCATTTAAAAGAGAGCCATAAGTGTCAAACAATCTTGCAACTTGTACTAATTTTTCCATATTCTCACCCGTCAAGTATTTTTCTTGACCTATAAAGTATACTAGCAATTCAATCTAATGTCAAGACTTTTTCTTGACTATTTTTTTCTTGAATTTTCAATCTTAAATGAAATTTTTTCAAGCAAAATTAATTTGAAATTTGAAAATATTTTTAATTCGAAAAATTTTCAAAATATTTTAAAATTGAAAATAAAAAATTCCAAAAGCTTTGATAAAACTTCAAGCACAAATATCTTACTGCAAAATTATTGATTTTTGAATTTTAAAATTCAAATCAAAACAATTATTTCCATATGATATTCTTCGCATGAGTATTTTTATAATTTGTCAAAAGTCTGATTCCCTATTTATTTTTATAAATTTTATTTTGTACAATTATTTTTTATTATTATTTTCAATAAAAAACAATATTTTGATATTCAAAGAAAAAAATTTTTGTTATCATAGTTATGATAATGATTATTGTTATGAATTGTTTCCTTTGAATTTTTATTTTTAAATTTGCTTTTTTAATTTTTTTTATTTAAATGATTAGAGATTTAAAAAATTACTATTCAAATGAGAATCAAATAATCATTATTTATTAAATTATAATTTAATAGAAAAAATTTAACATTATGGAGGTTTAAATTTTGAAAAAGAATAAAAAATTTGCTACTGCCCTAATTTTAGCTATGGGCTTGGGGGTTGTTAATCCCGTTTATAATTCTTACGCATCTAATAATGATGAAAATATGGTAGAATATAGAGAAAATTCGACTGGCTTTGCTGATAATTTAAATGAAAAAAATCTTGAAAATGAAGTTGGCAAAGCACAAAAAGAATTAGATATTGCAAATGAAAATTTAAAAGCTAAAGAAAATGAAAAAATAGAACTTGATAAAAAAGTTTTATCTTTACAAAATGAACTTAATAAAGCCAGTGAAAATAAGAAAAAAGCTGATAATGATTTTATTTCTGCTTACAAAAAACAAAGTGATGCAAGCGACGACTATATAAATCTTAACGAAAAAAAGAATAAACAAGTTGAGGCTGACAAAAATTTAGCCAAAGCAAAAGAAGAACTTAATATTGCTAAAAATCAACAAGAAAAAGCAAAAGAGAATTTAAATTTAGCTCAAAAAAATGCTGACGAAAAGAAAAAAGCCCTAGACTTGGCAAATAATAAGCTTGAAGAGGCTAAGAAAAATGAGAAAGCTCAAGAAGATATTTATGAGAATCAAGCAAAGAAAAAAGCAAGCGATGCCTTGGAGAAAAAAGATAAGGCAAAAAAAGATTTAGACCAAGCGCAAAAAAATTCTGACGATTATTTGGAAAATGAAAAAGAAGATTTGACAGAAAAAAATCAAAATTATGATAATTTAAAATCAAAAGTTGATGATTCACGCAATTCTTTAAATTCTCAAAATGAAGATTTGGATAAACTCTATGCGTCTATTAAAAATTATGAAAAAGACAAGACTGATATAAGCGATAAAAAGTCAGAACTTAAACAAAATTTGCTAGAAGCCAAAGAAAATATTAAATGGCTTCAGCCGAATAGTGATGGGTATAAGGCAAAACAAAATGAAATTGATGATTTAAATAAGCAAATAGAAGAAATTGATAAAATTTGCAAAAAAATTACCGAAGATTACAAAAATTTATATAAAGAGGCTGAAAAAGAATTTGACATATTTAGAAATTATAATACTAATTTCAATGATCTCAAAGAAAATATCAAAGAAAAAAGCCAAGCAAATGCCAAAAATATTGTAATACAAGAAATTTTAGATGGAAAATTAAACAAGGATAATCTAGAAGAAAAAGCTAAAGCTGCAAATAATAAATTAGGTGACTTGTATTTAGAAAGAAATGGCAAAGAACGTGATTACGAAAAGATTAATGATGAATTCCACAAGGCTTGGATGAAATTATCACATGCATGTGAAGTTTTGCAAGAGCAAAAAAATATTGCTTACGATTCAAGTAGAGATGAGATTTTCAAAAAAGAAGCCAAAAAACTTATAAAACAATATTCCAAAGAATTTGAAGATAATCTTGCAATATTAAAGGAAAAACTTCCTCTATTAAAAGAGAAAGCTGATATTTATTTAGAGTCTTTGGAAGAAGTTGAACAAGCAGATGCTTATGCAAAAGCTTTAGAAAGTGCAAATATTCTGCTTGAACAAGTAGATAAAAATAAAGAAAATCTTAAAAATTTAACCGATTCTTTCAACCAAGCTAATGCCCAATACGAAAAAGCACAAAAAGAATTAGAAGAAGCAAAAAATCTCCTAGATTCTAAGAAAAAAGAAATTGAAACCAATAAAAATTTGATAGCAAAGGCAAACGAAGACCTAAATACAGCAAGTGAAAATTTAAATAAAACAAAAATCCAAAAAGATCAAGCTGACAAAAAGGTCAAAGAACTTGAAGATTTGATAAAAAATCTTACAAATAATTTGCCAGAAAAAATAGATGATGGAAAAATAAATGAAGCTAAAGAAAAATATAATAAAGCAAAAGATGAAGCTCAAAAAGCTCAAAAAATGCTTGAAAATGCACAAAAAGAAGAAGATGAAATCAAGGCTAGACTTAATAAAGCACAAGATGACAAAGCACAATTGCAAAAAGATATAGATAAGGCAAAAGATGACCTTGATTTAGCAAAAGAAAACCTTAAAAACAAAAAAGACGCCCTAGCCCTACAAAAAGAAAAAGAATCTATCCAAAAAGCAAAAGCATCGCTTGAAAATTTATTAAAAACTAGCAAGAAAATAAATGATAAGAATTTAAATAAGGTAATCGATGAAATAGAAAAAGCTCTTAAAGGCGAAAATCTAACAATAAATGATATTCTTTCATTAAATAACAAATTAACCGACGCCCTAAATAAGGTAAAATCAATGCCAAAAGATCAAACAAATACATCAAATAATCCTAGTGACAAGGAAAAAAATAAAAATCGCCCAGACGAAAAAAATAAAAAACACGATGATAAAAATAATAGAAAAACTCAAGGAAGAACCTCTCCAAAAACAGGAATTGAAAGCCTATCCTTTGCAGGAACTTCCTTGGCACTTTCCCTATCAGCTCTTTTTGCTTTAAAAAAGAAAAGATAATAAACTCACAAACTCTTTAATATATTTTAAAAAAATGAGTATCAACCAAGCTCTTAAAGGCAAGGTTGATACTCATTTTTGAATTTTTACATTTTTACATTTTCAAATTTTATTATTTTCAAGATATGTAAATTAAGATAAGCTCTTTTACTAAAAATTAACAAATATTGGTACACAAAATTATTTACAGACCCAGAATTTATATTTAGATTTGAGTTTTTAAAAAATATTATCAATCAATTTTTCCTTTAAAGTAGGTTCTTATTTAATGCAATAATTTTTATAAAAAATGAGTATAAACTCAAGTCATAAAGACAAGGTTCATACTCATTTTTACATTTTTAAATTTTTAAATTTTTAAAATGTTAAATTTTATTATTTTCTTTTGCTTTTAAATAAGCCTAGGCTTGATGCTCCTAATAAGCCCAAAATTGCTGATAGGCTTCCAACTCCTGTTTGTACATTTTCTCCAGCATTATTTACTTTCTTGCCTGTATTTACTGTGTTTGCTGTATTTGTTGTGCCTGTTTTTTTATTTTTTCTGTTAGGATTTTTTTGGCTAGGATTTTGTGGTTTTTGATTTGCCATATCATCTATGATTTTTACCAATTCTAGATCATAAGCATCGCTTTCGCCCTTTCCATACAAAAGATCCCTTGCGAACTTTTCTTTGACATAACCAAGTATCTTTGCCATTTCATCCCAAGTTGTTGCATTTTTTAATTGTTCAAATTGAAGTTTCATCTTTTTGAGTTTTTCCTCATTAGGACCCCTATCTTGATGTTCCTCAGTCCAAATTTCATATAATAAAAAGTCTAATTCTGCTCCTTTACTTTTTTCAAATGCACCTTTTTCATTTAAAAGTTCACTCATTTTATATTCTTTAGGTTTTACTTTCTTTTCGTCTTTTGATTTTTCTGTTTTGTCTTCTGGTTTTTCATTTTCGTCCTTTGGCTCTTCTTCGTTCTTTGGTTCTTCTTCGTCCTTTGGCTCTTCTTCGTTCTTTGGTTCTTCTTCGTCCTTTGGCTCTTCTTCGTTCTTTGGTTCTTCTTCGTTCTTTGGTTCTTCTTCGTCCTTTGGTTCTTCTTCGTCTTTTGGTTCTTCTCCTTCTTTTACTGTAGCTTTTTTTATAGCGATTTTTTTATCTTCTACAGTTGATTTTTCTTCTATTTTTACTTTTTCACTAGTTTTTACTGGCTCTTTTAAGGCATTTTCTAGTGTTTTTTCTTCGTCTGCTTTTGCATTAGGAATTATTAAGCTTACTCCAAGTGCCAAGGCAAGACTAGCGCTTATAATTTTCTTATTTTTGTTCATAAATTTTCTCCTTTTATTTATTTTTTTAAATATTCTTTCACTAAACATTATATATATATATATATTGTCAAATATTTTAAATATTTATCCATAAAAACAAATTCGAAAATTTCGAAACTATTTCCAATAAAAAACATGGGCAAATTAATCAATTTTACCCATGTTTTTAATGTTTATTTTTATGGTCTTAGCCAATCTGGCAATTGTTGACCTTCTTTTTCTTCTTTACTGTCTTCATTTTTTGGATTTGCCTCTTTAAATTCTTCTACGTTTGATGAATCCATTGTAAATTTGAAATCTATTTCTTTTTTCTCGCCTGCTCTTACAATTTGAATTTTGCAAGTATCTCCTACGCTATAATTTAATAGAATCTTTTTTAGGTTGGACATATCTTTTACTTTTTGTCCATCTATTCCTGTAATTATATCGCCTTTTCTGAAATAATTTTTCGCATCATCTGAGATTGATTGTACAAATACTCCGTCTTCGCTTCCTACGTTTTTACTATCTATATTATTGTATTGTAAAAGTAAATCCAAATTTATTCCTGTAATTCCCAAATATACTGAATTAAATTTGCCGTTTTTGGATATTTCATTGATTACTTTTTTTGCCAAATTTACTGGAATTGCAAATCCTATTCCATCGGAGTTTCCTGCTTTTGCTGTATTAATTCCTATAAGTTGTCCTTTTGAATTTAGCAAGGCTCCTCCAGAGTTTCCGGAATTTATTGCAGCATCTGTTTGCATTAATCCATCCATTTGTGCTCCATTTTGGAATGAAACTGTCCTATCAAGTCCTGAAATTATTCCGCTTGTAACTGTTGATTGTAATTGAAGTCCTAATGGATTACCTATTGCTACTGATTTATCTCCTACTTTTACTGTATCGCTATCGCCTAAGTCGATTGGTTTTAAATTATTTGCCTCAACTTTTATAACTGCAAGGTCCAAGGTTGTATCATTCCAAACAAGTTTTGCTTTTTTTGTTTTATTATTTGAAAACAAAACATTAATTTCGCTTGCATCTCCATTGCTTACAACGTGTGAATTTGTCAAAATATATCCGTCTTTTGTAACAATTGATCCTGAGCCGACTCCTTCAACATAGCCTGTTTGTTGACCTAAAATTGTATTTTGTGTAGTTTTTGTTTTTGTTGTAATTCCTACAACAGAATCTATACTTTTTTCGACAACTGCTCTTTCCATTGTCGTCTCATCGTTTGTTGTTATATTCACTACATTATTTTTTTTGGTATTTGAATTTGTATTAGCTTCTTTTTTATTATTATCCGATGTTTTTAATGAGCTACCCAAAAGTGAAAAAACTAAAAATCCACCCAAAACAGCTCCTATAAGTCCTGAAAGAAAATTAGAAAATCCACCAGAACCACGATTTCTTCTAGCCATCTATTCCTCCTTATTATTCTTTCCTATATTATTATATAAAAAATTGTAAATAATATGTTATAGATAAGTAGAAATTTGATTTTGTAAATTTCTTTAAGTGATTTCTAGAATTATTTTTAATTTTTTATAATTAGTTTCTTATTTATTTTTCTTTGAAATAAAAAACAAACCCAGAAAAATCTGAGTTTGTTAGTTTTGTTTTTATTACATTACAGCCATTGCAATTGATAAAATTACAATATTTGCAATCATTACTATAAAGAATGGTTTCTTTACCCATTTCAAATATGTTGAGTATTCTACTCTTGCTGCTGCTAGTCCACCCATTACAACTCCTGATGTTGGTGTAACAAAGTTTACAAGTCCACAAGCGCCACAGAAAATCATGATCATTATGTTAGGGTCATATCCTAATTGATGAGCAAGAGATCCCATGATAGGAATTGATAATGCTGCAAGTCCTGATGTTGATGGTACCAAGAATGATAGTAACATGTAAATCAAGTATGCAAGTGGTGCGAATACAAATGGAGAAACTCCTCTTAGCAATTTAGCTGAATTTTGTAGGATGTAGAAATCTAAGTGAGTAGAGCTCATTACTACTGTAATTCCTCTTGCTACTGCTATGATTAAACCTACTGATAATAAATCAGCAGCTCCTGCGATGAATCCATCTACAAATTCTTTTTCGCCAATTTTTGCTACTATAGCTATTACTATACTAGATAGGGTAAATAGTGCTGCTAAGTCTTTGAAGTACCAATATCCTAATGGAGATCCTGTCAAGAAATCTGACCAACCAAATGCTTTCAAATAAGCTTCTTCGTCTCCGTGGAAATTGATGTCTACATAAGAAATTAATGATATAATCATTATTGCAAATGTTATAGCAAAAACTGTTAATACAGCTTTGTGTGTTCCAGTAAATTCTAATTCTTCTCCGTTATCGTTAGAGAAATATTCTTCCATAGCGTTTTTTTCATCAGCGCTTAGAATGGAAGATTCTTTGTTTTCTAATAATTTTTTAGCATAATTCAATACAAATTTTATAACGATTAAATCTGTTGATAACCAAAGGATAACGCCTATAATCATTACTGTTGTTGCATTAGATTTTATACCAACTGATTCTAATGCTCCCATAGCTGCTGATGTAGCGAATGGGTTGATTGTAGAACCTAGTACTCCGGCTCCAGCTCCAAGTAGAACTGTTCCTACTGCTACCATTGTATCAAGTCCAGCTGCTACCATTGCTGCTGTGATTAATGGATAAAAACCAATTGTTTCTTCTGCCATTCCGTATGTTGATCCACCAACTGAGAATAGGAACATTAATACTGCAATTAGTCTTCCTTCTTTACCTTTGTTTTTTCTTACTAAGGAACGAATTCCTGCTTCCATAGCACCAGTACTCATTACTATACCGATGAATCCACCAATACATAAAATAAATATAATTAGATCTGCGGCATCCATAAATCCGTTTGGAATAGCCATAATAAAGTCACTTAAACTAGCACTTTGTACAGTAACTGTTTCTCCAGCCTTAACTGCATTTATAAGATCTTCATATTTGCCTGGGTCTAATGATTTTATAATATCTGAATCGATTGCTTGACCATTAGCTAATAAAGTTATTAAACATACAGCAGCTAGAACTATCATCAAGATAGAAAATGCACTTAGTGATTTTTTCTTACCTTTTTTCATAGTATTCTCCTATTTTTTTATTATAGTTCCTGTCTTTCCTTCTAATGCTTCAGCTGCTTTTTCTAAAGATGTAATTAGTGCAAGACCTTGTTCTGATTTTTCAACAAATTCTAAACAAGCTTCTACTTTTGGTAACATTGAACCAGGAGCAAAGTGTCCTTCTTCAATATATTTTTTAGCTTCATTAACAGTCATTTCTTTGATTTCTTCTTGATTTGGTTTGTTGAAATTGATCATAACTCTATCAACTGCTGTTAATATTACTAACATATCAGCATTTAATTCTTTTGCTAATAATGCAGATGATCTATCTTTATCTATTACAGCTGGCACACCTTGTAATCCTTCTTCTGTATCTATTACCGGTACACCACCTCCACCAACTGTTATTACTATATTACCATTTGAAACCAAATTTTCCACAACATTTATTTCAATGATTTCTTTAGGTATTGGGCTTGCTACAACTCTTCTGTATCCCCTACCTGCATCTTCTACGTATTCGTAGCCGTTTTCTTCGTGTTTGGCTTCAGCTTCTTCTTTTGTTAAGAAACTTCCTATTGGTTTAGTTGGTTTATTGAAAGCTTCATCATCTTTGTCAACTAAAACTTGTGTAACAACGCAAGCTATTTCGGAATCTTTGCCTCTATTTTTTAATTCATTTCTGATTGATTGTGATAAATGATAACCAATGTATCCTTGGCTCATTGCGCCACATTCTGGAAATGGCATTTCAGGTGTATTGCCACCTTTGTTTGCTGAAAATTCCATTGCGTTATTTATCATTCCTACTTGTGGACCGTTTCCGTGTCCTACTGCTACATCGTAGTTTTCTGATAAATCTACTATTGTTTTAGCTGTCTTTTTTACTAATTCTAATTGCTCTTGAGGGGTATTGCCTAAAGCATTACCCCCTAGAGCGATAACTAATCTTTTTTTTGTCATCTGTTAAATATATCCGTTTCTGTTTTTATTTTTTCTATTTTAATGTTGCATACATAATTGCTTTGATTGTATGCATTCTGTTTTCTGCTTGATCAAATACTTTACTTTGTTTTCCTAGGAATACTTCGTCTTTTACTTCCATTCCATCAAGGTCATATTTGTCTCCGAATTTTTCGTTTACATCTATACCTGTTGTTGTGTGAAGATCGTGGAATGATGGTAGACAGTGTAAGAAGATTGCATCATCATCTGCTAAATCCATAACTTTTTGGTTTACTTGGAATGGATGAAGTAATTCAATTCTCTTTTCCCATACTTCCTTTGGTTCTCCCATTGATACCCAAATGTCTGTATAAACTGCGTGAGCACCTTTTGCTGCTTCTTCTACGTTTTCTGTAAATTCTACTTTTGAACCGTGAACTTTTGCAAATTCTTTTGCTTCTGCGATTAATTTTTCATCTGCCCATAATTCTTTTGGACCGCAACCTGTGTAGTTGATTCCAAGTTTAGCACATGCTACCATTAATGAGTTACTTACGTTGTTTCTGCAATCGCCCATGAATACAAAGTTTAATCCTTTTAAGTAACCAAAGTTTTCTTTGATTGTAAGCATATCAGCAATCATTTGTGTTGGGTGGAAATCATCTGTAAGACCATTCCATACTGGAACTCCTGAATATTTAGCTAATTTTTCTACTAATTCTTGGTCAAATCCTCTATATTCGATTCCATCATAAAATCTTCCCAATACTTTTGCTGTATCTTCGATTGATTCTTTGTGTCCCATTTGGCTTGAACCTGGATCAAGGTATGTTACTCCCATTCCTAAGTCCATTCCAGCCACTTCAAATGAACAACGTGTTCTTGTTGAAGTTTTTTCAAATAATAATACTATATTTTTTCCTTCTAGATATTTGTGTGGTGTTCTTGTTAATTTTAATTTTTTGAATTGTTCACCTAGATCTATTAGGTATTTAATTTCATCTTCTGTTAGGAATTTTAATCCTAGTATACTTTGTCCTTGTAAATTTACTGGCATATTGTTTTCTCCTTATTTTTGTTTTTCAATATTAATTTTATTTTGTGACTAACTTACTTCTTATAGTTCTCTTTCTAATGGCATTGACATACATCTTGGACCACCACGACCTACTGTTAGGTTTGATGCATCTAATTCTAATACTTCAATACCTTCTTTTCTTAGTACTTCGTTTGTTACTGTATTTCTCTTGTAAACTAAAACTTTTCCTGGAGCAAGTGTTAATGTGTTTGAACCATCATTCCATTGTTCTCTTTCTGCAGCTATTGGGTCTCCACCACCACATGGGATTAGACGTACTTTTTCGATTCCTAGTGCTTTTGCTAAGATTTCGTCTAATTTTCCTGAAGCTGTTTCAATGTGTAAATCATTGTTTGCTTCATCTTTTGTTATGATTTTAACTTCCATTTCTTTGATTATAGCTGGATGGTATGTGAATGCATCGTAATCGATTTGTGTAAATACTGTATCTAAGTGCATGAAGGCTCTGTTTTCATCTATTTTTAATGCGTAGATTTTTTCAATCTTGTTTTCATTTTCTCCAAAGAATAATTTTTTAGCTAATACTTTGATTGCTTCATATTGTGTTCTTTGTGAAATACCAATTAATAGTGTAGTTTCATTACCGTTAAATGTATCTCCACCTTCTATATGGTATTCGTTATCTCTACCATAAAGATTTGGAACATTTCCTTTGTATTCTGGATGGAATCTAAAGATATAATCACAGTAGATTGTTTCTCTATTTCTTGTTACAGAATACATTCTATTGATAACTGCACCGTTTCCTACTGATGCAAATGGGTCTCTTGTAAAGTATAGGTTTGGCATTGGGTTAATTGCAAGATAAGATTGTCCTACAACCATTTCATGAAGATCTTCTTCTGTGAAAAGTCCTAGTTCTTTTAATGTTAAACCAGCCATTGTTTTTTCAACAAATTCTTTTGTATCTTCAATTTTTTCTAAATATTCTTTAGCTTTTGCAAGGATTTCTTTATCTTCACATCCTGTTTCACTTAAATATTGTTCTAAGAAAGTTTCTCTTAATCCTTCATTAGCATCTAGTGTTTCAGCCATTAAATCTTCAAGATAAACAACTTCTACTCCATTATCTCTCATGATATTTGTAAATCTATCATGTTCTTCTTGAGCTAATGCTAGATCTGGAATATCATCGAATAATAGTTCTTCAAGAGTTGATGGAGTTAAATTTAATAATTCATCTCCTGGTCTGTGAACCAAAACTCTTTTTAGTGGTTTAATCTCGCTTGTTACTTGAATCTTTTTCATAATTCCTCCTAAAATATATATAAATAGAGTGTATCTCTTTACTTGAATAAAGTTTCGTTTTGATTTTTTCATTCAAGATAAATTTTAGAGCCACTCATATCGTTTACATCAATAGTATACTCTAACCGTTTCATTTTTACACGACAAATTTCGGATAGTTTATTGTAAATTATATTCAAATGAAAATGTTTTTATAAGTGTTTTTATGAAAAATTATTAATAAATGGCTAAAAATTAGTAAATTAGCTTAAAATATTATATAATATAAGTATATATCAAACTAAAATTAAAGAGGTTATTTATGGTTATAAGTAATATACAAACCAAAATTTCTGCAATTTCAGATCTATCAAAAATATGTAATTTTGAAGTAGAATTTCAAGACAGTTCTACCACAACTTTAATTCACAGTACAGCAAGACTTCTCTTGTTCAAAAAAGGCAAGGGGAAATTTATGATAAACGGGGTTGAATATCTAATCGAAAAAAATACCATGATTTCTATTCTTCCTTGGGATATTACAACTATCACTGATGTTACAGAAGATTTGGAATTTTACAAAATCGTATACAATTTTCAAATTATAAATGACGATTTGAAAAATATTTGTAATTTTAGGAAAAATCAAATAAATTCTATAGAAGTTTTGTCAAAAAATCCTATAAAAATTCTTGATAGCAAGGCTTTTTATGATATGAAAAATTCCTTTATTGAAATCAAAGATGAAGTAGGAAATGACTCTTTCCAAGAAGAAATTGATGAAAAACCATATTCTGATGAATATCTTATTTCATCAATTATAAGAATTTTAATTAAATTTTTAAGATTTGAAAACAAAAATGAAATAAGTACCAAGCAAAATTATGAACATCAAATTCAAATCAACCAAATTCTTAGGTATATGTATTCCCACATGAGCGAAAAGTTAACACTTGACAGACTTGCATCTACATTTTTCATTAGCAAATCAGGTCTTACAAAATATTTAGAAGAAAACATTGGCTTTACTTTCTCTGAATTATTAAATAGGATTAGATTTTCAAAAGCAATCGACTTACTCATGTTTTCTGAAAAAAGTCTAAATGAAATTGCAAAAAGCGTTGGTTACACCGATTCATCACACTTTACAAAAATATTTGAAAATACTGAAGGAATCAATCCTGGCGAATTTAGAAATTATTACAATATTAAACAAGTTAGTCTAAAACAATCTGAGGCAAAACTTCTTGATAGTGTAATAAATTATGAAATCAAAAACTATACTGACGCAGATCTTACAATTGGAAAAGTAGCCAAAGAATTTGGCATTTCAACATCTGAAGTAAATAGATTAATTTATTTCCAATTTGAAAAAAATTTCTACGAATATTTAGATTTTCTTAGGATTTCAAAAGCATGTGAAATGTTAAAAACGACAGATTTAAAAATAATAGATATAGCAATGAAAGTTGGGTATAATTCAACAAGAACCTTCCAAAGAGCCTTTAGTAGAATAATTGGTGTATCCCCTAATAAATTTAGGACAACAATAAACTACCAAGACTCTGAAGGAAATATAATATAGTAGGAAAAAAAGAAAAGGAGAAAATTATGAAATTTATAGCAAGCGAATCTTTTTGGGATTTATTCCCTGAAGCAGAAATAGGACTTATCCTATTTAAAGACATAAAAATGGAAGAAAAATCAAGTAGAGAAATAAGAGACAAACTTGATAATGCAAACGAAAAAGCCCTAGATTATCTAACAAAACCAGTATTTAGCGAAAATCCAGTAATAAAAGTGTGGAGAGATGCCTTTAAATTATTCAAAACAAAAAAAGGCGCACGCTGTTCAATAGAAGCCTTATTAAAAAGAGTTGCAAAAGACAAAGACGTTGGAAGTATCAATCCCCTAGTTGACATTTACAACGCTGCATCATTAAATTATGCCCTACCATGCGGAGCTGAAGATATAGACAAATTTGTAGGCGATGTAAAACTTGAAATCACAGAAGGAAATGACCCTTTCCAAGCCATAGGAGATGACAAAGACTCCCCAACCCTAGAAGGCGAATTATGCTATAGAGATGAAAAAGGAGCAATTTGTAGATGTTTTAATTGGAGAGATTGCCAAAGAACAATGATAACAGAAGATACAAAAAACGCAATACTTTTTATGGAAAACATAGATCCAGATAGAAAAGACGATTTAAAAGAAGCAATAAACTATCTAGGAGAAAATCTAAAAACCCACCTAGAAGGAAATATTCAAATTCACTTTTTAACAAAAGATAATCCAAGCATAAAAATCAAATAAAAATAAATCTAACTGTTGCAAAATAAAATAATCAATATAAAAAGAAATTTTAAAGACAAATATTGATTATAAAAAAATTTGCAACAGTTTTTTTATGCCAATTTACAAAAAATCAATCAATGTATATAAAAATAAATGCAAATAAATTGGAAAAAATAAAAATCTAAAAAAGATATTTGGCGCGCCTGAGAGGAGTCGAACCTCTGACACACGGATTAGAAGTCCGTTGCTCTATCCAGCTGAGCTACAGGCGCAAATTAAAAATATAATCTAAAAAGATATTTGGCGCGCCTGAGAGGAGTCGAACCTCTGACACACGGATTAGAAGTCCGTTGCTCTATCCAGCTGAGCTACAGGCGCATAATTAAAAATATAAAATTATTAATATCTTAACAATATAATATGGTACTATCATTACCTACTGTAATATAAATTATACCACAAAATTTTAAAAAATAAAAATAATTTATAAAAAAATGGAGCGGGTGAAGGGAATCGGACCCTCGCAACCAGCTTGGAAGGCTGGGGCTCTACCACTGAGCTACACCCGCATAAAATTGGAGCGGAAGACGGGATTCGAACCCGCGACCCTCGCCTTGGCAAGGCGATACTCTACCACTGAGCCACTTCCGCAAATAATATAAAAGGAAATAACAAAGTGAAAGCTAAAATAAATTATTAAATTAGCAAGCACCCAATTCCGAGCTGATGATAGGACTTGAACCTACAACCTATTGATTACAAATCAATTGCTCTACCAATTGAGCTACATCAGCACATTGGATCTCTATTGAAATCCAAGTCCTATATTAGCCGGACAGGCATTGGCGACTTAGATGGGACTCGAACCCACGACCTCCGCCGTGACAGGGCGGCATTCTAACCAGCTGAACTACTAAGCCATAATTAAAATAGCCTAATATAAAAATATTATGGTGGAAGTAACAGGGCTCGAACCTGTGACCCCCTGCTTGTAAGGCAGATGCTCTCCCAACTGAGCTATACTTCCATTTGGTGACCCTACCGGGATTTGAACCCGGGATACCGCCGTGAAAGGGCGATGTCTTAACCGCTTGACCATAGGGCCTCAATCATTATTATATTCATTAAACATACTTTTTTTAAAAAATTTGCAGCAAGCTGCAAATGTCTTAGTCGGCTTATTGACAAAGTTGCAAAAAACTTTGAAACATCGCGACATCTGACCTACCATCAATTTATTTCATAAATTGGGTTAGGATCATAAACCGCTTGACCATAGGGCCATAAAATTATAAAAAAATATAAGTGGTGACTCCACCGGGATTTGAACCCGGGATACCAGCGTGAGAGGCTGGTGTCTTAACCACTTGACCATGGAGCCTAAAAGCTCCATGCTGGTTAATACCAACTGAGCTACTTCGCCACATGGTTGCGGGAGTAGGATTTGAACCTACGACCTCCGGGTTATGAGCCCGACGAGCCACCAAGCTGCTCCATCCCGCGCTATAATAATTGCTAAGTTATGAGCTACTTGAAGCTATATCTATTTAAAGAAACATTGGCGCTCAGGGTGGGGCTCGAACCCACAACCTACCGGTTAACAGCCGGGTGCTCCACCATTGAGCTACCTAAGCACTCTAAATAAAAAAATCTTATATAAATACCTTCTATTAATAAAAATAGAAGATATTTTTATAAGTTTGGCAACTTCCTAGTCTCCCGGGAGGTCTCCCTCCGAGTACCATCGGCGTTAGAAGGCTTAACTTCTGTGTTCGGTATGGAAACAGGTGTATCCCTTCTGCCATCGTCACCATATTATGATCCTAACCCAATTTGTGTAACAAATTGTTGGTAGGTCAGATATCGCGGTGTTTCAAAGTTGCTTGCAACTTTGTCAACAAGCCGACTCACCCAACTTAATATTTAGGTTAGTTCTTTGATTTTTACCTAATAATTAGTTTTAAATATTTTAAAACTTTCAAGCTCCGCTTGACCACTTCGTGGAGAGTCCTCCAGAAGCCGGACGGGCTGTCCTCTAAGAGCCGGACGGGCTTGTTTAATAGCTATAAATATTTCCAGTCAAGATTTAAAGTTTAGTATCCATTAGCTTAATACATTACTGCACTTACACCTTGGACCTATCTAAGGTATTTTCTT
>QWBY01001098.1_pt1 | contig 17117 bp, 13 predicted proteins | sample 1972471 | NCBI WGS metagenome assembly QWBY01 (sample SAMN09866722, study PRJNA288562) | Human gut metagenome isolate term6_stool, whole genome shotgun sequencing... | reverse complement strand
GAGTAACAACCAATCCATCCATAATAAAAAAGGAAGGCAAAGACTTTGAAACAGTAGTAAAAGAAATTGCAAGTATAGTGGATGGTCCTGTATCAGCAGAAGTAACAAGCTACACCTATCACGAAATGGTAGAAGAAGCAAGGAAACTATCTGCTTGGAAAGAAAACATAGTAGTAAAAATCCCAATGACAGAGGCTGGACTAAAAGCCATAAACACTCTAAGTCAAGAAGGTATAAAAACCAACTGCACCCTAATCTTTTCCGTATCCCAAGGAATAATGGCAATGAAAGCAGGCGCAACCTACATCTCACCATTCATGGGAAGAATAGATGACATGGGCGAATCAGGCAAAAAACTAATAGAAAACCTAAGAAAAATAATAGACATCTACGGTTATGAATCAGAAATAATCGCAGCAAGCATAAGACACATCAACCACCTAGAACAAGCAGCCCTTGCAGGAAGCCACATAGCAACAATCCCAGGATCAATCTTTGAAAAACTATGGACCCACCCATTAACAACAGCAGGTATAGAATCCTTCAAAAAAGACTGGGATGCCTTCCAAAATAGATAGAACAAAAAAGTCTCACTAAAGAAATTAAAAGCTTTAGTGGGACTTCTCTTATAAGAAAAATAATCAGCGCTTTAGAATCACTTCTCAAAAAAATCTACAATACCATAATAAATACAACCAATAAGAGTTGATTTATCGTGAAACTTTGAAACCTCTATTGGAACATCCTGACCAAAAGTTGACTTAACCGCCTCATTTACCATAGGAAGGTACTCATCTATGTTATAAGCAAGATCGCTATTAATATATACATAAGATGGATCGATTGTTTTCATCATATTATTTACACCGATACTCATATAATAAATATTTCTCTTGATAGTATCAACAGCATAGGAATCGCCATTCTTGTATCTTTCTATAAGCTCAGATGAGCTTTCTATCTTATCATCAGCTATCTCATTATAATAAGAAATATCCGCTGTACTAGAACAGTATTGTTCAAAACATCCCTTGTTACCGCAGTGGCACTCCCTACCATTGGGCACTATAATCATATGTCCGATTTCTCCGCCGTAGCCTCTGTTTCCCATATACAAACGTCCGTCGATTATAATACCTGCCCCCAGACCACTACCTACATTTATAGTAATAAGATTATCAACCTGGCTAACATAATGTTCGCAAAGGGCAGCAGCATTGGACTCGTTAATTATATTAAAATCAATATCAGGAAGTTTTTTACTTAAAATATCAAGCAAATTTATACTATCCAGATCATAATTTGGTGTGAATATAATTTTATCATCGTTAACTATCCCGTGAATTGCAATAGTAACACCCTTAAGTTTGTTTACACCATCAACTGTATAGTATTTTTTACTATCGTTAATAACGCTTGTTATTTTTTCTATAGCATTACTCGCATTGACCTCTCCTTCATAAAAATCGTATGCTTTGACCTCAAAGGCCATATTGCAGATGCAAAAAGAAATATAATTTTTAGAAAGATCAATAGCCATAAAATAAGCAAACTCATGATCAAGCGTTAAATTTATTGGCTTTCTACCTCCACGAGAAGAAGACTCGCCAACGCTAACTTCTTTTAGAAGTCCCTCCTCAATTAGTCTTGAAACGCTTGTTGAAATAGACGTTTTATTAATATGTAAATCTTTAGAAAGATCTACCCTAGATTTATTGTTGGTATTAAAAAGTTCATTAAGAACAAGAACTTGATATTCATTTCTCATAATTACTCCTATCTGATTAAATTACCATACTATAATTATTTTTAAAATAAATTTATAAAAAGACTTTACAATTAATATTATATATGATATTATCTAGTTAGTAAATAAATTTATTAACTAAGTTTATTTTAAGCATGAAATTTATATTAAGGTACAAGGAGGAATCTATGCTTAAGTTAAAGGGTCTCAAAAAATTTAGATTAGTATCTATGATGTTAGCTCTTATGTTAATATTTATAGGATGTTCAAATGATTCAGCGAATGAAAATGGATCAAATGATGCTAGTGAACCAGCAGGAGATGGAAAATATGTTGGTATTGTAATGCCAACTCAATCTTTACAAAGATGGAATCAAGACGGAAACAATCTAAAAGAAATGCTTGAAGAAAAGGGATACAAAGTTGATTTACAGTTCGCACAAAATCAACCTGATACTCAAGTATCTATGATTGAAAATATGATTGCTAAAAATGTTAATTATCTTGTAGTAGGTCCAATTGATGGAAATACACTTGCAGGAGCTATGAATCAAGCTCATGAAAATAATATAAAAACAATTTCCTATGATAGGTTGATAATGAATACTGAAGCAATTGATTACTATGCAACATTCGATTTAACAAGAGTAGGAGAAATTCAAGGACAATATATAGTAGATACTCTAAATTTAGAAAAGGAAAAAGGTCCTTTCAATTTGGAACTTGTCACAGGTCCTATGGATGATAACAATACTAAATATTTCTTCCAAGGAGCAATGAGTAAACTTCAACCATATATCGATGAAGGAAAATTAGTTATAAAATCTGGTCAAACAGAAATGAACCAAGTAGCTACACCTAATTGGGATGAAGCAGAAGCACAATCAAGAGTAGAAAATTTAATAACAACATATTATCAAGATGATAAGATTGACGCAGTATTATGTTCAAATGACTCAGTATCTATAGGAACTCAATCAGCACTATCTGCTGCAGGATATGGAACTGAGGAAAAACCAATGCCTGTTTTAACAGGACAAGATGCAAATAAACCAAATGTTCAAGCTATATTAGATGGAAAGCAAACAATGACTGTATTTAAGGATACTAGAACATTGGCAAAAGAAGTTGTTAATATGATTGAGGCAATGAACAAGGGTGAAGATGTAAACACAAATGATGAGGAAACATATGATAACGGCGTAAAAGTAGTTCCTACTTTCTTAATCGATCCAGTTGCTGTAGATAAAAATAATGTAGAAGAGGCTTTATTTGATAGCGGATACTATGATAAAGCTGAATTTAATAAGTAAGAAAAATGACTGACTATATTTTAGAAATGAAAGATATCACTAAAGTTTTTGGAGCAACAAAGGCTTTAGACAATGTAAATTTAAAAGTAGAGAGAAATACTATCCACGCTATATGTGGGGAAAATGGTGCAGGGAAATCTACTCTCATGAATGTACTAAGTGGTTGGTATCCTTCAGGAGATTATACTGGAACATTAATATTCGATGGAAAAGAAGTTAATTATAGTGGAATAAAAGATAGTGAAAAAGATGGAATCGCTATAATTCACCAAGAATTATCACTAATACCTGATTTAAATATCATGGATAATATCTTTCTAGGTAACGAAATAAATGATAAAGGTATTATAAATTGGAATGAACAATATAAAAAAGCAGAAAAATATCTAACGCTTGTAGGTTTAGATGATAATCCAAGATCTGAAATTTCAAGCTTAAGCGTTGCAAAAATGCAACTTGTAGAACTTGCAAAAGCGATTTCAAAAGATGTTAAATTATTAATCCTTGATGAGCCAACTGCATCGCTAAATGTCGATGATAGTGAGAAGTTATTACAGTTAATAAAATCATTAAATGAAGAAGGGATTACTTCTATAATAATTTCTCATAAGCTTGAAGAGATTACTGAAATAGCAGATGAAATAACAATAATTAGAGATGGTCATACAATTGAAACTCTAGACAATACAAACAAAGACCTAGATGAAAATAGAATTATTCAAGGAATGATTGGTAGACAAATGACTAATAGATTCCCTGAAAAAACTAATGAAATAGGTGAAATTAACTATGAAATTAAAAATTGGACTTTCTCAAATCCTATAAATCCTGATAAGTTACTTTTAGATGATGTAAATATCAAAATCCATAAAGGAGAAGTTGTAGGCATTTCAGGTCTAATGGGAGCTGGAAGGACAGAACTTGCCTTAACTATTTATGGTAATCCTCCAGGGGATAAAATTAGTGGGAATATTTATAAAAATGGAGAAGAGATTTCTGTAAATAATGTAAAAGAGGCTATAAAAAATGGAATAATTTATCTTACAGAAGATAGAAAGACCAAGGGTCTATATCTAGATAGAAGTATTAAAGAAAATATAACTATAGCATCTTTAAATAAAATTAGTAAAAATTCTGTCATAGATAAAGAAAAAGAAATATCAGATACTAAAATTTATAGTGATAAGGTAAAAGTTAAATCTAGTGGTATTGATCAAAATACTAGATATTTATCAGGAGGAAACCAACAGAAGGTTTTGCTAGCTCGTTTGCTTTATACTGATTCTGATTTACTAATATTAGATGAACCTACAAAGGGTGTTGATGTTGGAGCTAAATATGAAATTTATGAACTTATCAATCAAGCTACTTCTATGGGGAAATCTGTACTTATGATATCATCCGACATGCCTGAGGTTATAGGTTTGAGTGACAGGATATATGTAATGAATGAAGGAAGAATAGTTGGAGAGCTTAATAAGGGTGAAGCAAATCAAGAAGTTATAATGAAGACCATATTAGATGGCTCTGAAAATACTATTGTAAGTCATAGCTAATAAGTTCTTTATGAAAGGTATTAATTAAAATAATGGAAGAATGATGGAAAGAAAATTTGAAGTAAAAAAATTACGAAAATATATGATGTTTATTATGCTGGTTGTAATTACAATATTATTCCAGATTTTAACCAAAGGAGTTTTGCTGACTCCTTCTAATATAACTAAGTTAATATTGCAAAATAGTTATATTATAATTCTGGCTATAGGAATGCTACCAGTAATACTAACTGGAAATGTTGACCTTTCAGTAGGATCTTCTCTTGCTCTTGTTAGTGCTATTGCAGGAAAGATGATAATTGAAAGAGGATATAACATACCAGTCACAATTATAGCTTGTTTGCTAATTGGACTAATATTAGGTGCTTGGCATGGATTCTGGGTATCTAGGGTTAAAGTTCCTGCATTTATTGCTACTTTGTCAGGACTATTGTTACTAAGAGGTTTAACAATATCAATCTTAGATGGTAATACCCTAGCACCATTTCCAAAGGTATATACAGATATCGCTTCAGGATTTTTGCCACAAGGTGCTAAATTTTTAGGAATATCTATTTCTGGATGGATAATACTAGCGATTGCAGCGATTTCTATAGTTGGAAAGTTCCTTAAAGCTAAGAAAATAAATGAGAAAAATAATGTTATATACCCAATAATATCTTTAGTAGTAGCCTTTGTAGTAGTATATATACTTGAAAAATATCAAGGCGTACCAATAATTTTGATTATTATCGGAATATTAGTATTTATTTACTCATTTATTTTAAGAAACACAACCTTAGGTAGAAGTATTTACGCAACAGGTAGTAATGAAGAAGCAACAAAGCTATCAGGTATTGATACTAGAAAAATATTATTTTTAACCTATGTAAATATGGGTCTACTAGCAGCAGCTGCAGGTATTACATTCTCAGGTAGACTTGGTGCATCAACTCCAACAGCAGGTGATGGAATAGAACTAGATGCTATCGCTGCTTGTTATATAGGTGGTGCTTCAGCTAGTGGTGGTATTGGTACAATATCTGGAGCTATAATAGGTGCATTGATAATGGGAATACTTAATAATGGTATGTCCATTATGGGAGTCGGAACAGATTGGCAACAAGGTATTAAAGGATTTGTATTATTATTTGCAGTAGCCTTTGATATGTTTAGTAGAAGAAAAGAAAATAGATAAAAAAAGGGAGATATTATGAAATATTTTGAAGGAATAGAAAAAGTAAAATACGAAGGGGCGGATTCTAAGAATCCTTTAGCTTATCACTATTATGACCAAGACAAAATTGTTCTTGGCAAACCTATGAAAGAACATCTAAAGTTTGCAATTGCCTATTGGCATACTATGGACCAAGAAGGAGCTGACCCATTTGGTGTTGGAACTGCAAAGAGAAATTGGTATGGAGAAACTCCAATGGAAACTGCAAAAAATAGGGTAGAGGCTTTCTTTGAACTACTTCAACTTTTAGATGTTAAGTATTTCTGTTTCCATGATGTTGATATAGCTCCTGAAGGAGATTCTTTAGAAGAGTTTTATCAAAATCTTGATGAAATTACAGATTTAATCAAAGAAAAAATGGATGAAACTGGTATCAAACTTCTTTGGAATACGGCTAATATGTTTACAAATCCAAGATATCTAAACGGTGCTGCTACTACAAATAATGCAGATGTATATGCTTACGCTGCTGCACAAGTTAAAAAAGGATTAGATATTTCTAAAAAACTTGGTGGAGAAAACTATGTATTCTGGGGCGGTAGAGAAGGTTATGAAGAGCTTTTCAATACAGACTATGAACTAGAACAAGAAAATCTTGCTAAGTTTTTCCATATGGCATGTGACTATTCAGACAAAATTGGCCACAAGGTACAATTCTTAATTGAGCCTAAGCCAAGAGAACCAATGAGACACCAATATGATTATGATGCTGCAACAGCTCTATTTTTCATCAACAAATATGGACTCAAAGATAGGTTTAAACTAAACCTAGAAGGAAACCACGCAACTCTTGCAGGTCATACATTTGAACACGAACTTAGAGTTGCAAGAACAGAAGGAGCCTTAGGTTCTATAGATGCTAACCACAGCGAAGAACAACTAGGTTGGGATACAGATGAATTCCCATATGATCTATACCATACAAGTCTTGCTATGTATGAAATCTTAGAAAATGATGGATTAGGCAAGGGCGGAATAAACTTCGATGCAAAAGTTAGAAGAACTTCAATAGATCAAGAAGACTTACTAACAGCTCACATTAGCGGTATGGATACATTCGCTAGAGGACTTTTGGCTGCAGCTAAAATGAAAGAAGATGGATTTATAGATGAAATTTTAGATAAGAAATACGAAAGCTATAAATCTGGACTAGGTAAGGATATCGTAGATGGAAAGATGGATCTAGAGTCCTTGACAGAATATGCTTTGAAGAATGATAAAATTGAAAATAAATCTTCTCACTTAGAGTATTTGAAAGCAAGAATAAACGATTATTTAGTTTAATTAATAAAGCTGCTGCAAGTTTAGGTTTTTGCAGCAGCTTTTCTTATAGAAAGGAATACTATGAAGTACTTATTAGGAATAGACCTTGGAACAAGCTCACTAAAGGGTTCGGTTTATACAACAGATGGTAGACTAGTAGACTCAAGTGCGAGTGAATATGACCTTTATATACCAAAAAAAGGATTTAGTGAACAAGATCCTAAGGATTGGATCAAGGCTTTAAAAAATGTAGTAGGGTCTTTATCTAAAAAGATAGATGATTTTTCTAAAAATCTTGATGCGATTAGCTTCTCAGGGCAAATGCATAGTTTGGTATTATTAGATGAAAACGGTGAAGTTCTAAGAAATGCTATCTTGTGGAATGATGTTCGTACAACTGATCAGTGCCAGAAAATCATGAACGACTTTGGCCATGAAATATTATCTATCAGTAAAAATATAGCTCTAGAAGGATTTACCCTACCTAAGATCCTTTGGGTAATGGAAAATGAACCAGAGATTTGGGAAAAAACTAGACATATCCTGCTTCCAAAGGATTATTTAAGATTGTACCTAACAGGAAATTACCATATGGACCTATCAGATGCTGCTGGTACTTTACTATTAGATGTAGAGAAAAAAGAATGGTCCAGAGAAATCGCCGACAAATTTGGCATAAATTACGATTATCTGCCAGAGTTAGTTGATTCGATTGGTTATACTGGAGATATAAGAGATGAAGTTAGAGATAAACTTGGCATAAAAAGTAGGGTAAAAGTGTATGCCGGTGCTGCCGATAATGCTGCTAGTGCTGTTGGTGCGGGGATTATTGACGATACGAGAGCAATGGTTAGTGTTGGGACATCTGGTGTAGTTTTTGCTAACAAAGAAAAAATAACAGGAAAAGAAGATGGCAAGCTTCACACATTTAATGCTGCTATTCCAGATACTTTTTACTCTATGGGAGTTACCCTTGCTGCAGGTAAGAGTCTTGATTGGCTAAAATCTACCTTTGCCAAAGATTTATCTTATGATGAATTTCTAAGTGGCATAGAAAATGTGAGCGCTGGCTCAGATGGTCTAATCTTTACTCCGTATATCCAAGGAGAGAGGACTCCTTACAATGATAGCTCCATTAGAGGATCTTTTGTAGGAATGGATATTTCTCATAAGTTGGATAATTTTGTAAGAGCAGTCCTTGAAGGTATAACTTATTCTCTAAAAGATAGTCTAGTAATAATCGATGGCGATGGATTAAACCCTGTAGAAACAATGGTGTCTGTAGGAGGTGGAGCAAAGAATAAAACTTGGCTTCAGATGCAAGCTGATATATTTAATAAAAATATCGTAACTCTAGAAATAGAAAATGGTCCATCGACAGGTGCAGCCATGCTTGCTGCAGTTGGAGCTGGTTATTATGATGATTTCAAAACTTGTGCCAAAGATTTTGTAAAATACAAGAAAGAGTATAAACCAAACCCAGAAAATGTAAAAATATATGAAAAATACTATGAAGTATATAGGATGGTTTATCCAAATACAAAGGAAATTTCTAAGAAACTTTCTGATATATAGGTGAGATTATGAATTATACTAAAAAAATAATCGGAAACTACAAGAACGAAGACATACACGAAATTAAAATTCACCTAGATTCTTCAAGGTATGTTTCATTTTGGTCTTTGGGTGCTAGGATAAATGAATTTTATATCGAAGATATTGGAAATATTATCTTAGGATATAACTCCGTAGATGAACTTTTAGCTAACAGATCATATTTCTTTGGTGCAACTGTCGGAAGAGTTGGCGGCAGAATTTCAAATGCAAGCTTTAATATTGACGGTAAAAGCTACAAGCTAGATAAAAATGACGGGAACAACCATCTTCACGGTGGAGATAGGGGATTCGATTTAAGAAATTGGGATTTTAATATCGAAGAAAATAAAGACAGTATCAAAATAATATTTAGCTTAGAAGATAAAACTGGACCTAATTATTATCCTGGAAATATGAAAGTTAAAGTTACCCATACCGTAACAAATGAGGGTGATTGGATAATAGATTATTATGCGAGATGTGATGCAGATACAATATTTAATCCAACAAATCACGTTTATTTTAACCTAAATGCAAACAAAAATCCTATAACAAATCACTATCTTAGAGTAGATTCAGATTTTATTTTAGAAACGGACGAAGATTTGATTCCAACTGGAGAAAAAATTGACATAGGATCTAGTGAATTAGATTTTTCAAAAGATAAAAATCTAGGAGAAATACTCAATTCGCAGTATCCAGAGATTAAGAAAAATAACGGATTAGACACGGCTTTTATATTAAATAAAGATGAAGAAATTAGCCTTAATCTTAGAAATGATAGGCTAAGTTTAGATGTGATTACAGATAGAGATTCTTTGATTTTATATAGCTTAAATAAAATAAATAGTAATTCTTCCATGGATTTAGTTAAAAACCAAGGAATCGCTATAGAAGCCCAACAATTGCCAGACGCAATTAACCAGAAATACTTTGGTAGTATTATCCTTAGAAAAGACGAAGAGTTTAAGTGTGAGACAAAATACAAGGTAAGAAAAATCTAGCAGATAAGGAGTAGAAATGAAATTTTTCTTAGACACAGCAAACATAGATGAAATAAAAAGAATAAATGACCTAGGACTTTGTGATGGAGTAACAACCAACCCATCCATAATAAAAAAAGAAGGCAAGGACTTTGAAACAGTAGTAAAAGAAATAGCAAGTATAGTAGATGGTCCAGTATCAGCAGAAGTAACAAGCTATACCTATCATGAAATGGTAGAAGAAGCAAGGAAACTATCAGCTTGGAAAGAAAACATAGTAGTAAAAATCCCAATGACAGAAGATGGACTAAAAGCAATAAACACTCTAAGCAAAGAAGGAATAAAAACCAACTGCACCCTAATCTTTTCCGTATCCCAAGGGATAATGGCAATGAAAGCAGGAGCAACCTACATCTCACCATTCATGGGAAGAATAGACGATATGGGCGAATCAGGAAAAAAACTAATAGAAAACCTAAGAAGAATAATAGACATCTACGGCTATGAATCAGAAATAATAGCAGCAAGCATAAGACACATAAACCACCTAGAACAAGCAGCTCTTGCAGGAAGCCACATAGCAACAATCCCAGGCTCAATCTTTGAAAAACTATGGACTCACCCACTAACAACAGCAGGCATAGAATCATTCAAAAAAGACTGGGATGCCTTCCAAAATAGATAAAAAATAGGAGTTAGTTTCTAAAAAAAGCAAAACCTCTCCTCCCTTAATTTCATTTTATATAAAAAATATAAATTACCTTTAGGTTTTGCGATTAATTTGGGGCTAGCTCCCCTTTTTGGCTAAAAATTAATGAAAAATATAGTAAAATATAATATAGAGAATAATTAAGAAGGAGTTTAAATGTTTACTAATAATGACAAGTTGGCAGTCAATGCCATAAGAGCCCTATCTATCGCTCAAATTGAAAAAGCTAATAGTGGACACCCAGGTCTACCAATGGGTGCAGCACCAATGGCTTATGTTTTATACAACAAAATCCTAAAGGCAAATCCTAAAAATGCATCATACTTCGATAGAGATAGATTTATCCTATCAGCAGGTCATGGTTCTTCTATGCTATATTCCTTAATCCACCTAGCAGGTTACAATTTACCAATAGAAGAGCTAAAGAATTTTAGACAAAGCGGATCACTTACTCCAGGTCACCCAGAATATGGCCATACAGAAGGAGTAGAGGTAACTACAGGTCCTCTCGGTCAAGGAATCGCCCAAGCAGTTGGTATGGCTGTAGCTGAAAAACACATGGCAGCTTTATATAACAAGGATGACATGAAAGTTATAGACCACTATACTTATGCCCTATGTGGTGATGGAGACTTGATGGAAGGTGTATCTTACGAGTCTATGAGTCTTGCTGGACATTTAAATCTTAACAAACTAATAGTTTTATATGATTCAAATGATATATGTCTAGACGGTGATCTTTCTACTTCATTTTCAGAAAATGTAGAAGCTAGAGTTAAGGCACAAAACTGGAACTACATAAAAGTAGATGATGGCAATGATTTAGATAAGATTTATGAGGCTATCACAAGTGCCAAAGAAAACGAAAATGGACCAACTCTAATCGAAGTAAAAACTGTTATAGGTTATGGATCAGCTAACCAAGGAACTAACAAGGTTCACGGCGCTCCAATTGGAAAAGATGATTTTACAGCTGCAAAGAAAGTTTACGGTTGGGACTATGAAGATTTTGAAATCCCAGAAGAAGTGTATGAAACATTTAAAGAAGGCGTAGCTAAAGCTGGTAAAGAAGCTAATGACAAGTGGGATGAAACATTAAAATCTTATCAAGAAAAATATCCGGAAGATTATAAGGAATTGATGACAGGTATCAATAGAGAATTGCCAGAAAACTTCATCGAGGAAGTTAAAAAATATGATTCATCTATGAAAGATATAGCAACAAGAGCTTCTGGTGGAGAAATAATCCAAGACCTTGCTAAAATCACTAGAAACTTCTGGGGCGGATCTGCAGACCTATTTTCATCTAACAAGACAAATATAAAAGACACCAAGGCATTTAGAGACGAAAGTCCATGTGGTAGAAATATTTGGTATGGTGTGCGTGAGTTTGCTATGGCTGCTATAGGAAATGGTATTATGGCTCATGGCGGTAGTTTCCACCATGTATCAACTTTCTTCGTATTTTCTGACTACCTAAAGGCAGCAGTTAGACTATCAGCTCTATCAGGACTTCCACTAACTTATGTTATGACTCACGATTCTATAGCTGTTGGTGAAGATGGACCAACTCACGAACCAATCGAACAACTTGCTATGCTTAGAGCTATACCAAACACAGTTGTTCTAAGACCAGCTGATGCAAATGAGACAAGACTTGCTTGGAAAGTTGCCTTAGAGAGCAAGGATAAACCAGTTGTGATTGCCCTAACTAGACAAAATGTTCCTAACTTAAAAGAAACTGAAGATATATCAGATATTTCTAAGGGAGCATATGTTGTTAAAGATAGTGAAAATCCAGATCTAGTTCTAATAGCAACAGGATCTGAAGTTTCTCTAGCTCTTGATACTGCCAAGGCTTTAGAAGAAGATGGAAAATCTATCAAAGTTGTATCTATGCCATCAATGGAACTATTTAGAGCACAAGATGAAGAGTATAGAAACCAAGTTATAAACAAAAAGGTTAAGAAAGTATCCATAGAAATGGGAACAACCTTTGGTTGGACAGAATGGACAGGAACTTGCGGTCTAAACATCGGTATAGATAGATTCGGAATCTCTGGCAAGGGAGATGAAGTTCAAGAAGAACTTGGATTTACAGTAGAAAAAATTAAAAAACAAATTAATGATAAGTTTTTTAAATAGAAATTAATATATAGGCAGACCTTGGTTTGCCTATTTTTTCTTTAGTTATACAATATTAGTTAGAAAAAGGAGGTAGATATGGGAAAAAGAGAGAAACTATGGCAGCTTTTTAAGTCAACTTTATATCTGTCAGCTTTCACTTTCGGTGGAGGATATGTGATTATTTCTCTGATGAAGGATACTTTTGTTGATAAATTAGGTTGGATTGACAAGGATCAAATGCTTGATATGACTGCCCTTGCCCAATCGGCTCCAGGAGCTGTAGCTGTAAATGCAGCAGTTGTAGTCGGTTTTGAAACTTGTGGTTTTTTAGGTATGCTTGTCGCAATTCTTGCCACGATCATTCCTCCTCTTGTAATTATTTCAACTATTTCCATTTTTTATAAGGCATTTATTGCTAACAAGTATATAGCGTTTTTCTTAAAAGGAATGCAGGCAGGAGTTGCGGCACTGATATTTAAGGTTGTAGTTGATATGACAAGAGACCTTGCCAAAGGAAGTTCTAAGTATCTTCTATTGATTATGGGTCTTAGTTTTGTGGCAGGATTTTTCTTTAAGGTAAATATTGTCTATATAATTGTGACCTTGATCATAGTGGGACTCATTTATTCGTGGAGCAAGAGGGGAGATAGCCATGCTTCTTAGTTTGTACATTACTTTTTTTAAGATAGGACTATTTTCCTTTGGAGGAGGCTATGCAGCTCTTCCTCTTATTGAACAAGAAGTTGTTGGTGCCAACGCTTGGCTAAGTTTAAATGAGTTTAATGATTTGATTACTATTAGTCAAATGACTCCAGGACCTATTGCCATCAATTCTGCAACCTTTGTTGGAACAAGGGTGGCAGGAGTAGTTGGTGGACTGGTTGCGACCTTAGGATGTGTGACACCATCTGCTATTATAGTTGGAATTTTATCCTTTATTTACAAAAAATATAAGGATTTGGATTCTATATCCAATGTCTTGTATTTTTTAAGACCTGCTATTATCGCTATGATACTTATAGCTGGAGTTGATATTTTAAGGACAGCAGTATTTGATGTAAATGATATAAGTATAGCAAATGCCAATTATTATATGCTAGTTCTATTCATATTTTCATTTGTTATAATGCTTAGAAAAAAGGTCGATCCAATTAAGATAATGTTATTGTCGGGTTTTATATATTTGATATTACAAATTTTGATTGGCTAAGATAAGAGCTTGGATAAAAAAAGGTTGAAGTCCAAGCTCTTTTTTTATATAATAAAAGAAAAGCTTTTCATGAAGGAAGGCTAATAAAAAGGAGTTTTTATGCAAATCAAATTACCTTATGACAAAACTTTTCAAGAAACTGAGATTGAAGATTCTAGGATCCAAGGAATCTTAACATCTCACCTAGAAGAGTACAAGCCAGAAGATGACCAACTAACTATTGTTAAAAAAGCAATGGAAAATCCAATTGGTTCAAAGAAATTAAAAGAACTTGCCGTAGGTAAGGATAAGGTTGTCATTCTAATAAGTGACCACACAAGACCTGTACCAAGCAAATACATACTTCCACTAATGCTAGAAGAAATTAGAGAGGCAAATCCAGATGCAGACATAACTCTTCTTGTAGCTACAGGATGCCATAGAAACTCAAGCAAGGAAGAGCTTGTTTTCAAACTAGGGGAAGAAATATATAACAACGAAAAAATCTATATTCACGACTGCGATGATGAAGAAATGCTAGTTACTCTTGATGAAAAGCTTCCTTCAGGTGGAGATATAGTTGTAAACAAAATTGCTGCAGAAGCTGACCTTCTAGTAGCAGAAGGATTCATTGAACCACACTTCTTTGCAGGATTTTCTGGTGGTAGAAAGTCAGTATTTCCAGGTTGCTGTTCAAGAAAAACTATCATGTATAACCACAACTCAGAATTTATAGATAGCAAGTATGCTAGAACTGGAAACTTGGAAAACAATCCAATCCATAGAGATATGATTGCAGCAGCAAGAGCTCTAGGACTTGTATATGTAGTAAATGTTGTAATAAATTCTGAAAAGAAAGTAATCCATGCAGTAGCAGGAGATCTTGAAAGAGCTCATGAGGCAGGAACAGATTGGCTAAAAGATAAGGCTGGAGTTGACAAGAAGCTTGCAGATATAGTACTAACATCAAACGGTGGATATCCACTTGATCAAAATATCTATCAAACAGTTAAATCAATGACAGCTGCAGAAGCAAGCCTAAAAGATGGAGGAGTTATAGTTGTTTCATCTAAATCAGGCGATGGAACTGGTGGAGATGCCTTCCACAATGCCTTCCTAGAAGAGCCAGATGTAGAAAAGCTCTACCAAAAATTCTTAGATACAGACAAGATTGACACAATACCTGACCAATGGGAATCACAAATTCTATGTAGAATCTTACTAAAAGCAAAAGCTGTAATATATGTATCAGACTATGATCCAAAAATTCTAGAAGATTTCCACCTAATTCCAGTAAAAACACTAGATGAGGCAATGGAAAAAGCAAATGAATTAATGGGAGAAGATAGTACAGTAACAGTGATTCCAGATGGTATCGCAGTAATAGTTAAATAAAATAATAAAAAAAAGCTTCAAAATCATTATGTGGATTTTGGAGCTTTTTATAATCAAAATAAAATTTCTATGGCCTTGGTTGGCCTTCCCTTGTTGCCATCTTTTATATAAAGTTCTGTGGCATATTTATTTTCGATGAGTTTATTCATAATTCTATTAGCGGTTCTTCTAGTTATTTTAAGAATAGAAGATAGTTGGCTACTTGTTATAGTATCTGTCTTTTTATTTTTAGTATAGAGAGTGATTTTTTGAATATATTCTAGGGAAACACCGCAAGATCTAGATATTTCAAACAAATGGTCATTATCTATATCATAAGAAGAAAATGTTTTGTTTGTAGCTAAAAATTTGATGTTTTTTCCATCATACATAACGACAGACTTTCTAGAATCCAAAAATTTTCTCGCATACATGGAGTTATCTATTCCTTCTCTTATTGTATTGCCGCTTGCGAGTGTAAGTTTTAGCTTGATGTTTTTCTTGTTAAAAATTTCGATACTTTCTTCTAACTCACTAATACTAATTCCTCTATTAGATATGACTAAGACTTCACCATCTTGGTCCAATACTAGTCCTTCAAAGATAGAAGCATAATCATCTATCAAACTCCTTAGATATGGATCTTTGAAATCCATATGGAAATTGTGAATTAGAAAAGATTTATCTTCAGTATATTTGATATTGATCCTAGTAATTAATTTCTCGAAGTCTTCTTCTATATCAGCTTTGGTCACCTCGAGCCTGAATACTGGGATTCCCATATCTTTTAAGACATTGTAGCTGTAACCGTAAGCGGTAAAGACACAGTCAATTTTGCCTTTTTTATATAGGTCGATGTGGTTTAGTAGATAAGCATTCTCCCCATAGGTGGAATTATATTTAATTATCTTATAATCGTCTATATTTATATCATAATCGTAAATTAAAGAATCTAATAGTTTTTTATCTAAACAGTCAAAAGATGGATTTTTGTAAGTCTTAATATTTTCATAGTTTTTAATGAGACATTTGCTAAAGCTCGTCGCTCCTCTTCTGGCATAAGATATTGGAACATCTATATCATAAGAATGGATTAGTTTGTTAAATACACCAACGCCACTTGCAAAGATACCGTCTATATCACTTGGTAGTGGACCAAGGATGTCATCTAGCGAATCCGTATCGTCTATTATAACTCTCATAAATTCTAGTTTGTAGTTTTTAACAATTGATTCTATTTTATTAATGGACTCAATAGTCCCTATCAGTAATATTTTCATATTAAATATTATATCACATAATTAAACTTTAGTTGACGAATACGTTTTCTTATTATATAATCAATTTAAGTCATAATAAAGACATATAAATGTAATATTTATATACATATAAAAATTTTAATAATAGAAAGGAAAATTATGGACTACAAACAACTAGCAAAAGCCAATGAAGATGTATGTATCAAAATGAGAAGAGACCTTCATAGGATACCTGAGCTTGAACTGGATCTTCCTAAAACGTCAAAATATATCAAGGACAAACTCACTGAATTTGGAATCGATTACAAGGAATATGTAAATGGAAATGGAATATCAGCCCTAATCGAAGGGAAAAATCCTGGCAAATGCCTTGCAATAAGGGCAGATATGGATGCTTTGCCAATTACAGAAGAAACTGGCCTAGACTTTGCATCTGAAATAGAAGGACAAATGCACGCTTGCGGTCACGACAGCCACATGGCAGTAGCCTTGACAGCTCTAAAAATCATTAACGAGAACAAGGACAAACTAAATGGAAGTGTTAAATTTATCTTCCAACCTGGAGAAGAAATTCCTGGTGGGGCAAAACCTATGATAGATGAAGGAGTTTTAGAAAATCCTAAGGTTGACTATATTATAGGTATGCACGGAGGCCAATTAGCAGATGTGCCTCATGGCAAAATAGCCTTCAAAGATAATGAAATGATGGCTTCTATGGACAAATTTTCTATAAGGATAAACGGCCATGGTGGACACGGAGCAAGTCCTCAAGTCACAGTTGATCC
>QWBY01001094.1_pt1 | contig 17143 bp, 14 predicted proteins | sample 1972471 | NCBI WGS metagenome assembly QWBY01 (sample SAMN09866722, study PRJNA288562) | Human gut metagenome isolate term6_stool, whole genome shotgun sequencing... | reverse complement strand
GCTGCCTGAGAAACAGTCTCGGGGTCGAGTTTGACTTCAGTCGGAGATTCTTTTGCAGCGGGAGCCGAGGCAAAAGGATTTTCTTCAATGTGCAGCGGCATTTCCTGAGCTGTAGCCGGCGTCGGTCTTACGGTCGCAAAAGATTCCTTTTGGGCCGAAGTAACCGGTGTCTGAATCGCAGACGGATGAGTCGCAAACTCACCGTCGGAGGGCTGGCGAACACGAGTCGGAGGAACAGCAGTTTGCGAAGGATGCACCGTACCGAATTGCGGTTCGTCGGAAAACCTTATAGGGTTGGGCTCCGAAGACTGCGGGGCGCTCATCCCTGGTTCCACATGAGGCTGCGGAATTTCGGGCTCTTTCTTTTTCCAAAAAGGCATACTGCTCTTCCTTTCTTTTAGTTTCGTCCGACTCTTTCCTTTAAAAATTCAATAGCTGAGGCCACTGTTAAAAAGGAACCGAAGGTGACTATTCTATCAGTCTCCTGAGCTTCTTCGAGCGCCTGCTGAAGAGCCTCTTCTACGGTTTTGAAAGTCCGGATTTTTTCTTGAGGAACGCCCGCTTCACCCAGCATGGCGCAAAGATCCTTTGCCGTTCCGCCGCGCGGCCCATGCAAATCGGAGACATACCACTTGTCAAAACTGGAAGCCATAATCTGACAGACCTGAGCTCGGTCTTTATCGGAAAGCATGCCGAAAACGGCAGCCTGACATGTCGCCTTCGGAAGTTCGCTCAAAGTTTTGGCGAGTTCTTTGGCGGCATGAGGATTATGCCCGACGTCTAAATAGACTTCAGGCGCGTTTCTGACTTTTGAAAAGCGTCCGGTAATACGTGTGTTCTTCAAAGCGCTCTCAAAGGCTTCACGCTTAAGCGGTAATTTATCCTGCATGCATTGAAGTGCTTCAAACGCGCCCGAAGCATTGCTCAGCTGATGCTCTCCCGGCATTGTCGGTAGAGGCAAACCTTTGAGTTCGCCTCTTGAACCTAGGAAATTCCAAGTCTTACTGCCGTGTACGTGTTCAAACTTGAAGTTCTTTCCAATAATCAGGAGTTCGGCGCCGATCTTATCTGCGTACTGCTCGACCGTTATCGGAGGATTGGCATCTGCGCAAATTGCCGGCTTACCCGGACGATAGATGTGTGCTTTTTCCCAACCGATGGATTCGCGACTCGTCCCAAGGTAAGCCGTGTGATCAATACCGATGCTTGTAATGACGGAGACAGAAGGCTCAACTGTGTTAACGGCGTCCAAGCGGCCGCCCAGACCGATCTCTAAAACAACGGCATCAAGATTCTTTTCTGCGAACAACAGAAGAATTCCAAGCAGCGTGTATTCGAAATATGACAGCGTCATGTCTTCGCGGGCTGCCTCAACTTTTTCGAATTGACGAATCAGCTCTTCGTCCTTGGCATCTTCTCCGTTGATTCGAACTCTTTCGTTGAAGTGAATCAAGTGCGGAGAAGTATGGACTCCCACTGAATAGCCGCCGGCTAACAGTGCCGATTCAATAAAAGCGCAGGTAGAACCTTTTCCGTTGGTGCCTCCGACCGTAAACACGGGGCATTTAAAGCGGATGTCCAGACGCTTGAGCATGGTTTCCATGCGGTCAAGACCTAAATCAATGGTTTGTGCGTGCAGCCCTTCAATGTGATGAAGCCACGCATCCAAAGTTTCGAATTTCATTGCGGATATATTAAAAAGACCGCCGAGGCGGTCTGGAGAATGCTACTCAATCGCGTCCAAAGACTCTTTTTGGAAGAGTGCAATGAGCTTTGCGATTTCCATCTTTAAGTTCTTACGATCGACGATCATGTCGATGGCGCCTTTCTGAAGCAGGAATTCGGATCGCTGGAATCCTTCCGGAAGCTGTTCGCGAACAGTCTGCTCAATCACGCGAGGGCCGGCAAAACCGATCAAAGCCTTAGGTTCGGCCATGACGACGTCGCCCATGAAAGCAAAGCTTGCAGACACGCCGCCCATCGTCGGATCGGTTAAGACAGAAATGAACGGAAGTTTGTGTTCTGCCAACTTAGCGATCACGCCGGTGGTCTTTGCCATCTGCATCAGAGAGAAAAGTCCCTCCTGCATACGAGCCCCGCCCGAAGCGGTAAAACAAACAAACGCAGCCTGATTATCGATAGCAGCCTGAACAGCGCGGGCAAAACGCTCTCCGACCACGGAACCCATAGAACCGGCCATAAAGCCGAATTCAAAAACGGCAACGACAGCCGGCATAGCGTGGATGGTTCCGGATTGTACGACCAATGCATCGGTTTCCCCGCTGGAAGACTGAGCCTGCTTGACGCGGTCAGGATATTTTTTACTGTCCACAAACCCGAGAGGATCCACAGGGCGGATTTCAGCACCGATTTCCTGTCGGTTTTCAGGATCGAGAATCATATCCAGACGCTGACGTGCGCTCACGCGCATGTGATGGTTGCATTTCGGACATACGTTAAGGTTGTCACGAAGCTCCTGGGCATAAAGCGTCGTTCCGCAGTTGGTGCACTTTGTCCATACACCTGCGGGAATGTCTTTTTTGGCAGTTTCGCCGTTACTCCGACTAATTTTCGGGAGCACTTTATCGAGCCAACTCATGGTGCAATTAATTTCTTTTTACTGAATCCGTTGATTCTAATCGAATCCGAACGCTCTGCTTGAACTCAAGCTCGTTGAGATCGTTAACAAAAATTTGTCAGCCTGGAAAAGGCGACGCACCGTGCTGGGGCAAATCAAAGATTTCCGGATAACCCACACCGGTCAAATAAAGTCCGGTCGGATAGAAAGTCGGCGCAGCGGCTTGGCGGCTCTTTGCTTCCAAGACTTCTCCCATCCAGTCCACGCTTCTTGCACCCGTGCCGACATAAACCAAACAGCCGACAATATTGCGAACCATGTGGTAAAGGAAGGCATTTGCCTTAACGCGGATCTTGACAAACCGTCCGAGACGGGATACATGAAGATATTCGATATTTTTTACCGGCGTCTTACTCTGGCAGCCCGCGGCTCGGAAACTTGAAAAGTCATGCTCACCGACTAAAAACTGTCCTGCAGCTTCCATGTTTTTTTCATTGAGCGGGCGGAAGACCCAGCCGGTTCTGCCGGCAAGGATCGGCGAACGCACCGGTTCGTTGACAATCCAGTATTCATAGGTCCGGCTGCATGCCGAGAAGCGAGCATGAAATTCATCCGGGACAACCTTTGCCCACCGAACCGCACACTCTGTCGGAAGATAGGAGTTTAGGCCTCGAACCCAGGAAATTTCCTTGCGGTCGGCCTCCGTGTCAAGATGGATCACTTGACCGGTTGCATGAACATTGGCGTCTGTGCGTCCGGCACAGACGGCTTTAACTTTTTCACCCGTAAACTGAACAACAGCCGCTTCGAGATAATCCTGGACTGTTTGTCCGGAAGGCTGGGTTTGCCAGCCCTCGAAAGAACGGCCGTCGTACTCGAGTCCTAATGCGACTCTCATCGGCAATTAGGCTTTGAAGTCAACGAGAATACGCAGCATGCGGCGCAGCGGCTCGGCAGCACCCCACAGGAGCTGGTCGCCGACTGTGAAGGCTGTGACGTATTCCGGACCGAAGTTCAGCTTATGAATACGGCCGATAGGAACAGACAGCGTGCCGGAAACCTTAGCCGGCGTCAGTTCGTGAATAGACTCTTCTTTACGGTTCGGAATGACTTTAACCCACTGATTGGCTTCGGCAAGAAGTCTTTCGATTTCTTCGCAGGAAACATCTTTCTTCAGTTTGATCGTCAAAGCCTGAGAGTGGCAGCGCATGGATCCGACACGAACGCATAAACCGTCAACCGGCATGCATCCGGGCTCTCCGATAGCGGGTTTGCCCAAAATCTTGTTAGCTTCAGCACCGCCCTTCCATTCTTCGCGGCTCTGTCCGTGTTCGACTTCTTTGTCGATCCAGGGAATCAGGCTGCCGGCAAGAGGCACACCGAAAGCTTTGTCCGGGAAGTCAGTAGAACGAAGTTCTTCGGTAACTTTGCGGTCGATTGCCAGAATGGCAGAGCGAGGATCCTTCAAATCTTCGGCAACAACGCCGTAGAGAGCACCAATCTGTTCAAGCAGTTCGCGCATGTTGGGGGCGCCGGCGCCGGAAGCAGCTTGGTAGGTCATGGAAGAGATCCATTCGACCAAGTCAGCGCGGATCAGGCCGTCCAAGGCCATCAGCATCAAGCTGACTGTGCAGTTGCCGCCGATATAGTTCTTAACGCCTTCACGCAAGCCCTTCTGAATGACGTCCATGTTCACAGGGTCGAGAACAATGATGGCGTCCTTTTCCATACGCAGCGTGGAAGCAGCGTCAATCCAGTAGCCGTTCCAGCCTTTGTCGCGAAGCGGTTTGAAGTGGGCTTTTGTCCAGTCACCGCCCTGGCAGGAAATGACGACATCGCAAGCAGCCAATGCGTCCAGATCATCGGCATCCTTCAGAATAGGATCGGAATTAGGAACTTCCGGTGCTTTGCCGCCGGCGTTACTGGTAGAGAAGAATGTGGTGCTGACAAACTTAAAGTCGTCTTCCTGCTTCATTCTGTCCATCAACACGGAGCCGACCATTCCTCGCCAGCCAACCATACCTAATTTCAACATTTGTGTTTCTCCTATTGAGTAGTGCTTCACTTTGCTTTAGAGCGCGGCGACAACCGCATCCCCCATTTCAGAACAGCTGACCAGCTTGCAGCCTTCGCTGCGGATGTCTCCGGTGCGGTAGCCCTGAGCCAGAACTTTCTTGACCGCATTTTCGATACGGACTGCTGCTTCCTCCATTCCTAAAGAATAACGAAGCATCATGGCCGCTGACAAAATCTGAGCTAGAGGATTTGCAATGTTCTTTCCGGCAATGTCGGGAGCAGAACCGTGAGACGGTTCAAAGAGGCCCTGGCCCTTCTCATTCAGCGCGGCAGAAGCCAGCATACCGATAGAGCCCGTGAGCATGGCGGCTTCATCGGAAAGGATGTCGCCGAAAAGATTGCCTGTGACCATCACGTCGATCTTCTTCGGAGCCTTAGCCAGCTGCATGGCTGCGTTGTCGACATACATATGTTCAAGGGTGACTTCCGGATATTCTTTGCTGACCTTGATCATCGTGTCGCGCCAAACCTGAGAAGTTTCCAGCACATTGGCTTTATCCACGCTGACAAGGTGTTTGCTGCGGCCCATAGCGGCTTTAAAGGCAACGTGGGCAATTCTTTCCACTTCGGGAACGGCGTAGCGCATTGTGTCAAAGCCTTCTTCGGCACCGGCAAAAGCGCCGTCAGGACTAATGCGTTTGCCTCTGGGCTGACCAAAGTAAACGTCACCGGTCAGTTCTCGAACCAGAAGAAGATCCAGGCCGGAGACAAGTTCAGGCTTCAGAGAGGAAGCTGCAGTCAGTTCCGGATAGCAAATGGCCGGGCGAAGATTCACGAAAAGTCCTAAGGCTTTTCTTAAGCCGAGAATAGCCTGTTCGGGACGGAGATGACGGGGCAGGCTGTCATACTTAAAGTCGCCTACGGCACCGAAAAGAACGGCATCGCTCTTTTTAGCAAGTTCAACAACCTCGGCAGGAAGCGGATGACCGAAAGCGGCATAAGCGACGCCGCCGACTAAGGCTTCTTCAAATTCCAGAGGGAGCTTCAGCGCGGTTAAAACTTTGAGGGCCTGAGCCATGATCTCGGGACCGATGCCGTCACCGGCAAGTACTGCAATTTTTTTCATATTGGTTTTCTTCTCTTGGGTTTGATTAATAAATTGTTTTAGCGAGCCAGGGTTTCTGGTTCAGACGCTGCTGTTCAAATGCCTTGATTTCGTCAGCGTGCTGAAGCGTGATACCGATATCGTCCAAGCCGTTCAGCAGGCAATAACGGCGGAATTCAGGAACTTCGAATTCATGACGTTTACCGTTGGGTTCGATCACAACGCGGTTGACCAGATCGACGGAGAGTTGGTATCCGTTGTTTGCTTTGATCTCATCAAACAGGTAATCAACAACGAACTCCGGCAGACTGATCGGGAGCAAACCGTTTTTAAATGCATTGTTATAGAAAATATCGGCAAAGCTCGGTGCAATGACCACTCTGAAGCCGTACTGTGTCAGAGCCCAAGCCGCGTGTTCGCGGGAGGAGCCGCAGCCGAAATTCTTGCGGGCCAGCAAAATCGTCGAACCTTGATAGCGCGGCTGATTTAATACGAAATCCGGATTGATCTTGCGGGTGGCAGGATCCATCCCCGGTTCGCCTTTATCCAGATAACGCCATTCGTCAAAAAGGTTCGGGCCGTAACCGGTGCGGTAAATTGACTTTAAAAACTGTTTCGGAATGATGGCATCGGTGTCAACGTTAGAGCGGTCTAAGGGAGCGACAATGCCTTGAAGAACTGTAAATTTTTCCATCTCTGCCTCTCTTAGAAAAGTTTGCGTACATCAACAAAATGACCTTCAATAGCCGCGGCGGCAGCCATGGCCGGAGAACAAAGGTGTGTGCGGCTCTTATTGCCTTGGCGTCCTTCAAAGTTGCGATTGCTGGTAGAAGCACAGCGGTCGCCCGGCTCGAGGCGGTCAGCGTTCATTGCCAGACACATTGAGCAGCCCGGACGGCGCCACTGGAATCCGGCTTCAATAAAAATCTTGTCCAGCCCTTCATCCTCGGCCTGCTCTCTGACGAGTCCTGATCCCGGAACCACCAGGGCCTGTTTAACCGTAGGAGCCACTTTCTTACCGAGTTTGCGCACCACATAGGCAGCGGCTCGAAGGTCTTCAATACGGCCGTTCGTGCAGGAACCGACAAAGACGTTGTTCGGAGCGATCGAGGTAATCGGTGTGCCGGGCTTCAAATCCATGTATTGATAAGCGCGTTCCCAGCCCTCGCGTTTGACGGGATCTTTCTGATCTTCGGGAATCGGTGTGCAGCCGGTGATCGGCGCAACCATCTCGGGAGAAGTTCCCCATGTGACCATCGGAACGACGTCTTCTGCCTGAAGGTTGACTTCAATATCAAACTTGGCGCCTTCGTCGGAGTGCAGAGTCTTCCAGTATTCAATCGCCTGATCCAAAAGCTCGCCTTCCGGAGCCAGTGGGCGGCCCTTCATGTATTCAATTGTCTTATCGTCGCAGGCGACTAAACCGCAGCGTGCACCGGCCTCAATAGCCATATTGCAAAGCGTCATGCGGCCTTCCATAGAGAGCGCACGAATTGCAGGGCCGTCAAACTCAATGGCGCACCCTGTTCCGCCGGCCGTTCCGATCTTGCCGATGATGTAGAGCGCAAGGTCTTTAGCAAACACGCCGGGCTGGAGGTTACCCTCCACATGCACGCGCATGTTCTTCATTTTCTTCGTGAGCAGCGTCTGGGTTGCCATCACGTGCTCAACTTCACTCGTTCCGATACCGAAGGCAATTGCTGCGCAAGCTCCATGGGTGCTCGTGTGAGAGTCACCGCAAACGACAGTCATGCCGGGAAGCGTTGCACCCTCTTCCGGTCCCATAACGTGGATGACGCCCTGTCCGCGGGACAGGAACGGGAAAAACGCCGCACATCCGTTTTGACGAATGTTTTCATCCAATGTCGTGACCTGCAGCTTGGAGATCGGATCGGTAATGCCCTCCATTCCGGCTTCCCAACCGGTCGTCGGTGTGTTGTGATCGGCTGTGGCCACAATCGAGCTCTTGCGCCACAAAGGACGATTGTTCATGCGCAGTCCTTCGAAAGCCTGCGCACTGGTCACTTCGTGGACCAGATGACGGTCGATGTAAAGGGTTGCTGTGCCGTCTTCTTCCATTCGGACGACATGCTCGTCAAAGATTTTGTCGTAGAGTGTTTTAGGGGATTCCGGTGTTCTCATTTCTTACTGGTATCTCTAAATTTTTGAAGTAATTCTTTGAGTATGCCACCGAAAAGCACGGTGAATAAAAATCTGTAAGATTTTCTGACTGTCTTCGGTCAGCAATTTCACCAAGGCGCTAACCAATTCCGATTTTTTTAATTTTTTTGCGATTTTTTTCTCCCCTTTCTGCGGATTGTCAATATGAACAATTAGAATGATGGCTGAGTGTTTTTCCCGCAGTGTTTTTCCCCATTGCGGAATATAAAAGTCCTACTCGGTTTCTTCTTTGAGCCTGCTTGAAATCAATTCGGCTGTAACGATGGATGCGGCCTCAGCTTACTTGCGATCTCAGCGAAAGCAAACCTAGTATGTCTTGAGCGCTCTATTTTCTAATCGCTTAATTTCAATATCAAATGGACTGGTTCGCCTCAATCGTTTCTTCTTTAAATAACGTCCTTTGGTCATACGTGCTGATCGGACTTCTGATCTGCGTCGGCCTATGGTTCACGTTCTGCACTCGTTTTGTCCAGATCACCAATGTGAGAGAAATGTTCCGCTGTGTGTTGGAAGGCTCCCGCACTCCGAGACCCGAAGGACACATTTCTCCGTTCCAGGCTTTCTGTATTTCTACAGCCTCCCGAGTCGGTGTCGGCAACATTGCCGGTATTGCTATTGCCGTAGTTACGGGCGGCCCCGGCGCGATCTTCTGGATGTGGGTCATCGCCACACTGGGTGCTGCCAGCGGATTTATTGAGTCCACTCTGGCCCAGATTTATAAAGTTAAGAAACCCGGAGGCGGTTTCATGGGCGGACCAGCTTATTACATTAAGAATGCGCTCGGCTCGCCCTTCTGGGCCGGTGTGTTTGCCGTTTTGATTTCGGTCACCTACGCCCTCATTTTTAACTCCGTTCAGGCCAACACGATTTCTCTGTCCATTGAAACGACGACCGGACTAAAACCCGCTTATACAGGCCTGATTCTTGCCGTCCTTACCGGCTTAGTGATTTTCGGCGGTATGACACGTATCGCAAAAGTTGCCAGCTTCATGGTTCCGTTCATGGCCGGCGCCTACCTGCTGCTAGCTTTTGTCGTGACCTGCATGAACATCACCGAAGTGCCCCGCGTTCTGCTCATGATCGTGACCAAAGCCTTCAGCTTTGATTCCATTACCGGTGCTGCAATCGGCGTCGCCCTGATGACCGGTATCAAACGCGGCCTCTTCTCCAACGAAGCCGGCATGGGCGCGGTACCGAATGCTGCCGCAGCAGCCGATGCCTCGCATCCTGTTAAGCAAGGCCTTATTCAGGCGATGGGCGTTTATTTCGACACGCTGTTTGTCTGCACAGCCTCTGCAATGCTGGTTCTGCTCTCTCCGGAATGGATGATGGGTTCCAAGCTCACCGGGATCGCGCTCGTACAGAAATCCGTCGCCGGTCAGCTCGGCGAGTGGACAAACTTCTTTATGACCGTCATCGTGCTGTTCTTTGCTTTCAGCTCCATCATCGGCAACTACTTCTACGGCGAAATGAACATGCCCTTCATTTCCAAGAGCAAGTACGCTATGCCGATTTTCCGTGTTTTTGTCGTTGTGATGGTCTTTGTCGGCTCGATCGCTTCTCTTTCACTCGTCTGGGACATGGCCGACCTGTTCATGGCCTTGATGGCCATCGTGAACTTGGTCGCCATCTTCATGCTCGGCAAATACGCTATTGCCGCTTTACGCGATTACAACGCTCAGAAGCGCAGAGGCATTCTGGATCCGGTTTTTGATCCGAGAATCCTTCCGGACAAGAAAGGAGTTCAGTGCTGGCCACGCGACGAAGATCGCCGTAGAAAAGCTAACTAATATTGAAATCGGGACCGCTTAGGTCCCGTTTCCATTTCTAGATTCTCAAATTCTTCCGCATTGGCCTCTCTGTGCCATGACTTGATCGATCAATACCAAAGCAGTGAGAGCTTCAAGAATCGGTGTTGCACGAATACCCACGCACGGGTCATGTCTGCCTTTTGTTGAGACGATTGTGTCGTTGCCGTCGACGGTCAGCGTCGGCATTTCCTGACGAATCGAAGGCGTCGGTTTTATCGCTACTCGAGCGGTGATCGGTGCTCCTGTGGAAATCCCGCCTAAGATGCCGCCGGCATGATTGCTCGCAAACCCATCTTTGTACTGCGTACCCATATGATCTGCGTTCAAACTTCCTCGACTGCCGACAACTTCAAAACCGTCTCCGATCTCGACTCCTTTTACGGCATTAAGGCCCATAAAGGCATAAGCCAAACAGGCATCCAGTCGACGGTAGATCGGCTCTCCGAGTCCCGGAGGAACGCCTAAAGCTTCAACATAGATTTCGCTTCCGGCTGAATCTCCGGCGCGGCGCAAATCATCCATGAAGGCTTCTAACTCCGGAACTTTCTCAGGATCAGCCGTAAAAAAGGGATTGTTGTCGACAGCCGACCAATCCTTTACTTCCAAAGGAGTCCCGCCTAAATTTATTAGACAGGCACGAATCCGGATGTTCAAATTCTCTTCAAGCCATTTTTTTGCGATGGCTCCCGCTGCAACTGTCGGAGCAGTTAAACGGGCCGAGCTTCTGCCGCCTCCGCGGGGATCTCGGATCCCGAATTTTTTGTAATAGGTGTAGTCAGCGTGCGCCGGTCGGAACAAATTTTCGATTGCCGAGTAGTCCTTGCTTCTCTGATCCTCATTTCGAATCAGAAGCGCAATCGGCGTTCCGGTAGTTTTACCTTGGTAAACCCCTGAGAGAATTTCGACCGTGTCACTTTCTTTGCGCTGTGTGACATGTCGTGAGGTTCCGGGGCGTCTCCTGTCGAGCTCTTTTTGAATGTCTTCCTGACTTAATTCCATGCCCGGAGGACATCCGTCGATCACACACCCGATGGCAGGACCGTGAGACTCGCCAAAATTAATCACAGAAAAGTATTCGCCTATACGTGAACCCGGCATTGAAATTCCCTCGAAGTTATGCTCCTTTTTGGGAGCTGAACGTAAAAAATTGTATCTCAAACACGTAGAATTTCTGATGTCAATTGATGAGTAATTCGTATGGAAAAGCTTTTTGTCAATATTCGCAAAGCTGAAGCGGCCGACATCAGCGGGATCGCCAGTATTTACGAACAGGCCGTTCTGCTTGGTACCGCCAGCTTTGAAGTCACGCCTCCTTCTGAAGAGGAAATGCTCTCTCGCATGCAGGCAATTGAAGCCGGGCACTATCCGTATTTAGTCGCTGAGCTGGAACATCAAATCCTAGGATTTGCTTACGCCGGTCAGTACCGCCCGAGAAAGGCTTATCGTTACACAGTGGAAGACTCAATTTATGTTCATCCGGAATGCCGCGGATTAGGCGTAGGCACGCAGCTTCTGACTTCGCTCATTGCTGAGTGCGACCTCAGGGGCTTCCGGGAAATGATCGCCGTGATCGGTGACTCAGAAAACACTGCTTCCATCAAGCTACACGAACATTGCGGATTCCGTCATGTCGGCGTCTTCAAAAACGTCGGTTATAAATTCGATCGGTGGCTGGATTCTGTCCTAATGCAAAGAACGCTCGCCGGCGGCGATACAATGAACTGTTGATCTCAGAATAATTGGAGAGGCGCAAATAAATGAGTGAAGAACAATTGGAATACGACCCCGAGTGGACGCTTGCAACACTGAATGACGCTAAAGAAGCTTTGGAAGATCTGATCGCTCAGGTCGAAGACAGTCCCGAAGAAGTCAAAGAGATCTTGGAAGAAAACATTGCCAACGTCTACGCAAAACTGAACTATGCGTTCAACAGCGCCAAAGACGGTCCCGATGCATTGCTGTCCATGCCCGACGATGAACTCGTCGCCTTCCCGTCCGTCTTGCCTTTGAAACACAAAGTCGAATTCGAAGAAGAAGACGAAGAAAAACCTGAAGAAGTTCAGTAACTAAAAAACATAACGGCTTGCCCAATCAACTGAGCAGGCCGTTTTCATTTACGGCCCATCCGCGGATCAATCGACTTCGCTGGCTTTCAGGTCAGATAAACGATAGCCGCAAACGGCCAGTATTCCGATATAAAGTACGGCCGCCCCCATAACAACACCGAGCACGAGGCCCAATTTAACCGCCCAGGGATACGCCATCTGCGTCCAGTCACAATAGTGCTGAATAACTAACAGATAAGCCGTTAAAAGAACACTGCCGACAATCACCGTAAGGAAAAGTTTTTTCCAGCCGGAAAGGGGTGTAAAGACTCCGCGTCGACGCAGGATAATCAATAAACAGCAGGCATTAAAGCAGGCGCCGAGCCCCACGGACAACGCCAAACCCGCATGAGAAAACAGCGGAACATTCACCAAGTTGAAGATCTGCGTCACGATTAAAGCAGCGCAGGCAACCTTAACGGGTGTTTTAATGTCCTTCTGAGCATAGAAGCCAGGCGCCAGGATCTTAATTCCGATCAGACCGATCAATCCGATGGAGTAACCCGTCACGGCTGTCGCAGTCTGATAAACGTCGTTCACATTAAAACGGCTGCTTTGGAACAACACAGAGACAAGCCCTTCCCCGAGAAGCGCTAGGCCAATGGCCGCAGGGACGGCAAAAGCCACCACGAGTTTGAGACCCCAATCAAGCAGTGCGTTATAGCGATCCGTCATGCCCTTGGCGAAAGCCGCTGACAAGCTCGGCAAAAGAACCGTACCCAGCGCAACGCCGAGCAGCGCTGTCGGGAATTCCATCAGACGGTCGGCATAGGCCAGCCAGGTCACCGAGCCTTCGGCAAGAAAAGAAGCGATGTTCGTGTTAATCAAGATCGAGATCTGCGCGACACCTACGGCAAAGAGTGCCGGCACCATAAGCTTCAATACCCGTCTGACCGACGGGTCTTTCATGGCTTTAAACGGATTTACAAATCTCGGCAGCAAGTGGAGCTTGGCGAGCTGCGGAATCTGCACCGCCAGCTGTAGGAAACCGCCGGCCATCACGCCGACCGCTAAAGCGTAAATCGGCTGATCAAACAACGGCGCCACAAACAATGTCGCGGTGATCAAAGAAAGATTGAGAAGAATCGGAACGGCCGCAGGAATCGCAAAATGCTTCCAGGTGTTGAGTACGGAAGAACTCAACGCCACCAAGGACATAAAGAATATGTAAGGAAACATATAGCGGGTCAGGCGCGTTGCCGTATCAAACGTCGCCGGCTCCTCTGCCAGACCTGAAGCAATCACGAATACAAGAATCGGGGCAGCTACGACACCCAAAATGCTAACGCACAGAACAATGAAACCAAGCAGAGAGGCAACTTTATCAATAAAAGACTTTGTTTCTTCTGCCGAACGATTGCTCTTCACATCTGCCAGCATCGGCACAAAGGCCTGCTGGAAAGCTCCTTCGGCAAAAAGCCTTCTCAAAAGATTCGGTAATCGAAATGCAACGTAATACGCGTCGGTGTCACCGCTGACACCAAACACACGGGCAATCAAAATATCCCGGATCAAACCTGTGATTCGGGACAAAAGCGTCATTGCCGAAATAACGGCTGCATTACGGAAAATACTCACTGCGATCTCGAAAAGAAAAAAGCCTGAAATCAACAGGATTCAGGTCAGTCAAAATTCTATCAGCCGAGCGGCAGGACGGCATAAGTTTGCGGTTGAAAACAAAAGAGATTTTCCGTATAATTCTGCACTTTCGTGGGATTCGGTCCGAGGATCGAATTACCTTATTTGTTTAACCAAACCGGCCGAGCCCGTAGTATTGCTAGTGGCGACCGGTAAAGTAAGAAAACTCGCCACTCGCATAGGCAAGGAAAGAAACAATGGCAAATTCTAAGCAAGCTCGCAAGCGCGCTATTCAGGCAGTTGCTCGCAACAAGCACCTCTCTGCACAGCGTTCTCGCTATCGCACAGCTATCAAAAACGTTCGCAAGGCTATTCTCGCCGGCGACAAAGCTGCTGCTCAGACTCTCTACGTCACAGCTCAGTCTGTGATCGACTCTATGGCTGACAAAGGTGTTCTTCATAAGAACGCCGCTGCTCGTCATAAGAGCCGCCTGGTTGTTGCTATCAAGGCAATGGCCTAATCAATCTTTTCTGTCTGCTTCGCTTTGAAGCAGAGCAAAGATTCCAAAAGCTCGGGAAAAATCCCCGGGCTTTTTTGTTATATAAGATTACAAAAAACCATCGGTAAAAACATCAACTGTCTGATCATTTTTGATAGCAGTCTTTAATTTTTTTTTCGAGTTTTAATCTATTTTACCTAGGTATTTTCACTTAGTACTCTTTCATATTTTATTCGCTTGAATTCTTTAAAACGTCCTGATACTCTCGAGATATTCCTTTGTTGAGAATCTCTCTCAAATTTGATAATTTTGGGTTTTTACCAATCCTTTCTTTCAGTATCCCCTATTAGCGCGGTAGCTATCTTTTTTTCATTGTTTAAAATAGTTTTTAAGTCGTCGATAGAAATCATCAAATCCGACGCAACACTCTACCCCAAGAGGAGAATTCAACAATGGACAAGACACAAGGATTGAAAGTTACCCGTCGATCCATCCTCAAAACGATCCCGGCCCTCTCCGCCATCAGTGCGGGAAGCAGCTTCTTCACAAAAGCAGCATGCGCACAAGAGCCACTTGAAGACGGATACACGATCTGCGACAACTGCAACCAAATGCCGATGTGCGGTATTCATTTCCAGAGACAGGGCAATATCGTCGTTTCTGTCGGAAACTGGAAAGAACACAGCGGCAAGCTGTTGTGCAATAAAGCCTTGGCAACTCTGCAGCGACTCTACAACCCCAATCGCCTGCTTTATCCGATGAAGCGCACCAATCCGAAAGGAAGTGCCGATCCCGGATTCGTTCGTATTTCCTGGCAGGAAGCTCTGGCAACGATTGCCGCCAATATGAAGAAGATTCGCGATCAATACGGCGCAGAAAAACTCTTTATCTTCTGCGGTGACCCGAAAGAACCCCGTCCTGCCGCAATGCGTCTGGCACGCTATTTCGGTACTTATCACTACGGTACCGAATCTTCTGTCGCCTGCCGTAAAGGCTCCCTGCTAGCCGAACAGCTCGTTTTCGGCAGTGAATACTCCGGCGGCGGCTGCGGTCCGAAGACAAAATCCTACATGGTGATGGCTACCAACGGTGCATGGTCCAAACCGCACGGCTGGTGGAACATGATCAATGCCGCCAAACAGCGCGGCGTCAAGATCATCGTGATTGACGCACGCCGCACCAAAGTTGCCGAACTAGCCGATATCCATCTGCAGCCTAAACAAGGAACTGACGCAGCCTTGGGCGCCGGCATCTGCCGCGTCCTCTTCGAAGAAGATTTGTACAACAAGCCCTTCTGCGACAAATGGGTTTACGGCGTTGAAGAATACAGAAACTACTGCAAAGACTTCACACCGGAGAAAACCGAAGCTATTACCGGCGTTCCTGCCGACCTTATCGTTAAGGCCGCTCGCATGTACGCTAAAGGCCCCGGCAGCTTCGCTCTGACTTCTCAGTCACTGTCTCACTCCAGAAACGGTGTCAACAGTGCTCGTGCTCTTCTGAACATTCCTGCAATTCTGGGTTATGTCGACATCCCCGGAGGTGCTCTCTTTGGTGTCGGTCCTAAGGGCTACATCGTTCACGACAACGGCCTCACGGAAGACTTCGTTGACTACAACTGGTTCAAGGCCCACAAGAAAGACCGTCTCGACAAAGACTTCGTTCCTGTTTGGAACCATACACAGGTTCAGTTCAACCCGAACCAGCTGCCTGAACACGTTAAGAACGGCAAACTTCGCGGTATGGTTGCCTTCGGCTTTAACGTCATGATTTGGCCGCAGCCTCAGGTTTATGAAGAAGCCATCAAGAATATGGACTTCGCTTGCGCAACGGACTACTTCTATCGTGATGAAACTCATCACGACATGGACATCATCCTGCCCGCAGCTATGAACTATGAACGCTATGCTCCGTTCGGTACACACGCCGGCAATAAGGTATCTGTCAGAACTCCGGTTAAACCCATGGGTGAAGCCAAGGAAGACTGGTGGATTGCCCTGCAGCTCGGCTGCTTGGTCGACGACCCGAAGAACTTCTTCGACGGCGATCCGGTCAAAGCCTGCGACTCCATCCTGAAGAAATGGGGTACGACATACGCCGACGCCCAGAAGAATCTGCCGAACATGACTCAGGTTCAGGGTGCAAAACAGCAGCCGCTCAAATACGAAAAAGGTCTTCTCCGTCACGACGGACAGCCCGGCTTCGATACTCCGTCAGGCAAGATCGAGCTGTCTTCAAACATCACCAAGATGCACAACCTCGGCACGATTCCTATTTATGTCGAACCGTATCAGCCGACAGCCGAATATCCGATCAAACTGATCAACGGTACTCGTGCTCCGTACATCACGCACTCCAAGACACGCAGCGATTCTCCGTATCTTCTCGAAATTGAATCGATGTCTACCGTCGATATCAATCCGGAAGACGCAAAAGCCCGCGGCATCAATGAAGGCGACAAGGTGTTGATTAAGAACCAGTACGGTCAAGCAAGAGCCCGTGCCCGTGTCTCCATCATTGTTCCTCCGGGAACCGCCGGCATGCAGTACGGCTGGCGAGGAGACCAGAACACCCAGGTTTTGATCCCGCGCGAATGGGACAAACTCTCGGGCTATGCACCCTACTTTGAAACAACCGTTCAAATCACGAAGGAGGCCTAAGCGATGAGCCAGTTCGGAATAATCGTCAATGTCGATAAATGCATCGGCTGTCAGGCATGCTTCGTTGCCTGCAAAGAAGAAAATAAAGTTGCTCCCGGAATCCAGTGGAATCAGATCCATCGTGCAGAAAATCTGCAGGACCGCATCATCAACTATTTCCGCGTGAGCTGCCAGCACTGCGACAATCCGGCCTGCCTGCCGGTCTGCCCTGCTAAGGCCATTTATAAAGGCCCGCACGGAGAAGTGCTTGTTGATCAATCTAAGTGCATCGGCTGCGGCGCCTGCGCCATGGCTTGCCCGTACGGTGCTCCGAAGTTCAACAGAAGCGGCAAGACATCTTACTGGGATGTCCCGGCCTTGGCTTCCGTTCCGCTTCGGCCGCATCAGCAGCGCACTCCCGGCAAAGCCGAAAGATGCACGCTTTGCGTCCAGCGCACCTCCAACGGTCAAGTACCTAAGTGCGTCGAAGCCTGCGCTGTTAAGGCTCTGACTTTCGTTGACTACGACAATCTGACCCCTGAACAGAAAGCCCTGGTTGACAAGTCCGTCGCATTGAACGAAGCCGCCGGTACCAAACCGAAGGTTCGTTACATTGCAAGCTATATGGAC
>QWBY01001092.1_pt1 | contig 17189 bp, 14 predicted proteins | sample 1972471 | NCBI WGS metagenome assembly QWBY01 (sample SAMN09866722, study PRJNA288562) | Human gut metagenome isolate term6_stool, whole genome shotgun sequencing... | reverse complement strand
TATCCCGGGATTTGCCCCCGGAATGCACAGCGAGGGCATACCCCCATAACGCAAAACAGCAATCAAATCCGCATCGGAGGAAGCAAAACTTTGCTCAGCTGCCGAGGCCCAATCCCCGTAAAACAACGCATCCGCCAGGGAATAACCGTCGGAAAGAGAACGCCCGGCAAGCTCACTAGCAGTAAAAGGCAGCAGCTCGAGGCGCTGCGCTCTTCCTGCTAGCCAATCCGCCTCTCCCGGCCGAGCCCGCCCAATACCGGCCGAGCCGCATAGAATGAAACGGTGTTTATCCTCGACCGGGTCTACAACTGCCTTTATGTGCTGGGTCACGTCGGGCAAAAGCTGCGCCTCATCAATAACGCTATAGTTTGGCAAACGTGACAACCATTCCTGCGGGTCACGCTTTGCGGCGCGCAAAGATTCTCTATCCGTAGAAAAACTGAAATACTCCGGTCTTTCCCCGTTAGCTAACGTAAGATTCTGTAGCAACGTGGTCTTACCAACCGCACGTCGTCCCTCTAAAATCTGCACCGGCAGACTAGAGCTAGCTGCCAATCGCTTTGCCAAACCCCTGGGGAAAAAAACACCGGCCATGTATTAAATCCTACATTAAATGGGTAAAAAAAACTACATTGAGAGTAGGTTTCTAGTTATTTTCAGATAGAGACTTATTTATCTTTCCCTGGGTGAGCGCGAGCGCTACCTGCGATCTGATTTAATTTACTTCCTTACGCGAGCCACGGAGATGGTATGACCGTTGCAGCGGTCAAAGGATAGGTCATAAAACTCGAGATATTCGCCCTCCTAAGGGGTTTACTAAAAGAGTGGTCTCATATTTTTTTCTTTCCGAAACGGCGTTGTCAATTTGGGCAAAAACTAATTATTGGCATTCGGCTCCTCCCGAGGACGTAGGTAAGCAATGGTTGCCGCTCGCTGTGCATATGGCAGATTCGGGAGAAGTTGCCGAGCTAGTATGGGATAAATATCTGTCCCCTCGACAGCGGAAGATATTGGTAGAGCCTTTACTGCGGGTAGAGGGGATTAACGAACCTTCTGAGAAAGCTTTAGCCTTAATGAAGCTAATCGTGGGCTCCCATGACATTGGGAAATGCTCGCCTATGTTCCTTTCCCAGAACACCGAACTTTATGAACGGATATTTAAAAATAACGATTCCCCTCGTAAATACCAGCGGGCAGAGGAACTGCGTGGAGATAACCCACACTCCTGGATAGGGGAAATAGCGTTTGAGAGATGGCTGGAATCGCGCTGGAATCCAGGAAACCGATCCAAGAGAAGTGCCAAACAACTGGGATCGATAATCGGTGCTCACCACGGGCGTCCGGTATCTTGGCAGCGACATCGTGATATGGCGAATCCCAATCTTCATGCGGTGGTTAGCGGCAATGACAGCTGGAGGCGGGTCCGCCGGGAGCTACTAGAATGGTGGATGAACTGGACTGGCAGCCAAGAAATTGTAGATCAGTGCCAAGGGCTGATTTTCCCAACTACCTGGCAAAGTCTGGTGGCAGGGATTACCGTGATGGCCGACTGGATTGCTTCGAATCAAGAGCTTTTCCCACTGGTTGACTGGAACGATTTATACCCTGAAGGGTTGCTATCTGCGGAGCATCATCGCCAGCGCACTAAAGCTGCTTGGGAGAAGCTGCATTTGCCGCCCTCCTGGCAGCCAGAGATACTCTCTCACGACCCTGATGAACTGTTGCAAACCCTGTTCGCGTTAGACGCTGATGCTCATGCGCGCCCCGCGCAGGTTGCAGCGGTAGAATCCGCTCAGAAAATGACGTTACCCGGCATGATGATAATTGAGGAGGTTATGGGCGCGGGGAAGACCGAGGCGGCGTTAATGGCGGCCACCATTTTGGCGAAGCGGGCAGGAACATCCGGGGTGTTGGTGGCTCTACCGACGAAGGCTACTACGGACGCCATGTTTTCTAGAGTTGTCGAATGGGCGCAGACTTCGGCGAAAAGTGGTTTTAGCCTAAAACTTCAGCACGGAAATGCTGCCTTGAATAGCGTATATAAGAAAATCCAATACGGAAGAATCGCTAGTGCCGGCAATGCGGTTTCGCCGGGACAGAGTTCTTCAATGGGCATTGATGAAGAATCTACTTACAGCCGGCAGTCAGCAGTAGTTCACCGCTGGTTTAACAAGAAAGCCGCCCTGCTGGCCTCGGTAGTGGTATGTACAGTGGATCATTTGCTGTTTTCGGCATTGCAAACCAAACACGTGAGTTTACGGCATCTGGGGATTAGCGACAAAGTTGTCATCATTGACGAAGTGCACAGCTACGATGTCTACACCAGCCAATTCCTGAAGAGAACCGTGCAATGGCTGGGGGCGTTCGGGGTTCCGGTAATTGCTTTATCGGCTACTCTCACCCGGAGGGCGCGCGAAGAGCTGTTTGCAGCCTATGAAAAAGGGCAAGAGTTGAAGCAAGCTGCTAAAGAGAAGGACAAAGTTTCGGAACCGTTTGATGGTTCGGTATTTCCGGCGATGCGGAAACCGGTAGTCGTGGGAGGAAATCAAGTCGCAGCGCAAGCCAAAGGGGAAGGGGCGGGTTCGTCCTCGCAAACTCCCATATATCCAGCGCTTTCTTACTCGGATGCGCCAGGAGTTCGAGTTCGCCCTCTGCCGGTATTAGCTACCAAAGAGATCGAAGTGGAGCATTGGGAGGGCGAGGCTGGGCTGGTCGCAGATCTGCAAACCCGACTCCAAAATGGGGGATGTGCCCTGGTGGTTCGCAATACGGTCGCTAATGCGCAACGTACCTATGAAACTTTGCGGGGTATATTCGGGGAGGATGTCCGTTTGGTGCATTCGCGTTTCACCCAGCAAGATCGCCAAGATAACGACGAATGGCTGGTGCGCACCTTTGGAAAACCCGGAAAATCTCGCCGACCTAAGCGGGCCATCGTGGTGGGAACCCAGGTTGTTGAGCAAAGTTTAGATATTGATTTCGATGTTCTTTACAGCGATTTGGCGCCGATTGACCTGCTGTTTCAACGTATGGGGCGGGTGCATCGTCACGAGAGGGATATTCGCCCTCTTCCGGTTGCCCAGCCGCGTTGCATCCTAATGGGGGTTCCCAGTAAGGGTAAATCGAATCCGCAAGTTGATCGGGGCTCAGCCTATGTTTATGACGAGGACGTGCTGCTGCGGACTGCGGCTTATGTTCTAGATAAAGAGGGCAAGGGGGAGGCTTGGCGGATTCCTGAGGATATCGGGACGGCGGTAGCTGCTGTGTATGAGGAAACCGGGGTCACCCCCGATTTGTGGAGCGACACCTTAGAGCGGACAAAGAAGAAAAAGGAAGATAAAGCGCTTTCTAAAACCGAGGGCGCAGCTATGGGACTGTTAGCTCCGCCGACTAATAGTGCTACCGCCTCCTTGATTGGCTGGCTTGGCGGCGATAATCCGGATGGTGATCCCGATGAAATGGGAATCGTTGGGGTTCGTGATGGCGATTCCGGAGTGGAAGTGCTGCTGGTCGAACAACAGGGAGAGGGCATTGCAGCGATTCCTACTGATCGCCACCCAGAATCCCGGGAAATCGATTTACAAGAATTACCGAGCGGCGCGCAGCGGGAGCGACTGGTGCGTTCCTTGGTGTCTATTCCGTCAGCGCGACTGCGGGTGAGAGGCCGGGGACTTGAGGAGGTCATAGATGAATTCATCTACGAGTTAGAAAAGGAAACCCGTGATCTGGGGGTGAATTGGGAAAAAGACTTTATGTTGCGGGGGCAATTAGTTGTCCCGTTGCAGGGCGGGGAGTACCGAACCGGATTTGGGAAAACTATTTCCTACCGGAGAGACGTGGGTTTGCAAATTTTTGATACTGATTCAGATGTTTAAACCGGCATTTAGCTGTAGCTTTAATTGTGTGTAATCGGTGTGGATAATCCCCGCAAAGGCGGGGCAGAGGTATTGCGTGGTTCCCACACACGGATCATCTCAAGTTTTCTCGAGCTCTGCTTATGTTATCAGCGATGATGGCTAGCTTGAGCGAAGTGAGCGAGACTATTTTGAAAGAAAATAAAGAAAAGTGTTTAAATTATTGTAATTCCTACACAGTTCAACTAAACTTATCAATCGAGGGTGCTGCGCAAAGAGCAGTACTGGCTTTAACGGCAAAATGTTAGGGACTAAAGATTGGTTCTAGAAGGGAGGTACGGTGACTGAGGAATCGAAGTTTAACCTACTTGATGAGCCCTGGATTCCGGTTGCGTTCTGCAGCGGTAAACATCAGGTGCTTCCTCTGCGTGATTGCTTTGCGCAATCGCCCGAGATTCGAAGATTATCTTTTGGACAGGACGCCGTAAGTTTCGCGGTGTTTCGAATAATGGTGGCGATTATGCAGAGAACGCTGTATGTCGCCAGTGCTGCAAATGGTGGGTGGGGGGCATCCGCTTGGCAGCAGGCTAATGAAAACCCTAAAGAAACCTTGGGGCTGGTGGATCAGTATCTAGAAACCTGGAGGGATCGATTCTTTTTGTTCGATCCTAAGCGTCCCTTCTTTCAGCATCCCACGGTTCATACTCCCAAAGGAGACTACTCTGAGCTGAATAAGATACTCGCGGACGTCCCGAACGGGGAACCGTTCATCACCATGCGTATCGGCGCGGGTCTAGAAGAGATTAGTTATCCCGAGGCTGCTGCCCAGCTTATCCACTTACAGGCATACGATTCTGCGGGGATTCGCTCCGGCGCGGTTGGTGACACTCGGGTGAAGGGTGGTAAAGGGTATCCGATTGGTACTGGCTGGGTAGGTGCCCAAGGAGGAGTTTACGTAGAAGGTGAAAACCTATTTTCAACTCTGATGCTTAATACTCTTGCAATTGGACAACCGGGGGAGGAAACCGAAGAAGCCCAGGTAACCGGAATCATTACTGCCAATCCGGAAGCTGATTTACCTGCCTGGGAATGTGAAGAACAACCGGTGGGGCAACGCGCCGATATTTACCCTCAGGGGCTGGCCGATATGCTCACTTGGCAATCTAGGCGGGTGAGGCTAATTGATGGCGGTAGCTCGGTAATCGGGTTGGTTCTTTGTCAAGGGGATAGATTGGGGTCAGAGGACGTTTCCGCGGTGACTAACGCGCAAGTCCGTGAACCTATGGGAGCTTGGCGATTTTCTGAGCCGCAAACCAGGAAAAATAAGCGGGTAACTTATATGCCGCGCAAGCATGATCCCAGTCGCGTAATTTGGCGGGGAATGACATCCCTGTTACCCGAGTTTCCTGGGAAAAATGCGACTTACAAAGAGGTGCAGGTAGAAGCAAGTCTGCCACCAGCGGTAGTGCGTTGGGTAGGGTGGTTGCTATCAAACGGTTATCTGCCGGAATCGTCAACCTATCGCTTGCGATCTTGTGGGTATGTTTATGGATCCAACGAGTCAGTTTTTGAGGAAGCAATCAGCGATTATCTGGCAGTCCCCCCTCGTCTTTTGACCGGCAAAGACCAAAAATCCTTGTACTTAGTGAAAACCGGGATGGAACTACTTGATGAGCTAGCTGGTGCGATTGCTTCGTTAGCTGGCAATCTGCAGCGTGCCATTGGGGCGGAGGACACCAGCCTGGTTACTCGGACAACGCGAGAGCGCTTCTACTCAGAGATTGACAGTCAGTTCCGAGCCTGGCTGTTCAGAAGCGGTTCAGCCAACTGTAATCTAGATTCGCTTTGGGAAGCAGGCTACGGGATTGCTAAAAAACTGGAATCTGAACTGTTAGTAGCTGCTCCGGATGAGGCGATGAAAGGAAGGGTAAAAAACGGAACAGTTTTCGATCTTCCTAACTGTGTTAAATGGTTTGCAATCAAACTTTCGAAGACTAAATCAAAGGTCTCAGCTTTCAATGAGTCGAAGGAGAATCATGAGTGATCAAACGCAACCAGAGCAATCAAGTAAGCACTATTACAGTGAGCTTGGTTGGACAGTAATACGGCGAATTGAAACTTTGCAGCAGGGGTATTTAAACGATTCCTCGCAAGCTCGTGCCGATTTGGCTGAGCTGCGCAAAGCGTCCCAAGACTTATATGTTTTTCCACCCTCGGTGTGGCACCTAGTTGATCTCCCAGAAGCGAGCAATATTTCCTCTTCAGATTTGTTGACCGCCAAGGAGCAGGCAATTCGCGGGGCTTTATGGCTCTATGCTCGCCATCAGCGAGGCAGAACCACCCCCATGCATCAACGGGGAGTAAACCTGGGAACAGCAGTATCGAGGCTCGCCTGGTTAGAAGGTATGGATAACGAAAAAGCGGTGCGGCGTCATTTTGACGCTGCCGTTATGTCCACAACTTTTTCCGGGTTTTTCAACCATTTGAAAGGATTGATCGGTCAGTTGGGGTCAACGCGTGCCGCGATTGCTATTGACTACGGGCTGCTGGCGCAAGACCTTTATCGCTTCGCAATCCCAGGGGGTAGACAAAAAGCTACCCTCTCCTGGGCGAGGGGCTACGCCCGACAAAAAAACGAAAAATCAGAAACTAACACACAGACCAAATAAAGGAGATTATCATGACTAGCTTTATCGATTTTCATATTTTGCAAAACGTCCCGCCCTCCTGTGTGAATCGAGATGATTCCGGAAGTCCCAAGACTGCAACTTTTGGAGGACAACGCCGGGCACGAGTTTCCTCGCAGTGTTGGAAGCGGGAGACTAGGCAAGTATTTGGCGACTTCCTCAATCAAGAGGATCTAGGCTATCGAACCAATCGGATTGTAGATTTGTTGGCTAAACAGATCTCCGTTCAAAACCCAGATCTGGAGCCCGAATCTGCGAAACTAGCGACCGAGGTATTCAAAGCGCTGGGAATCAAGCTAAAAGCTCCCCGCGCAAAGAAAGATGCCGAGGAAGAGATCGGTAATGATGTTTCCACCTACTTGGTGTTCCTATCCTCCTTACAGCTGCGACAACTGGCAGAATACGCGGTAGATAAAGCAGCTAACGAAGAAAAGCCGAAGAAACGCGAAATTGAAAAACTGTTGAATCGGAATCACTCAGTAGATTTGGCTCTTTTCGGCCGCATGGTAGCTGACGACACAGCAGTAAATGTCGATGCCTCTTGCCAGGTAGCACACGCAATTTCTACCCACAGCGTAGAAAACGAATTCGATTTCTTTACCGCAATTGATGACGTAAAGTCCCAAGATCAAGCGGAAACCGATGCGGGAGCGGGAATGATGGGAACGGTCGAGTTTAATTCCTCAACGCTCTATCGATACGCCACTATCAATCTGGATATGCTGCGGGAAAACCTGGGGAGTGACGATGCCACGGTTCGGGCAGTTGATGCGTTCGCCCAGGCATTTGTAAAAGCCATGCCCACCGGTAAACAAAACACTTTTGCTAATCGCACACTACCGGAAGCAATCTACGTTTCCGTGCGTGATGATCAGCCAGTTTCTCTGGTAGGCGCGTTCGAGAACGCGGTTACCTCCCGGGAAGATACGGGATTCTTGGCGCCCTCCGTGTCTCGGCTAGTAAAAGAGGCAGCTGATATCGAGGATGCATACGGGGTCAAGCCTCATGCCCAGTATACCTGCGGGGTCGGGGACTCGCGGGAACAGCTCCGGCAAATCCAAGAACCAGTGGCGTTCCCTCAGTTAGTTTCAGAGTTAGACAACCTGGTGACTGAACTGCTTACCAAGGGTGAATAGTCATGAAGAATATGCTTTTGACCCTCAAAGGTCCGATGCAGTCATGGGGAACCTCCTCTCGATTTACTAAGCGCAGGACGTCCTCGGAGCCCTCCAAAAGTGGGATCATCGGTCTGCTAGCGGCAGCGCAAGGACGTCGCCGGGTGGATCCTGTTGAGGATTTAGTTGACCTGAAAATGGCGGCTCGCATCGATCAACCAGGAACCCGGGAACGGGATTTTCATACCACCCATTCCTTTGATGGTGAGACTGCGTATCCTCTTTCTGACCGGTATTACCTGGCAGACGCGGTATTTGTTGTCGGGCTCAGCGGGGAAACCAGCCTGATTGAAGCCCTTAACGAAGCCTTGGTTAAACCAAAGTTTCCGCTGTATTTAGGGCGAAGGGCGTTTCCTCCTATGACTCCTATCCGGCCAAAGCTGTCAGAAGGGAATCTGGTAGATGAACTTGCTGCTTACCCCTGGCAGGCAGCCGCGTGGTATCAAAAGAAAATATCACGGAAAACTGACTGGTCGTCCTCTTCACCCCTCGACCTCGAAAATGGAAAAGTAAGTTTAGAGGTAGTTGCAGATCTGGATTTACTACCGGCGGAGCGGCGTGAAGACTGTATTTTTGACCAAGTGCACGATGTTCCGCTCAGTTTCGATTCCCATCATCGCCAATATGAATGGCGTGACGTAGTCAGGTGGAAATGCGAGGTAGCGACCGATATGGCAGCTGCCGAAACCGAGCCATCGTTCTTAACCACCCACAATCCGGGAGGTATGTGGTGAGCGAATATTATCTTGCACGGTGTGCCTTAAACCCTCGGAGACGGGGAGCCGCCAGGTTGCTCGCCTCCATGGAGCGGATGCACGCTGCGATCTTGCAGAACTGTTTCCATGAATCCCAATGGGAGGGAGGGGAACCACCGCGGATTCTCTGGCGTTTGGATCGACACCAAAAAGGCTACTACCTTTATATTCAGTCTCCGGTGCGACCAGATTTAACCCAACTTGCTGAAGAAGCTGGGTGGCCAGAAATAGCGTCCTCGTACGGAGTGAAAAGCTATCAGCATTTCATAGAGAAACTCGCGGAGGGAAGCAGTTGGAACTTTAGGCTAGTGGCAACTCCTACTCGAGCTGTGAAAGCTGAAGGGGAGAAGCGCTCTAAGCGGATTCCAATCGTTAGGGATGAAGACCGCATTAATTGGTTGGCATCTAGAGCAGAGGGTTGGGGGTTCGAGATTCCTCAGGTGTCTGCCGATCCGAGCGCTGGCGAAGCAGCCGATTTGGCAGTGGCAATCGTGGAAAAAGAGCGCATTCGTTTTCAGCGAGGAAAATCGGGTAAACCGGGATCTTTAGTTACCTTGAACCGGGTAGCATTCGAAGGAATTCTGACTGTAAAAGATCCTGAGCTGCTGCGCAGCGCCATGCTAAATGGTTTAGGAGCAGCGAAGGCGTACGGATGTGGCCTGCTAACCCTAGCTCCTAGGTAGGTTAGTAATGAGCGGTGGCCTCGCAAATAAGCCCGTCCCGCGGCAATCGCTGCCGCGGGTGGAAGACCGCTGGTCATTCCTCTATGCAGAGCGCTGTGTAGTACATCGCGCAGAAAATGCCCTGACCCTGCGAGATGAGCAGGGGACGGTGTATGTCCCGGCGGCAACGATTTCATCGCTGCTGCTGGGACCGGGATCTACGATTTCTCACCAGGCAATGAGCCTTTTAGGTGAATGTGGGGTAAGCGTGGTTTGGGTTGGTGAAAACGGGGTGCGTTTCTATGCCAGCGGGCGCAGTTTGGCGGACTCGAATGCCTTGCTGCAGCTGCAAGCGCGTTGCTCGTCCTCGCAAAATGAAAGAATCAAAGTAGCCAGGGCAATGTATCAGATGCGTTTTGGTGAAGAGGACGTGGAGGGGCTCTCCATGCGACAGCTGCGGGGGCGGGAAGGTCACCGCATGAAAATGGCCTACCGGCGCTGGGCAGATGAATATGGGGTGCCTTGGGCAGGTAGAGTTTTTGATTCCCAAGATTTCTCGGCAGGAGATCCAGTTAACCAGGCGCTGTCTGCTGGTAACGCCACTTTATATGGGATTGCCCATGCAGTTATTTGTGCCCTGGGGTGTTCGCCGGGACTCGGCATAGTGCATACTGGGCATTCGCGCTCCTTTGTGTTTGATATTGCTGATTTGTATAAGGCTGAATTTGTGATTCCGCTGGCATTCCAGATTGTTTCCGAGGGCGAGCAGGACGTTGCCACCAGAATGCGGATTAAGCTACGTGACCAGGTCTTTCAAAGTAGACTGCTGAAACGGTGTGCGCAAGATATTATCTTTTTGCTTACCGGGGAGCGAGATGCTTCGGTAGAAGTTCAGGAGAACCGTAATAGGTTGTGGGATTACTATCAGGGAAATGTAGAAGGCGGCTCAAACTATGCAGCTGAGGCGGGGGAGGCTCCGTTTTGATGGTTTTAATCTTAACGGCCTGCCCTCCGGGGCTGCGCGGATATCTAACGCGCTGGCTGTTAGAGGCTTCACCGGGAGTATTCGTGGGGAGGCTGTCTGCCCGGGTGAGGGAGAACCTCTGGGATTTAGTGGTTGCGGAGCGGAAACAGGGTAAGGCTCTGCTGATATATAGCACCAATAATGAGCAAGGTTATGCTGTGCGCTCGGCTGGGCATAAATGGAATCCAATAGAACTCGAGGGGATGACATTGCTGCAGCATCCCGAGCGAATCAAAAGTGATAGTTCAGCGGGGGATGGGCGGCGACGGGAACCGGGATGGCAGCAAGGGAAAACTAGTGATAATGAAGGCTATGGGTGGTCGATAGCTGCCAGGCGCAGAAGAATGCGTAGGCGTAACCCCTAAAATCTGAGGTAACTACCTATAGGATGGTGTTAGAAAGGAATATTTTGGATCGATATTCCAGCTCAGCGAGTAAATGCCCCGCACCTGCGGGGATGATCCTATCGTGTGGTCGGTCATTAGCAATGTGGGCGCAAATGCCCCGCACCTGCGGGGATGATCCCGCGCTCAACCAGCGCGCCGATAACGCTACCGTAAATGCCCCGCACCTGCGGGGATGATCCCCTCGTTAACGTCTAAATTACCGGCAGTAATGGAAATGCCCCGCACCTGCGGGGATGATCCCCGGGATGCGCTCAAACTACCAACATGACCGGGAAATGCCCCGCACCTGCGGGGATGATCCGGGGCATCTCGGAACCTTGGGGTGTCTTATCGCAAATGCCCCGCACCTGCGGGGATGATCCGCTAGTCGAGACTTGGCGGATGGACGGCTACGAAAATGCCCCGCACCTGCGGGGATGATCCGCAATAGCCGCGGGGTTAAAGCCAGGGCTGGAGAAATGCCCCGCACCTGCGGGGATGATCCCCGGTCTCTTCGTTTGGCGGCACATAAGTTAAGAAATGCCCCGCACCTGCGGGGATGATCCTAAGACCGCCTATAGGGTGGCCGCTAAGGTGGCAAATGCCCCGCACCTGCGGGGATGATCCCCCCACCTCGCGCGGCAACTTCTTGACCGTAATAAATGCCCCGCACCTGCGGGGATGATCCGGATTTAGGGGAGCTTTCCTGTAACGATATCGAAAATGCCCCGCACCTGCGGGGATGATCCCCGGTTCCCGAGGTTTGATAGGGCAGGGTTTAGAAATGCCCCGCACCTGCGGGGATGATCCCGCGGCCGCGGCGTCCAGGATTAGCCCGGATAGAAATGCCCCGCACCTGCGGGGATGATCCGCTGCACTACGCAGGATAGAAAATGCCAGGGTAAAATGCCCCGCACCTGCGGGGATGATCCCCCGTTGCAGGGCGAAAGTATCCGTCAGCGCACAAATGCCCCGCACCTGCGGGGATGATCCCCGGACTTTTATGAATAATTACTAGTATTTCCAAAATGCCCCGCACCTGCGGGGATGATCCCCGTTGATGGGATTAAAGCCACCCTCAAGCAGGAAATGCCCCGCACCTGCGGGGATGATCCGCGAGATCACCAACGGGACGCTTAAAGCCTCTGAAATGCCCCGCACCTGCGGGGATGATCCCCAGTTTTTGGACGAACCCAACCCAGGCCGGTTAAATGCCCCGCACCTGCGGGGATGATCCTGAGGCTACCCCGGGGATAACGCTGCCTACGATAAATGCCCCGCACCTGCGGGGATGATCCCCGGGTGACGTTCTTTACCTTAGAACCAAGAGCAAATGCCCCGCACCTGCGGGGATGATCCCCCACATATCAACCTTTGAAGAGGTCGCAAAGTAAATGCCTCGCACCTGCGGGGATGATCCCCCTAGCTACGCCGTCAAGACTGACGCCAAGAGAAATGCCCCGCACCTGCGGGGATGATCCGCCGGGAGGAAAAGTAACCATCGCTAAGCGATCAAATGCCCCGCACCTGCGGGGATAGTTTCGGCCTATTATTCCGTCGTGGGATGAAACCCAGGTTAATGGGGTAGTGTCCAACAATATGGCAGATTTAGTGCGAAATCACTGGTTAAACGCAATACTATTGCTCTTGAGGGGAACTGAAAGAATATCCCCCGGGCAGGCCGGGGGATGACAGAGAAAGGAGTTAATATGCTATGGCTTCAAATCATTAGCATATTGATTAACCTTTCAATTGCTATTGTAGCTTGCTCACCTGGTGGGACAAGCGTAAATAGAAATTGAAAGGTTGCCCGCTCCGAAAGGATTGGTAACTTTCTCCTAGTCTAGGAGGTTTACGTTATGATTATACAGATATTGCAGCTGCTAGTATCCCTAGCGGCTCTGGCTGGCATTATCGCCATATACCGCCAAAATAAACGCGATGATTAATTATCTAACCGTGAACGGGATAGCCCGGCGATTCGGGCTATCCCCTCACACTATAAAAAGCTATATCACGCGCGGAACATTCCCCGCCCCCGATGCGTCCATTGGAGCAGGAAAAGCCATCAAATACGGCTGGCTCCCTGAAACCGTGGACAACTGGCAAGCGAACCGCCCCGGCAAAGCTGGGCGACCCAAAGGCACTGTTAAGTCGTAGTCGTAGGGATTCCCTTCTCCCGATGGCGTGTGGTCAATAGGTTCTTCTGAAAGAATCAGGCCATTCTGCTGTTCCCGCCGGCCTCCAAGTTTATCGCCACCTTCATCTTGACTTTAGTGGCGCTAGGTTTAGCGGGGTACACCTCCGCTTGGCTCTCAGAAGCTCCCCGAGGACGTGCCGTCATCCGGGTGATTATCGGAGGCGCCCTCGCCATGCTGATTACTGGCGCAGTCGGCCACCTGGTAGGTTTGTCGCTGTAGGAGGGTATTTGTCCGGTATTTTAGCAACTTGGTGCAGGCGATAGCCTGGCGCCGTGGAGACTGCAGTCTCTCCTTCGCTAGAGGGTTTTATTTCGAGTACCCCGGATTTAATCCCTATCGCGGGTTCCTCTTTTTGGGCTTTCGCAGTTATTGATCAGGGCCGGCCGGATTGGAAACTGCCTACCTAATAGATGGTGTCAGAGTTTAGCCAGGAGACACGCCAAGTGATTGGAGTTACCCTTTGGCGTGCCGAGCGGAGGGACACGAATACCCTAAGGCAAAACGCGCCCTACCTGGAGGGCGGTGGTTCTAACGGATATAGAATATGAACGATTAATCACTTAGTCGACTTATTGAGAGGAACATAAGATTTCTCCGGAGCCACGCGGGATTAGACGGGTGGAGACTACCACCGTTTGGCCGTCTATGTGATTGTTTTCTATCATTTCAATCAATATGCCAGTAGCTATTTGCCCAATCAACGCCGGATTCTGAGCAATAGCGGTCATGCCTGGACTTAGCTCAGCCGCTAGTTCTATATCGTCGAATCCGATCATAGCAATTTGTTTTTCCTGGCCATGCTCTCGTAACGCCTGGAGAATGGCTACATTTATCCGATTTCGAGAGCCTAAAAAGGCTGAAGGAGGATTCGGGGATTTTAATAAGGATGAAACAGTGTTCCTAGCTTGATTGGGATTGACTTGATCAAGAAGAACTATTGCCTCATCTCTGGCAATACGCATCTCGTCCAATCCAGCAAAGAACCCATCCCTACGAGCAATCATTGGTGCTGAAAGCTCGTCACCTAAATAAGCGATACGACGGTGTCCGAAAGATGCAAGATGGCGGGTCGCCTGGCGCATCCCCTCGTAGTTGTCGGAAATAACACAAGGAATTAGGTCGAATTCTGAAGGGCGATCCACGATTACAATAGGCAATCCAGTTTCAACTGCTGCTGCTAGATATGACTGGCTACCTGGTGGAGGGGCAATAATAAGTCCATCGATTTGGTGGGCACGCATGGTCATTACAACTTCCCGCGCGTATTCGCGATCGTCATCGTTACTTGCCGTAAGGGTCAACGAGCCGGAATCCCGAAGTGACTTCTCTATTGATCGATGTAGCTCTGCTGAAAAAGGATTCGAAACGTCTCTAAGGATTAGGCCAATAGTCCAATGTTTGCCTTTGGAAGCTCTAAGTTTTGATGCGGACAAGTTTGGTACATAACCGAGTTGCTCAACTGCGCGCAACACGCGAGAACGCATATTAGAGTTAACGTTACCTGTTCGATTGACAACACGAGATGCTGTCATGGGGCTTACGTTTGCAGCTTTTGCAACATCTTTTATTGTAACCATTAGGTTACTACTCTAGCATGATCGGCAATTTTCAGGAACTTAATTACTGCTTTCGTGACTAATGCTGCAGATATTTCAGGTTTGGCGAATGCAGCGTTAAGTCTTGGTGTAGGCATGTAGGGGTCATTTTTAACTTCCTGGCAATAGTTACTTGTCTTATGAGACATCGTGAGGTAACGTTACCTTATCGTGGGTGTTCGAATACACCTACTCTTTGCAAAGTTAAGGAGGACAAAGATGTCAAAAATCAAAAACGCAGTTGGCGTAATGCTGGTTCTTGCTATGAGTCTAAGCGCGTGTGCAGGTGGGAACGGGCATTCGAGTAGTGCATCTGCCGATAGCGACAATGATCCGGCAAAACTATCTGGCAAATGTAGCATACTTCAATATGAGCCGACCACTTCCGCTCAGTACAAGGGGTGGCAGAAGGGGCTTAACGAATTTAAGAAGGAGAATACGGAGCTTGACGTCGAATGGGCAACTACGAATTTCGAGGCGTTTCGTTCCAATGCAAAGGTCTTGCTCTCGGGTGGGAGTGTGCCTGATGTTGTGCTTATAAATACCGGTAACGCCGATGCTGGGCAGCTAGCGTCACAAGGGTTAATTGAGCCTGTGAATGAACTTGTGAAGAAGAACCACTGGGATAAAGAGATTACGGGTGCAGTGGCAGCCTTAGCCAAATATGACGATGAAGGTAGAGCCGGTGGGGGGGATTGGTATGGTGTTCCTTCTACAGCCAGCTATTTTACTTTCTACTACAACAAAGATTTGCTGGCGGAGCATGGTATCACTGAAATACCTTCCACTATGAAAGAGCTTGAATCGGTCTTTGATAAACTCCTTGCCGATGGGATTACTCCCGTGTCGTCGAATGCTGGCGAGCATGCAGTTCTACAAACTTGGTGGCAGCTTATCTCTCAAAATGCCTCTAGAGAAGAGATTGACAACTTCATTCTAATGTCGGATAGGTCGGATATGACGGGTGGTGCATTTGCTGAAGGGACTGCTCATCTTGAAAAGTGGTTGCGGAAAGGATACTTGGGTAAGCAGCTAGCTGGTTTGAAGGCCGATGATATGGAGCGGGCGTTTCTTGCAGGCAAAATGCCGTTCATGGCAAATGGTACCTGGTCGTTCAATCGGATAAATGAGGAGGCTCCATTCAATTGGGGCATGCTTAAATTCCCTGACTCAAAACTCACTGCTGGCGCTTCGGGGCATTTGTGGGCCATTCCCACAGATGCAAAGAACAAGGCGTGCGCCAGAGCCTGGATCAAGAAGAGTTTGAGCAAATCTGTACAGGGGGAAATTGCCAAGTTAGGAGGAATCCCGGTGATTGTCGATCCGTCGACGATTGAGGATCAGCGGATGAAAGAAATGAACAAAACATTTCAGACTCTAAAGACAAAAAATCAGCTATCTTATTATCCAGATTACCCTGTTCCGGGGCTCTTGGATTACCAAATGGCGGGATTGCAATCAATTGCCTCTGGAGCCCAGAGTGGCAAGAAATTTCTAAAAGGAATGAAAGATTATTATGAGGGTAATAAATAATTTAAATGTATTGCTTTCTCTTCGAAAATAAATCGGTGAATTATGAATTGGAAACAAAGAGAGCGGAGAGCATATTGGCTTTATCTGATACCTATGGTAGTTGGATTTAGTATTATTGTGTTAATCCCCTTGGCGGCTAATGTCTTTATAAGCTTGTTTAGCTGGAAAGGGGGACGGGCTAAAATGAAATGGGTGGGGCTGGAAAATTATTTTGATTTGCTCAGAGACCCCCTGTTTTGGTCTTCATTTCTCAATACCATTTATATGGTGATTGCTATTGCTATTATTCCCACTATCATTGGATTGATTTTAGCTTCTACGTTATTTGATTTTATCGGGCGCAATTTTAATGGAACGATCGCATCATTTTTACGTGCAACTTATTACGTTCCGCAAATTTTGCCTGTAGCTGTAGCTGGAGTTCTTTGGAGTTGGATTCTGAATACCCGAGATGGAGCGCTTAATCAAATATTACGTAGCGTCGGAATTGATGTATTACCAGACTGGTTAGGAAGTACTGATTTAGCGCTTTACTCGATAATGCTAATGATGATTTGGCTACAAATTGGCTATCCGGTAGTCATATTCATGTCCGGACTACAGCGGGTGGAGCCTTCACTGTATGAAGCTGCTCAGTTGGATGGTGCTGGGTGGTGGAAGCGCTTTCAAAACATCACCATTCCAAGTATTAGAGCTGACATCTTTGTGGTCATCTTAACTGCAACTATAGGGGCAATGAAACTATTTGCGCCTGTGATGGTATTAACTCGGGGTGGGCCTGAGTTATCAACGTACGTCCCCTCGTTCTTTTCGTATAGGAATTTCTTCGAACTTTCGCGAGTGGGGTATGGTGCCGCGTCAGCTACAGTTTTAGCACTGACCATCTTTGTTATCGCCGGTGGACTTGTCTACTGGCAATCCAAAGCGATTGAAGAGGGGTAAGTGTGTAATGAAAAAAATACCTGTTTTAAAAAAAGAAAAAATGGAGCGTAGTTCAGCTTCGAGTGTTCGCAACGCGGTAATAAAATACTGTGTATTAGTTCTAGTTTTGCTGGTAGCTATGTTGATGCTGGCACCGTTGTACTTGGTTGTTATTAATTCATTTAAAGATCCGGCTGACTATTCGATTAACGGCCCGGTTGCCTTTCCAGAAAACTGGACAACCGGTGCATTTAATAGATATCTAGGTGCCGTTAATTTTCCGCGGCTGCTTTGGAACTCTGTACTAATTTCTGGTGTTACCGCCCTGGTAGGGACTGTAATTTCGCTATTTTCAGCATATGCGTTGGGGATCGGCCGTATAAAAGGAAGAACTGG
>QWBY01001246.1_pt1 | contig 17200 bp, 16 predicted proteins | sample 1972471 | NCBI WGS metagenome assembly QWBY01 (sample SAMN09866722, study PRJNA288562) | Human gut metagenome isolate term6_stool, whole genome shotgun sequencing... | reverse complement strand
GGGAGAAATAAGGGAATTTTGGAGGGAAATGTGAAGGGTGAGTTGTAAATGGTTGATATATAAGATGATATGCTGTTTAAAAAACGTACGTTTAATGAACGCAAAGATAGAGACGTTTTTTGTAATGGCAAAATGTTTGATAGAAAAATGTTCCTAATAATAAATAATGATAAGTATATTACATTGAATTTCAGCAGTATATGCAATATATGTAATCAGTTAAAATCTTCTTATTTTTAGCTCTTTGAGTATGTCTTGTATAAGTTCGAAATAGCTGTTTTTTAAACGTACGATTAAAAAACGCTTTTTTGTTTCTAATACGTTCGTTTATAGTCTCTTACCAAAAGGTAATGAACAACCGCAGAGAATCTGTTGACAAGAAGGGCATAGTGCTTGTCAAACTTCCCATAAAATGCTCGCAAGTGATTGAACTACAGTTCTGTAATAGTAGTTCAAAGCCCCCAAGGAATACCTTTTTCTAAGTAAAATTAGCAAGAATAGAAATGGATAAAGAGACCGAAGTTTGGTTTGCTATGCGTGCCACATACCGCAGGGAGCTTGAAGCTATGCATCTTCTCGAAAAGGCAAATATTGGCTGTTTCATTCCCATGCAATATAAGATAAGTATCTGTAGGGGCAGGAAAGTCCGTGCTTTGGTTCCCGTCATCCGTAATCTGGTTTTTGTCCACGCACGTCCTTCCGAAGTGCAGCGATTTAAGTCTCAAATTACTTATTTGCAATATATTACTGATACCCGTAGCGGTCAGAAAATAATCATTCCCGACCATGATATGCAGCGTTTCATAGCCGTCGCCGGTACCTACAATGACCATCTTCTCTATTTCCAACCCGAAGAACTGAATCTCTCCAAAGGTACGAAAGTCCGTATCACCGGTGGCGACTTCGAGGGTCAAGAAGGTGTTTTTCTAAAGGTAAAAGGTGCCCGTGATCGTCGTGTAGTGATTGCTATACAAGGTATCATCGCCGTTGCCATGGCGACCATCCATCCAGACCTCATCGAAGTAATCAAATAATCGTCGATAATCAATGATTAGTCATTGGTGATAGATAAATCATAACTCTGAAATCATAAATCAAAATAGCATGTCTCTTTTAGAAGAAGCACTCCTCCTTCAGCGTGCTGCGCACGATCTGATGTATTTGGGTATGGACGGCAGTCCTATCTATAGTGATGACTTGTCTCGTCGTAACAGCGAAGTTTATCGCTTAACCACAACTTTGTATAATTCCGGCAGCTGGGGCACCACGGTGGAGGAGCAGGCAAATGTATGTCTTGCGCTCTTGAAGGGGTATAGTGCCTCGTTCATTGACCATGGAGAAAAACAGCAGCATGTGCAGGAGGTATTGAGGCGTTGCTGGAGTTTCAGAATGTGGTGGATAATCCTTATCCATGGGAGGAAATGGAATAAAAATGTATAAATAGAATTTCTCTTTGAAGAAAAAACGTATATTTGCATATAGCTTCTAAAAAAGAGAAATGAGATGGAACAGATGCGTAAACTGCCGATTGGTATACAGACGTTTGAAAAGCTGCGTGAAGAAAATTATCTTTATGTAGACAAAACAGCAATGGTCTATAAGATAGCATCCAATTCCACTCCCTATTTTTTGAGCCGTCCTCGCCGTTTCGGTAAGAGTTTGCTTATATCTACCTTCGAAGCTTACTTTCAAGGACGTAAAGATTTGTTTCACGGACTTGCCATCGAAAAACTGGAAACCCAGTGGGAGGAATATCCTGTATTACATCTGGACTTAAATGCCCGTAAATATGAAATAGCCGGAGATTTGATAGCCATGCTTAATCAATATCTGGAAAAGTGGGAATTGAAATATGGTGCAGAAAAGCAGGAGCGTAGTCCCGAAGAGCGCTTTGCCTATGTGATAGAGCAGGCGTATGCCCAGACGGGTAAGCAAGTGGTAGTGTTGATTGATGAATATGATAAGCCTTTGCTTCAAGCTCTTTCGGATGAAAAGCTAACGGAAGAATATCGTCGGATATTGAAAGCCTTTTATGGGGTACTGAAAAGTGCCGACCGTTATCTCCGCTTTGTTTTTTTGACGGGTGTGACGAAGTTTGCGCAGATTAGCGTGTTTAGTGATTTAAATCAGTTGCAGGACATCAGTACATGGCCCGACTATTCTTCTTTATGTGGTATTACTAAGGAAGAACTGCTCACAACGTTTACTCCGGAGATAGAACGTTTGGGTGTTTCCAATGGAATGGACTTTGATACAACTTTGGAGCAGATGACGAAGCTGTATGACGGTTATCATTTTTACCCTCATTGTGAAGGGGTTTTTAATCCTTTCAGTGTGTTGAATGCATGCAAGTCGAAGATTTTGGATAATTTCTGGTTTCAGACCGGTACTCCTACCTATTTGGTAAATTTATTGAAAGAGAGTGATTATGATTTGCGCCTTCTGATTGAGGGAGTTGAAGTGACGGCTTCCGCCTTTTTTGAGTATCGTGCAGAAGTAAAGAATCCGCTTCCCATGATTTATCAAAGTGGTTATCTGACCATCAAAGACTACGATAGGGATGTTTTATTGTACACTTTGGGTTTTCCCAATGATGAGGTACGCTATGGTTTCTTGAATTTCTTGGTACCTTATTATACAGGAGTGACTGATGATGAAACCGGTTTCCACATAGCCAAGTTTATGCGTGAACTCCGTTCCGGTGATGTGGATGCTTTCATGGAACGTCTGCAAGTGTTCTTTGCCGGTATGCCATACGATTTGAGCGATAATACGGAGCGTCACTACCAGGCTATCTTTTATGTGGTTTTCACTTTGATGGGACAATTTGTTGAAACGGAAATCCGTAGTGCCCGCGGTCGTGCCGATGCCGTGGTGAAGACGAAAGATACCATTTATGTTTTTGAGTTTAAACTGAACGGCAGTGCTGAGGAGGCTTTACGGCAGATTGACGAAAAAGGGTATCTGATTCCTTATACGCTGGACGGGAGGCATCTTGTCAAGGTGGGGGTGAACTTCAGTAAGGAAAAGCGGAATGTAGACAGATATATTGTGGAAGATTGTGTTTTCTAAAATTGGAAATATGGTTACCATTAAAAATAAGGAATACGGTTCTAATATTAGCCTTGCCGCCATCTACAATTGCATGGCAAAGCAGCGGATGCTGGAATTGCGAAGAAACTGGACTTGTATGTAAGTCCTAACTTGAAGAAGGAAGAGACAGCCCGGCGGGTGGCTGAGGGAATTCTTTCTGCTCCGGTGAATATCATGTGTTCCCTTTGCAAGGCAGAACATCAGTTGCTCGAGGTGTTTGTCACGGCTAGTGCCAATGCATACGTGGTACGCAAGATACGCAAAACTCTCTATAAACTCCAGAAGTTCGGTCTTGTGCTGACATACGAGGATGATGCTAAAGGTGAATGGCACATGCTGATGCCTGACTCTGTACGAGATTCCCTCGCGGACTTTGTCCCGCAGTTTATGAATTATATAAATGCCGGCCAGCCGATACCTTCGGCAAAGGAAATCCGGATGCGGATGGCATTGCATCGCTTTTGGGATGGGGAGGATTGATGCTGGATTTAAAAAATAATGTATTATAGCTTACCCATATGGACGTTAGAAGGGAAAATTCACGAAGATTATTTCTCTTTCATCAGCCAGTCTGAAGATTACTTGGGCTTTACTTTCAGACCCAGAGTGGTAAGAGACAGACGGGATAAAGTACTCTTTACCAGTTTTCTGCCTGCTATCAGCAAGAAATACGAAAGATTTTGGAGAAAAGGCTTGGTCGCTGCCCACTATTGGTTGGGCTATCTTGCAGAAAAAGAACCGAATCTGTTTTATCATTGGTAAATTAACTAATTATTAATCAAAAATATAACTCAAAGTGGGCTACAATACCTTTACGGGCATTATAGCCACGCAGTGAGTGCTTACGGGAGATGCCCTAAATAGGGTATTTGTCTCTAAATTAAGTACTTACTATTAAATAAATCATGAAAATTTTAGTGACCGGTGTAGCCGGATTTATAGGCTTCTATGTTTGTAAACGTTTGCTGGATAGGGGAGATATCGTAGTAGGATTGGATAATATCAATACATACTACGATGTCGGTTTGAAATATGGCCGTCTTTCTACCTTAGGTATTCAGCAGGAGCTTGTGGACTGGTATAAGTTTGTCGAAAGCAATTTTTTTGAGAATTTTCGCTTTATCCGCATGAATCTGGAAGACAAACAAGTTATGCAGATGCTTTTCGCCAATGAGCATTTTGACAAGGTTGTGAACCTTGCCGCTCAGGCCGGAGTGCGCTATTCCCTTGAAAATCCGTATGCCTATGTGGAGAGCAATATAGACGGCTTCCTAAATGTGTTGGAAGGCTGTCGTCACTATCAGGTGAAACATTTGGTTTATGCTAGCTCCAGCAGCGTCTATGGGCTGAATGGAAAAGTTCCCTTCTCGGAAAAGGACAGCATTGCGCATCCGGTAAGCCTTTATGCAGCCACGAAGAAATCCAATGAACTGATGGCGCATACTTACAGCCATTTGTATGGTATTCCTTCTACCGGTCTGCGCTTTTTCACGGTTTATGGTCCTTGGGGGCGTCCGGACATGTCCCCTTTCCTTTTCACCGATGCTATGTTGCACGGTCGTGCCATAAAGGTTTTCAATCATGGCGATATTTTACGCGATTTCACTTATATCGATGATATTGTTGAAGGCGTACTTCGGGTGATAGACCATATTCCTGTTCCCAATCCCCATTGGAGTGCACAAGCTCCCGATCCCAGTTCTTCAACTGCTCCTTATAAGATTTATAATATCGGCAATTCTCATCCGGTGAAGCTGATGGATTTTATTCAGGCTATCGAAGAGGTGATAGGTCATCCGGCGGAGAAAGTGTATCTTCCGATGCAACCGGGTGATGTTTATCAGACGGACGCGGACACTACGGCCTTGCAACAGGAATTGGGTTTCAAACCCAACAAATCGATTAAGGACGGAGTTCGTGAAACGGTAGAGTGGTATCGCTCTTTTTATAAATTATAGTTAAAAGCAAAACGAAAATAGCATGAAAATAGCGATTGTTGGTACTGGCTATGTAGGGCTGGTTACAGGTACTTGTTTCTCGGAAATGGGTGTCGATGTGACTTGTGTAGATGTGCAGGAAAGTAAGATAGAAAATCTGAAAAAGGGTATTATTCCTATCTATGAGCCGGGTCTGGAGGATATGGTTCATCGTAACTATACTGCCGGCCGTCTGAAATTCACTACAAACTTGACGGATTGTCTGGATGAGGTGGAAGTTGTGTTCAGTGCTGTTGGAACCCCGCCTGACGAAGATGGTAGTGCCGATTTGAGTTATGTATTGACAGTGGCGCGTACCATTGGTCGTACGATGAACAAGTATGTATTGGTTGTGACGAAGAGCACAGTTCCGGTGGGTACAGCCCAAAAGGTGAAGTGCGCCATTCAGGAAGAGCTTGACAAGCGTAATGCGAAGATAGAGTTTGACGTGGCTTCCAATCCAGAGTTTCTGAAAGAGGGTGATGCGGTGGATGATTTCATGAAGCCTGACCGTGTGGTTGTAGGTGTGGAATCAGAAAAGGCCAAGTTGATGATGGAACGCCTTTACAAGCCGTTCATGATGAATAATTACCGTCTGATATTTACGGATATCCCGAGTGCTGAGATGATAAAGTATGCTGCTAATTCGATGTTGGCCACGCGCATTAGTTTCATGAATGACATCGCCAATCTTTGCGAACTGGTAGGTGCCGATGTGAATATGGTTCGTAAGGGTATCGGTTCGGACAGCCGTATCGGAAGTAAATTTCTGTATCCGGGTTGTGGGTATGGTGGCTCTTGTTTCCCCAAGGATGTGAAGGCCTTGATAAAAACCGCTGAAAAGAACGGTTATCCGATGCGTGTTTTGAAAGCAGTGGAGGAGGTGAACGGACGTCAGAAGAGTATTCTCTTTAACAAATTGTTGAACCATTATAAAGGTGACTTGAAAGGCAAACAAATAGCTTTGTGGGGTTTGGCTTTCAAACCTGAAACGGATGATATGCGGGAGGCGCCCGCCTTGGTTTTAATTGATAGGCTGGTGGAAGCTGGTGCGTCAGTGAAGGTTTATGACCCTATTGCAATGAATGAGTGTAAACGCAGGATAGGTGATAAAGTCGTCTATGCTACGGATATGTATGATGCCGTATTGGATGCAGATGCTTTACTGCTTGTAACGGAGTGGAAGGAATTCAGGATGCCGAGTTGGGGTGTAGTGAAGAAGACGATGCGGCAGGCTGTGGTGGTTGATGGACGTAATATTTATGAGAAGTCGGAGTTGCAGGAATTAGAGTTTGAGTATTATAGTATAGGTAATGGCGGTAAATAATCAAGTTAGATATTTGGCCTTTTTAATGGTAAGACTGATTTGCGGAAAGGAATCTTCCGCTTGTGTGAGAGTATAAGAGGAGTGCAAGAAATCAGCGATGAAGATAAGGGACAAAATAAGGGAACTTAATCTGAATCGTTGCTCTTTTAGCGGAATTGATGACATTGTGGATAAAATAAGCCCAATGATCAACGGATAGATTAACTACTATACCAGATTTGGGAGAACCGAGTTTAAAGTTAAGATGACACAAATCAGAAAAAACTTAATTACCAATGTGATGTGTCTTATAGCTAACGTATTGGTAGGACTGTTTTATACTCCTTATCTCGTAAAGGAGTTAGGGGTAGTCACATACGGAGTGTTACCGATAGCATTGGTGGTAAATCAATATATTATTATCTTGACCGACTCGCTTCAAAGTTCGGTTACGAGGTTCTATTCTTTAGAGTATAGGCAAAAGAATTACAAAAAAGCATCGGTTTACTTTTCATCAGCTATAGCTATAACAATATTGCTTGCTGTTATTGTTTTGCCTGTTATTTTTTGTCTTTTGCCGCAGATTGAAGCTTTGCTGCATATTCCGGATAAATTTTTTCATTCTGCTGGACTATTGATTGCTTACACTGTAGCAAGTCTGTTTGTGGCAGTTTGCAGTAATTGTGTCAATATTACAATTTATTCAGACAATCGACTCGACCTTATCAACTATCTTAAAATACTGAGGAATCTCGCAAAGTTAGTTTTCAATATTATGCTATTTACATTTTTGACAACAGATGTGTCGAATGTAGGATTGGCATCTGTGCTTGCTGAATTGTTGGTATTGGTTATAAGTATCATATTCTATAAGATAACAAAAAGTAAGGAAATACAGTTTGGCAGACGATTCGTTAGTTTTAAAGCAATGAAGCCGATTGCCAAGATGCTGACATGGGTGTCATTGATGAGTTTTTCGGGAGTTTTTATCTATAAGATTGATGCAATTCTTGTAAATAATTATTTTGGTCTATATAATACAGGTATTTTGGGGGCTATATCTGAATTCGGGTCTTATTGCATAAGTATAACGGGCGTTATAGGTGTACTGTACCGTCCGCTTATGCTTATAGCCTATTCTGAGGGTAGACATGATGATCTTGTGCGTACTGTTGTTGACGGGGCATATATTGTTGGACTGATTTCAAGTTTGCTTTGTGGCATAGTTATGGGATTATCAGTTCCCATTCTGAAAGTATGGCTTAACGATGAAATCTCGCATTACTGGTTATGGCTTGTAATCAAGATGTTTATAATCCCGATAACCACATTTGGGTCTACATACAGTATTATTTATAATCTTTGGAATAATGTGAGAAGCAGTGCATTGTGGAGTTTGGCTATTGCCGTTATATATGTTGGGACAAGCGTAGTATTATTGGAACTTGGTGTTAATATGACTGCGTTCCTGATTATTGGTGCTGTAGCTGCAATTATGCAGGGGGCTGTGCTTCACATTGCCATATACAGCCACATCTATCCTCAGTCTATGCCCAAAGTATATGTCAGACTATGGAGGTGTTGTGCTTATTTTGCGTTGGTATTTGGGCTTTCCTTTGCAATAGATTACTTTATAAATGCTTCCAATCTGTTTACGTTATTGGTTGAGGGTGTGTTGGCATTGTTAGTAGCTTTGTGTGTTGCGCCAATATTCATTAATGCAGAGGATTTGGATGCCTTGGATGTGATACTACCTATAAAGACCGTGATGCGGTGGCTCAATTTTAATTGGACAAGACAAAATGCATAGACAAAATGAACATAGCTATTTATAATTATCAAGAATTTAACGAGTATATAGGTGGCATTGAGCGCGTGTCAATATCCCTAACAAGAAGTTTGATTAAACGTGATGTCAATGTGATTTTTGTTGCTGTGCATAAATCACAATACAATATAGAGTATAGGACTCCAGTACCGATGTTTTTTCTACCGGATGAGGATGCTACATCTGTAAACAATATAAAAGAGTTTAAAAGAATATTGGCAGAACAAAACATAGATGTTGTTCTTAATCAAGATGCCCATTCGTTGGCTTCGCACGAACTCGTATGGAAGGTGGTGCAAGGCACATCTGTGAAATATATTTCAGCCTTGCATTTTTGCCCAACGATAAGAAACTTGATATATAGACATCCTATAGACTGGAACATGTTTTCGTTCAGGGAGAATTGTCTTCGTCTGTTAAAGGGAATTGCCTATAAATATCCATTTTGTTTGTTCACAATGAAAAACGTAAAAAAGCATTATCGTAGATTGTATGAAGAGAGTAATCGTGTAGTGCTACTTAGTGAAAGGAACATTCCGGAGTATGCAAAAGTTGGCAGGTTGAAAAACACTAAAAAACTATGTGCAATAAACAACATGCTATCTTTTGAGAGGAAAGATGTAGATTGTACGAAGGATAATAAAATTCTTTTTTGTGCCAGAGTGTCCCCTCAAAAAAGGCCGGAAAGGGCTTTGTATGTGTGGAAGGAAATATATAAAAAATTGCCTGGCTGGTCGATTGATGTAGTGGGTGATGGCAACTTACTTGACCGATTGAAACGACTTTCCGACAAACTTAACTTGGAACGTGTTACATTTCATGGGTTCAAGAATCCCATAGATTTTTATAAGTGTTCAAAAATATTCCTGATGACTTCTGATTATGAAGGATGGGGGCTTACTCTGACTGAGGCTATGCAATATAAATGCGTACCTGTGGTCATGAGTACTTATTCAAGTATTTTTGATATTGTTGACGATGGTAAGAATGGTTGCCTTATACTAAACGTGGATTGCAAGACAATGGCAGATAAGGTGTTGTGGCTTGCGGAAAATCCACAAAAGTTGAATGATATGGCAGATGAGGCTTATAAGAAGACACAGTGTTTTGCTGCTGATAAGATTGCTGATAAGTGGATAAGTGTGTTTGAAGAGGTATTACATCAAAAAGATATTCTGAGATGAAACTAATATCTCTAATTGTGTTATTAATTTCATTAGTATTTTTTTATACGGCCCCTAATTATCCGTCAAGACCATTTATGGGGTTTTGTACAATAATAGCCATATTCTTAATTGTATTACAAATAAAAGGCTATTGTACAGACAAAGAATTAAAGAAAATTTATTTAAGACATTCTACTATATTTCTGATATTTTTTTTTATTGTATTCTTTCAAAGGGCTACTGATTTTTCTTTAGGCATAATAGATCAGGATTCGATTTCTGTATACGATTTGATATGGGCTTACGTTCCTTCTGTTGTCAGTAAAGCAAGTGCTCTTGCTCTTTTAGCTTTAAGTACTTTTTTGTTTGGGTATCATTGCTATAGCCCAAGGCTGTTGAAGGACTGTATATACACATATAAGTTTCGTAGTAAGTATTTTTTGGTAACAAGCGGATTCGGGTTGCTATTCGTATATGTTGCATTGACAGGTATTGGTGATTTTTCAAAGCATTCAGAAGATGAGAATATGGGTTTTTTGATGGTTGCTCAAGCTGTCTTGTTGGCAATTGTAGTAATTTATTCTTATGAGTATAAGAATAAAGTCAATGCAAAAAGTATAAGAATTTTATATTTTTTATTTCCATTGTCATTAATTTTATTTTATCTCTTTGTATATTTTGCTACAGGTAATAGAGGTGGTGCAATAAAAGTGTGTCTTATGTTATTAGCATCTTACGTATACATTGCAAAGGATGGTGTTAATTATAAGAGAATATTTGTGCTTTTTATTATAGGGGCTTTTTCGATGACTCTTATTGGCATCATAAGAATGCAAGAGACAAAAAATTTGAATGAAATATCTTCGTTGATTTCTGCAAAGGAAACAATTTCACCTTTAACAGTTGAATTATCAGGTAGTGTTAATACGGTTCATCTCGTTTTAGCAAATGTTCCTATTAAACAAAATTATAATTGGGGAACTTCGTTTATTAATGGTTTTTCGGTTTTAGTACCTGGTTTAAGTAGAATTACACATGGGGTTGCAGAACCGTCTGGAGAAACGATAACAAAAATGTATTTTGGTGAAAATATGCCAGATTGGGGATGGGGATTCGGCTCTTCATGTATTGCAGATGTTTATATTTCATTCGGAATTCTTGGAATTATAGTCATTTTCTTTTTTTTAGGTCGATTTATTCACTATTTGGAATATGGAACTTTTGTGGCTGATAAGTCTCCGTATTTTTTAATTCTTTCATTTTGTGTCTTTTCACAATTTCATTCCCTTTGTAGAGGCTCATTTTCTATATTGTTTTTAAGTTGGGATTATGCCGTTTTATTGGTATTCCTATTTGTTCAATGTTATAAAAAAAGGAAAATTATACATAATACATAAAGTCAGTTGCTATGGTAAATTCCAAACCCTATTATCCTGAAATTACCTGCCTCAAAGGTATTGCAATTCTGTTTGTTATAATGGGGCATTCGTTGACTCCAGTTTTAAACTTAGACACTGAAATCAGCCCGATATTGCGCTATATAATCGTTGAGCCCCAGATGTCGATGTTTTTCATTGCAAGTGGTTTTTTGTTTTCAGAAACGTTGGATTGGAGGACTTTTTTTAGTAAGAAATTTAAGCGGCTAATGATACCTTATGTGTCGTTTTGGTGCATCATGCAGTTTACTCATTCTGTTCTTGCAGGATTCACAAGGTCGGGGGGTTACGATATTGCCGATGAGATAGTGGCTTTATTTACAGGTGGTCATTATTGGTTTCTTTACGACCTTTTGCTGGTAATGATTACAACAAGGTTGTTCCGTAGTTTTAAGGGGGGATTGATACTGCTTGCAACGATAGCTGTGATATGCCGTTTGTCAATAAGCGATATGCCGACCAATATGTGGAGATATTTCCTTTATACCCCATTCTTTATCGCAGGCATCTATATGCGTAGAAACTATTCGGTAATCAGAAAGTTTGTATCAGAATATCGTTTGCCAATTTTTGCTGTTTCATTGGTGGGCTTTGTTTTGGCTTATATGTTTGAAGAAAAAGAAATGTTTATAGGTCGTATGGCAGGTGTTGTGTTGTTTGTAACTATGTGCTATACAATACTTTATGATTTTAATGGGGGGGGATGAAAAGGTCTTTGGAAAGCTGGGGATTTTTCATTTTGGAAAATATTCTTTGCAATATTACCTCAACCATATTCAAACGGCAATGGTGACGATAGCAATCGTTTCGCACTTGCATCTTGATTTTCCATGCAGCCACTATGTAGAATGGCTGTTAATATCTGTTTTGATGACGCTATTCTCGTATATAGCTCTATTGGTAGAGAAACGTTTTAAGGTGTTGCGCATCATGACAGGTTTAGAATAAAACAAAAATAGATGAAAATACTGTTTGTTTCCGAAAGTTATTATCCATATCAAAGTGGTGTGCCGATGGTGGTGAAATATCTGGCCGAAGGTCTTGCGGTTGATAATGAAGTAACTGTTGCTACATCAATTTCTCCGACAGAAGAATTGCCTGTCGGGGATGAATATAATGGGGTGCATATCCGGCGTTTTCTTCTGTGGCACAACATAGCCAAGAGGGTGAAAGGCGATTTATTGGGTATCCGAAGTTTTGTACTTAACGGTTCCTTTGATGTTGTTATAATAGAGTGTGGACAGGCAATGACAACTGATGCTCTGTTGCCCATAATGAGCCAGATAAAAGTTCCGTGCATTCTTCACGCCCATGGTTTATCGGGATTGCTTTGTAAGCCATTCGGCTTAAAGTCTGACTTCAAGCATACCATTGGCGGCACATATAATTGGTTGCGTATGCAGATTTACTACGGCTATACTTTCAAGCGTCAATGTAAATATTTTGCGGCATCCATTAGCTTGACTGATTGCGATTCGGGATTTGATTATGTCACTAAGAATATTCAAAGTAATTATGTGCTTTGTAATGCGGCTGATGACGCATTTTTTGAGAAGGCAGAGGAACAATATGAATTGCCTACTGATGGACGACCATATCTGATTAGCATAGCCAATTATACGGTGGTAAAGAACCAGATAGAAATGATGCGTCAGTTCTACAAATCAAAGCACAAGGAATACGCCCTTGTCATGATAGGTTCAAAGAAAACTCCTTATTACTATGAGTTGCAAAAGGCAAAAGCTAAATTTGACAGACAGTATGGTGAGCGTTCGGTCTTTATGTTTACCGGAATAGACCGTAAGTATTTTCCCTACATCTTGGACAAGGCTTCTGCCTACTTGGTTTCCAGTACACATGAAGAATTTTCTATATCTGTAATAGAGGCAATGGCAAGGTCATTGCCGTTTATAAGTACTAATGTGGGAAATGCTCATCAACTACCTGGTGGCATAGTTGTGGATGACATACGTGATATGCACTTGACAATAGATGCAATGTTAGGTAATGACAAAGAACGTGCCAGGCTGGGTAAAGAAGGAAAGCAATATGCTTTTGAAAATTGTCGTAGGCGTACAGCTGTGAAAAAAATGGAAAGTATAATACACAAAGTTTTGCAGCAACAAGTGAAGAGCAACAAATATTAGCGTATATGAAAACAATACTTTTTATATGTCCGTATTTCGGTAAACTGCCAATTGCTCACATGAAGTTGTGGTTGTTGTCATGCGAAAAGAACCCTACTATCAATTGGTTGATACTGACGGACGATTATACGGAAGAGTTGAAATACCCGTCAAATGTGAAGGTGGTTTATACAACCTTGGAAGCTATAAAGCAACAGGTGCAAAAGATGTTTGACTTTCCTATATATCTTGACCATCCATATAAATTATGTGACTATAAACCGGCCTATGGTTATATATTCCCTGAATACACCAAAGGTTATGACTATTGGGGACACTGTGACATGACGGATTGTATTTTTGGAAATTTGCGTAAGTTTTTGACTGACGAGTTCCTTACTGGTGCGGACAAGTTCCTGTATCTTGGCCATATGACCATATATAGGAACACCGATGAAGTGAACCATAGAATATTTGAGGACGTGTCATTCCGAAAAAACAATCTAAAAGAAATTTTGGGGTCGGAACGTAATTGGGCTTTTGACGAGCTGAATCCTATAAGTATAAACACCATATACATGGAGTACGGATGGAGAATAAAACGTTTTGATGAAATGTACGCTGATATAAAAGCCTCTGAGAAAAATTTTGTGACAGGCAAATACGATGAACGTTTCATATATAAAGGGCCATCTGAAGGGAAGCATGTTTTCGAGTGGAATTCAGGAATCCTGACAGACTGGATACTTCATAAAGATGGTTCCTTGACATCTCGGGAATTAGGCTATGTGCATTTTCAGAAGAGATGCATGAAGGATAAGGTTTCTGAAACCATCAGATTCTGCATCGTACCGAATGCGTATATAGATACCCCTAATAAGATTGACTTGGCTTTTGTTCGCAAACATACAAAATATTGCAGATACATGTATCCGCAATATTTTAAGTTACGATATAAAAACCTGAAATTCAAATTAAAGAACAGCATCAAAAGATTTTTTGTGCATGAGAGACCATAATATATTCGTAACCATAGCAATTCCTTTTTATAATTCTGAGTGTTTCCTTGCTGATGCCATTCAGTCAGTTGTGAACCAGACTTATATAAACTGGGAATTATTGCTGATGGATGACAACGGAACAGACGGTTCACGTAAAATTGCTGAAAAATTTGCAGCAAAAGACAAAAGAATACGATTGGTTAGTGATAACGAGAATCACGGGCTTCCCTCTCGTCTTAATGAAAGTGTAGAGTTGGCCAAAGGTGAGATATATGTCCGTATGGATGATGATGACATTATGGTTGCGGACAGAGTGGAAACGCAAGTGGAGTACCTGTTGGAACATCCGGACGTTGATGTAGTGGGGGCGTCAGCAATGATAATTGATGATAAAAATAATATTATACGTTCCTCTGATATGAGCGGTGTTTCTACTGGGTTTATACATCCTACGGTTTGTGGGAGGACAGAATGGTTTCGTAGAAACAAGTATAATGAGAAATGTCGTAGATGCCAAGACTGTGAACTCTGGCTTCGGACGGCAGGCAGCAGCAATTTTTACAACATAGAACGTCCGTTGCTGTTCTACCGTGAATTTGGTATACCGTCCTTGAAGAAAAATCTGAAAGCTCATCAGGCGCAACGCTATATCTATCGTGGTTACAAGCGATATGGAAAATCATTTGCATGGTATCTTAAATCAATTATGTCTACATATATAAAGGATGCTGTTTATCTGTTCTTTGCTGCTATAGGAAAAATGGATTATTTGGTGGGTATGAGAAAAAGGAGGCAGTTGCCGAAAGAACTATGGCTGAGTGAGGTAAGTGTAAACATATAGAAAATAAATTATGAAGCCAAAATTATTTCAAATGGTTCTTGTTTTTGAGTATAATAGAGAGGTAAGATGAAAGGTAATCACTCACTGTATGGCACTTGACTCTTTTTTAATCGATTGTAATTTTTGCTTCATAATTTGATTTTTCGAGATTATGAATATGAGTGAATTTTACAGTGAATTTTTATTCCGTTATCAAATGGATGGAGGAGATTCGTTTGAGTCCTCTTACGGTAACCGATGTTCCTAAAGAGAATTCTCCTGATACGGGTGATGTTTTTATCTTTCTTGGTAAAGGCCGCTGTAATTTGGAGATTCTTCTTATCCCAATTATGGCAAGTTCTCAAGCCGATATATGATGAGCCCCAAGATTTAGCGACTAATATTTTCATCAAAGCAGTTCGTTATGCCGTGAACGAATGGGCGGCTATATGCCGTTATGTCAATAGTGGTCAGGCGGAAATTGATAACAATACATTGCGGATGTTTTACGAAAATTAGTATCTGGAGAAACAGATTACATGGCACTTCTGCTAATGAATATTGCAAAATAATTTAATTATTAATCAAAAATATTGCTCTATATGCGCTATGATACCAGGAAAGGAATTACAGCCATACAATGAGTGCTTACAGATATTCCAAACAATGTTCTTATGATTTATTTTAACTACGATTATCCTAAAATGAAGATAAAACATCTAAATGGAGAATAAGAAAGTATTTTATGTTGTAACAACAATCCCTTCATCGTTACATTTTTTTAAGGGGCAATTGTCATATTTAAGTAATGATTTTGACGTGGTTGCTATTTCATCTGATAGATATGCTCTTGAACAATTCGGCAATAAAGAGGGTATTAAAACTTATTGTATTCCGATGAAAAGGGCAATCTCTCTTTGGGATGATTTTGGAAGCTTAATAAGGTTTCTTGTTTTTTTCAGAAGAACGAGTCCTGACATTGTTCATGGAAATACTCCTAAAGCTAGTTTTTTGTCAATGGTAGCAGCTAAACTGACTGGTGTATCTACAAGAATTTACATGTGTCATGGACTTAGGTATCAAGGATATAGTGGGCCAATGCGATCTTTATTAAAAATAATGGAGCGTATCTCTTGTTATTGTTCAACAACGGTTCTTTGTGTTAGTAATGGGGTGAAAAAGACATTAATAGCCGATAGGATATGTAAGGCTTCTAAATTGAAAGTTGTAGGGAATGGGAGTGTTAATGGCATTGATATTGAAAAGTTTTGCCGGAAGAATGTTCCGATGGAAAGCCTATCAACAATGATGAAAGTGAAAAAGGATTTTATTTTTTGTTTTGTTGGTAGAATTGTGACAGACAAAGGGGTGAACGAGCTGATTGCTGCATTTAAGCAGTTGGTTGGTTTATATAATGATATAAAATTAGTGATAGTAGGCTCATTTGAGGACAGTGGAAATTCTGTGGCAACGATTACTAGATCAGAAATAGAATCAAATCCTAACATTTGTTATTTAGGAAAACAGAAAGATGTCAGACCGTTTATGTGTATGTCAGATGTTTTTGTTTTACCGTCATATAGAGAGGGATTTGGCATGGTTCTTATGGAAGCTGGTGCATTGGAAGTTCCATGTATTACAACAGATATAAGTGGTTGTAACGAAATAATTCAAGATGGTGTAAATGGTAGAATTATTCCTTCACGTAATGAGGGCGCTTTATATGATGCCATGAAATGGTTTTATGAACATCGGGATGATGAAGTGAAAGAAATGGCAAGGTGTGCTCGCCATATGATTATTGAACGCTACGAACAGCAGAAGGTTTGGAAGGCATTTCTGGAAGAGTACCGTTCTTTAGAAAAATAAGGTATAGTTGTTCTAATATTCAAATTACGAATGTATTCTCATTTTTTTAAGAGAGTGATTGATTTCATTCTGGTCTTTATTGTATTGGTTGTTATCTGGCCCATTTTATTACTTATTACTATTGGGTTGCATTTTGCCAATAAAGGTGCAGGGGCATTCTTTACTCAGGAGCGCCCGGGAAAGGATGGAAAGATATTCCGTGTGATAAAGTTTAAAAGTATGACGGATGAACGGGATGCAGAAGGCAAATTATTGCCGGATGCTAAACGATTGACTCATGTGGGTAAATTTGTTCGTGCCACTAGTATTGATGAGCTTCCGCAATTGATTAATGTTTTGAAAGGGGATATGGCATTGATTGGTCCAAGACCTTTATTGCCGGAATATCTGCCTTTATATAATGAAGAACAAGCGCGTCGTCACGAGGTTAGACCTGGTATCACAGGATGGGCGCAGTGCCACGGGCGTAATGCTATTAGCTGGACTGAAAAGTTTAAATTAGATGTGTGGTATGTAGATCATTGTTCGCTACTGACCGATTTAAAAATAATTTTTATTACCATTAAATCTGTACTGAAG
>QWBY01001484.1_pt1 | contig 17289 bp, 17 predicted proteins | sample 1972471 | NCBI WGS metagenome assembly QWBY01 (sample SAMN09866722, study PRJNA288562) | Human gut metagenome isolate term6_stool, whole genome shotgun sequencing... | reverse complement strand
TAACCGACCAAGTATGGTTGAAAGGCTTTGTAAATGGTAATGGATATTGGACTGAATCTCATGGAATTTAGGTGGTAATATGAACAATTTTGCAGTAATGTCAATAATTTCAAATTATTGTCTTCAAGCATTTTTTATAATTTTAAAGACATTTTTAATTTATAAAATTTATAAAGAAGTAAAAAAGAATACAAGAAAGGATAAATAGGTATGGAACATATGCAAAGAGCTATATTACTTAGCAGATTATTTTATATATTATTTAATATTTGTCCACAGATTATTCAAATATATTTTCTATACAAAATATATAGATTAGTTAAAAAAGATTGATTTTTAATCAAAGTACCCTGGATTTGCTTTAAAAAATTCAGGGATTTTTTTGTTGGTATAATTTTTAAAGCTGATTTATACATAAATGTCAATATTTTTGATATAATAAATCGAGGAAGTGACTTTATTGAAAATTAAGAAAAATTACTTAATTATGCTTGGAATTTTAGCGGTTTTATTTTTATATATAATTATAAATAGTTCAAATTTTACAAAAACGAGGACCATAGTTAGGTTGAGGGGTTTGAACACTGGTACTTCTATTGAAGATTTTCACCTAACTAGCAAATCAATTCTTTTGTGGGGGGATAATACCTTATTTATTTGTGATAAAGATGGTAATATTTCAAAAAAAATTCAAAGAGATGATGATAAATTAACTTGTATTTTTGTAAATAATTATACTTTTTTATATGATAAAGATTTGAAAAAGGTTTATCAGTATTCTGAGTTTGGAGAGCTACTTAATACTATTATAGTTCCTGGACAAATTTTGCATATCAGTTATGAAAATGCCAACATTGTATTTCATATTTTTGATAAGGATAAGGAAGTTTTATATATCTTATCAAATGATAATTCTCTTAGTGAATTTTATTCAACGTCTAATCAAATTTTAGTTCATGATATAGTTGATAGAAATAATTTTGCTGTTGGAGAACTACAAATTAGCGGAAATGGTTATAAATCTATTTTGAATATGACTCATGGCGGCAAAAACATAATGAAAACTATAAATTCTGAGGTTCTTATGTTTGTAAAAAATTCTGATAAATCTACCCTTTTTTTAAGCAATAAAAACTTATATAGATATTTGAATGATGGAGAGTTTTATTCTTCTGAAGTACCCAATATTTCTGATGTAATTGTTGATGGAAAGATCACATATCTTTTACATTCAGGAATTTTGTCTAAATTTAATTATAAACTTGAGGAAGTCGATAAGAAAATTATAGCTGCAAATGTTGATAAGATTGAGATGGTTTCTAATTCAATTTATGTTTACGGACCATCTGATATTGGCGGCGAGATAGGAAGAAAGGGCGAATTTTATACAAGGCTTGGTTATTCTATTGATAAAATTGAAATAGAAGGTCTTACGATTGGAATGTTAAGGGATAACGAGTTGAACCTATATAAGATAAGTACAAAGAGAGTATCAAACGATGAAAGTAATGATTTAAACTTAAATTATGAATAGGAGGCTTTATGTTATATTATAAACTTGATGATATAGTAACCTTAAAAAAGGGACATCCGTGTGGCGAAAATAAGTGGCAAATTAAAAGAACCGGAGCTGATATTAAGCTTGAGTGCTTGGGTTGTGGAAGATTAATTTGGATGAGCCGTATGGAATTTGAAAAGAGGGTAAGAAAGATTTTAGAAGGTAAAAAGTTTGTATCAATAGTCCACCATAAAAAAGATGATGATAAACTTGATGAAAAAGATGATGAGAACCTTGATGAAAATTAGGAGGCAATTATGAAATATGATTTTTTAACTAACCCCGATAGGAGAAAGCAAGGATCCAGAAAATATATGGTGATGTATAATAAAAATCCCCATCTTTCCAAGGACATTATTCCTCTTTCAGTAGCTGATATGGAATTTGTTACACCACCAGAAATAAGAGAAGGACTAAAAGATTTTTTGGATGAAGTGGTTTTAGGTTATAGCGGACCAAATGATGAATATTTTAAAGCTCTAAAAGCTTTTATGTATAGAAAACATAATTTTAAAATAGAAAATGACTGGGTGGTCAATACTAATGGTGTTGTGCTTGCATTTTTCAACTGTGTAAGGGAATTTTTAAAAAAAGACCAAGGGCTAATTATTATGCCTCCTGTTTATCCACCTTTTTTTAAGAGTGCAAAGTATCAAGGAAGAAAACTTGTTGAGTGTCCTCTTTTATGTGAAGATGGATATTACACAATAAATTATGAATTATTTGAAAAGCTTGCTAGAGATAAAAATAATAAGGCTCTACTTTTCTGCTCACCCCATAATCCTGTAGGCAGGGTGTGGAAAAGGGAAGAATTGGAAAAGCTCGGAAAAATTATTGTTAAAAATGACTTATATCTTTTTGCTGATGAAATACATAATGACATAGTTATGCCTGGATATGAACATACTGTGTTTCAAAGTATTTCAGATGAACTTTCTGAGAGAACCATTACTTTTACTGCTCCATCAAAAACTTTCAATCTAGCTGGACTTGGAGTTTCAAGTATAATTATAAAAAATAAGGATATGAGGGAAAAATTTGTTGATGGTCTAGAAAAAATTGGGGCTCATGCAAATTCTGCCCTAGCATATAAGGCAGCGGAAATTGCCTACAATGAATGTGACCTATGGCTTGAAGAAATGATTTGTGTGATAGATAAAAATCAAAAACTTGTAAATAAATTTTTCAAGGAAAATTATCCCAAAATAAAAGCAAGGTTAATTGAAGGAACTTATTTAATGTGGATAGATTTCAGAGATTTGAATATGACTTATAAAGACTTGCAAAGCTTTATGGAAAATAAGGCTGAACTTTTCTTTAACGAAGGATATTTATTTGGAGAAGAAGGGCAGGGTTTCGAAAGAATTAATCTGGCACTGCCTGAAAAATCTTTGAAAGAAGCCTTGAATAGGTCTGCAAAAGAGGAAAATAAAAAAGCTAGAAGAACAAGCATCCTTTTGTAATAGAGAAATTTAATAAGTATAAAAATGAATTTTAAGACAAGCCCTAGCAAAAAAATCTAGCAAAAGGAATGCTGATAAGATAAAAAACTTTGTTGATAAAATTAATTTACTTAAATCAATAAGATAAAAAATGTTATGGTTATTTTATTGACATTAAACCTTTTAAGTTATATCATTACCTATAAGTTAAGTATACCTAATTATATTGGAGGTGTATTATGAATTTAGCTCAGATAGAACCAGGTCAAAGTGCAATTGTAAGGGGTTTTACAGAAAATTCAAAAATTCGCAGAAGACTTCAGGATTTAGGACTAATAAGCGGAACTAAGGTTAGGTGTATTTCAAGGTCGCCTTTAAAGGACCCAACCTGCTATATGATTAGAAGAGCAGTTATAGCTATTAGATATTCTGATGCAAAAGAAATAATTGTAAAGGAGCTTTAGTGATGGAAAAAGTGGTAGCCTTAGCAGGAAATCCAAATGTTGGGAAGTCTACAGTTTTTAATGCCTTAACAGGTCTTAAGCAACATACAGGGAATTGGCCAGGAAAAACAGTAGAATGTGCAAAGGGAAATGTTGAAGATAAAGGCAATAAATTTCAGCTTGTGGATTTGCCAGGATCATATTCGCTTCTTGCTCATTCTGAAGAGGAAGAGATAGCGAGAGATTTCATATGTTTTGAAAAACCAGATGCTGTAATAGTTGTATGTGATGGCACAACTCTTGAAAGAAATATGAACTTAGTTTTACAGATTATGGAAACTACAAAAAATGTAATATTGTGTGTTAATTTGTTGGATGAGGCGAAAAGGAAAAATATAGAGATAAATTTGAATAAATTATCTGATATTTTAAAAATTCCTGTTATTGGAACAGCTGCAAGAAGTGGTAAAGGTCTTGAAAAAATTTTTCCAAGTCTTTATGAACTATTTTCTAATAAAAAGGATGATATTTATATTGTAAGATATCCAGAAGAATTAGAAAGGGAAATATCTATATTACAAGAAGATTTGGAAAAGTTTTTGCCAGATACTCTAAATGCCAGATGGGCTACTGTTAGAGTTCTTGAAGATGACAAAAGTTTTTTTGAGTCATTAAGTAAACATGAGAATATAGACTTATCAGCAAATAAAAATTTAGATGAAAAGATTAAAGCTTCCAGATTAAGACTTCAAGATAAGACCTATAATCTTGAAAAAATTAAAGATTCAATTGTTGAAGCCTTTGTAAATAATGCTGAAGAAATTTGCAAAGATACTGTAATTTATAAAAACAAGAACTATAATCAAAGAGATAGGAAACTTGATAAACTTTTTACCAGCAAGACTACTGGTTTTCTTATTATGTTTTTACTTCTTCTAGGGGTTTTTTGGATAACTATAGCAGGAGCTAATGTTCCTTCAGATTTAATTAATAAGCTTTTATTTTCATGGGAGGATAATATTTTAGCTTTTCTAAAAAATATAGGTCTGCCCAAATCTATTTATGGTCCCTTAGTTTTTGGAGTATATAGGGTAGTGGCATGGGTTATTTCTGTAATGCTTCCCCCTATGGCAATATTTTTTCCTTTATTTACATTGTTAGAAGATTTTGGATATCTTCCTCGTGTGGCGTTTAATTTAGATAAATATTTTCAAAAATGCAATGCCTGCGGTAAACAAGCTCTAACAATGTGTATGGGCTTTGGTTGCAACGCTGCAGGAGTTACTGGATGTAAAATTATTGATTCACCTAGGGAAAGATTAATAGCAATTTTAACCAATAATTTTGTTCCTTGTAACGGAAGATTTCCTACAATTATTGCAACTATAACTATGTTCTTAGTTATGGGATTTGGAGGAGGATTTTTATCTTCATTATTTTCTGCATTTATTTTAGCCCTAGTGATAATTTTGGGAGTTTTTCTAACAATTCTTGCTTCAAAAATTCTTTCTGAAACTTTATTAAAAGGAATTCCTTCTTCTTTTACCTTAGAACTTCCGCCCTATAGGGTGCCTCAAGTTGGTACGGTAATAGTTAGAAGTATTTTTGATAGGACAATTTTTGTTTTGGGAAGGGCTGTTGTTGTTGCAGCTCCTGCTGGAATAATAATCTGGATACTTGCTAATATAAATTTTGGAGATATGAGCATATTAAATCATTTAGTAAATTTTCTTGAACCCTTGGCAAGACTCATGGGTCTTGATGGAGTAATCTTAACAGCCTTTCTTTTGGGCTCACCTGCTAATGAAATAGTTGTACCAATAATAATTATGACTTATTTGTCAAAGGGTTCCTTACTTGAAATAGATGATATAAATGTAATGAGAAATTTACTTGTAAATAATGGATGGACTATAATTACAGCCATTAATGTTATTTTATTTTCCCTAATGCATTGGCCATGTGGGACAACACTTTTAACAATTCATAAGGAAACTGGATCAATAAAATGGACTGTAATTTCTTTTCTCTTGCCTACAGTTTTTGGTATAGTTTCTTGTATATGTTTTACAAGCTTGGCCAAATTATTTTTAGCTATATTTTAAGATTATTTTATTAAATTTTTGAGATGGTAAGATTTGACAGATAAAGTTTTTAAGTATATAATTTAAAAGATTCAAAAGAATCCTTGCATAGTTAAGCTATGCCTTATGTCCACAGGGAGGTGAATTATGAATAAATACGAAGCAGTGATTATGTTTTATCCTGATGTAGAAGAAGAAAAAAGAGAAGCTTCTTTTACAAGAATTAAAGGTATTATGGAAAAACATGGTAAAATCAACAATATCGACGAATGGGGAATGAAAAAACTTGCTTACGAAATTGATTACTACAAAGAAGCTTATTACACTTTTGTAGAATTTGATTGTGATCCTGAAGAAATTCAAGAAATTAACAGAATTGCAAGAATTAGTGACCCTATTATGAGAATTATGGTAATCAAGGTAGAAAAATAAGGAGAAATTATGAATAATGTTTGTTTATTAGGCAGACTTACCAGAGATCCTGAATTGAGATACACACCACAAGGTGGTGTTGCTGTTGTGAGATTTACCCTTGCAGTCAATAGACGTTTAGGCAAAGAAAAAAGACAAGAGATTGAATCTAATCACGGACAAACTGCAGATTTTATTTCTTGTACTGCATGGCGACAAACAGCAGAACTTATAGCAAATTATTGCCACCAAGGTGACCAAATTGCAGTAGAAGGTAGAATTCAAACTGGCTCTTATGAAAAAGATGGCAGAAGAATTTATACTACAGATGTTGTTGTAAATACTATGGATTTTGCGTCTAGAGCTGGTGGAGGAAATTGTTCCTCTAACAATTCTTACAATCAAGATTACGGAAATAATAACTATAATCAAGTTCCTAATCAATCTTACAACAATAACAATAATGCAAATAATCCACCTGTAAATTCAGCATATAATAATGATGATTTTTCAAATGGTGACTCCAATTCGGATGATGAGGGATTTTTCCCAATGGATAATGATGACATACCGTTCTAAGGAGGAGTAAAGGTGCAAAGAAGATTTACTAGGAGAAAAAAAGTTGATCCTTTTGAAAAGGATAAAACTAAAAAAATTGACTATAAAGATGTTGATATGCTAAGAAATTATATTTCTGAAAGAGGAAAGATTCTTCCAAGAAGAATTACAGGACTTAATGCAAAACATCAAAGAGAAATGACTGTAGCTATTAAAAGAGCTCGTCAAATCGCACTAATTCCATATAGTGCAGAATAATTAAATGAATAATAAAACAAGGGGCTGTTGCAAAAGTCCCATCATAGAAAAAAGACGAGGAAACATAAAAATCCTCGCCTTTTTTTGATACAATGTATTTATGAAAACCATTAAAAATACATAATCATTAACTAACTATTCACTAGTTAATGATACAATTCAACTAAGATTAAATTTTAATACATAAATATATATAAAAGATGATGTTAAACTAAAGCTTGTAAAAAATATAATTTAAAGGATGAATCTATCAAAATAAAAAAGTCTACTCATAATTTGGAAGAAAACCTACTGTAAATCCAGTAACCATGCTTCAAATAATAATATTCTGCTATTCAGAAGGAATATTTTTATCAAGAGAAATAGAAAATCATGCAAGTATGATTTAAAAATAAGATGCCTCATGGATGAAAGACAAGACAAATACATTTCACATGAGGGCAAGAATTCATAATATGTAATGACAGATACAGAAAAAGAAAAAGTGGATAGGTAACAACAACAAAAGTCCACAGATGTTTTGATTGGAACAAAGAAGGACAAAAAACCAAAGGAATATATATAGCAGAAACATTTCAAAAATATAGGGAAGAATCCTTAAAAAACATAAAATCCGACCAAGGAATAGAAGAAAGAATAAATAGATCAATTCAAGCCGAAGGAGCATTATCCAAAATAAAGTCAGGCTTAAACTACAACAGATTCCACCACAGAGGAAAAGAAAATATAATAAGTGAAATATGTCTCTTATCAATAGCACTAAACTTAAATACCTGATAAAAAAAGATGTCGCAGAGTAGAATCATCTATTCCGCAACATCACTTTTATTTATCTAATCCTTAAAATGCTTTATTTGACCACAATCATTTGACTTCTATCCAAATTTCATCTTTGTTATTTGATTTTCTCTCATACTCATGACTATTGGCAGCCTCTTCAAGTTCATAATATGCCCAGTGATTATTCTTAAGATCCTTAAATTTTACAAGTAAAATTTCATTTTTATCAATAAAGTCTTTATCAGGAACTCTATTGAAAAAACTATTAAACATTATAACCGCTTCAGCTCTAGTAATATAATTGTCAGGTTTAAAACTTCCATCAGGATATCCAATTATTCTCTTATTTCCGTAGGCTTGATTTATCTCTTTTTCATATCTATGTCCTATTATATCTTGAAAATCTGACTTTGAATTATTTGTCTTATCAATAGGTGAAAGAAGTCTTGCCATTTCAGCTCTAGTTATTGGATCGTCAGGTCTTATTTTATCGCCATCAGCAACAAGAAGATTATATTTTATAGCTGCATTAATATATGGTATATACCATGCTCCTTCTTTCAAATCAACATAGTTAGCTTTTGACATATCTGTTGTAGAAATATCTTTTAGTCTTACTGCTATTGCGGCAGCTTCAGCTCTAGTTATATTGCCTTCTGGTAAAAGATTTCCGTCAGGATATCCAAAAATATATTTAATATGGCTTCCTTTTTCTTTTAGAATCAAAAGATTGCCTTTTGGATAATCATGTTTTTCATGCGTTTTTTCCTCAATTTGTTCCCATTGTGCGTAAAGAATTACATTGGATTTAACTTCAATTTTATCTCCTGAAAGATAAGTTTTTCCCCTACCATCTCTTAGTGTGTTCCAACCCAAAAATCTATATCCTTCTGCAGTAACTCCATCAGCTTGTAGAACTATGGCAATATCTCCTAACTTGTAACTATTAGTGTCTAGTGGAGCCTCACCTTTAATAGGTATTTGAGGATAAAAGTCCTTGTTTAAATCATATTTTATATAATAATTTTCAACTTTTTTCTTTTCCAATACAATGTTATCCATTGCCATATTTGTAATGTCTTTTTCATCTTTAACTTCAAGTCTTTCAAGAACTTGTCCAAGGGCTTTTCTAACAACAGCCTTCTCTTTTACAGTTTCGCCTAAAGCCAATTTTTCTTTGTATAAGAGTAGTCCTAATCCTCTTTCAAAAACTCCGTCATAGGCGGCACTTGATTTTAATTCATCCTTTACAAAGTCTGAATATGAGCCGTCATTATTTTTATTGAGTATTCTATATAAAGCCACAGAACCGTCCGATTTATATTTTATTCCTTGGTCATTGTCCGCCTTTTCATAAGAGTTTATTGCATTTTCTTTAAAAATATCGACGTGATATTTTCCACCCTTGACTAAAATATTTTTCTCTCTATAGTTTTCATTTCCTCCGGAAAATACTTTTGCCTTGCCCACATATAGAGCTCCGCCATTATTCAAGAATATTGTACTTATCGGATTTCCTTTAAATGAACCGTCATCGGGGATGTAAGACATTATTTGAGGAGTAAATTGTCCTTCTCCGTCAATTATTACTTTTCCCTTAGCTGATATTGCATAGGCTTCAGGGGACAAGCCTGAAAATCCTCCGCCTATTGTACGGGGGTGCATTTTTGCTTTATATTCCTCAATATAAGTTTGATAAAGCTTTTCTCCTGCTTCAATTTTCCCTGCTTTTATAGTGGCATTTCCTACCATGTAAAGGCCTGAGCCTGCTTGCTTATCATTGCCTGGTTTTGTCGGTCTGCAACCTCCTCCTATAATTGCAGGCTCTTTTCCATCTAAGCCCTCAATTCGCACATCGTCAACATTTGCAATGGCATGACCTGACTTTGTTGAGCTTCCGCCGCCGTAAATTTGAGCTCCGCCCTTTACGACTACATTTTTAGCTTCATCTATGGCGCTTCCTGCAGTAAGTCTGTCGGCAAACAAATTGCCTCTTATATTAGTGGATGAACCTCCTGTAATTAAAGAGTCGCCTATAATTTCTATTGTTTGCGCTCCCTTTATTCCTGCTCCTGCGATTCCGTTTCCTTTACAATATTTCGGTTCTGAACCTGGACAAAAAGCTCTTGAAGTTTGGATATCTCCTCCATGGACTTCAGAATTTTTGATATAAACTTTACCCACATTTTCAAGGCCATAACCTGCAGATACATTGCTTTCTAAATCTCTCTGAAAATCGTCTATCTTTTTATCCCTTAAATATTTTACGGGACCATAACCTTGGACAACGGCGCCGTTTATTAGTCTGACCTCTTTCGCACCAACTATTCCTGAACCGAATCTATACTTATCTTTTTTTGCTCCATTATCGCTTAGTATATTATGTATACCTCCGCCACAAATATTTGCTCCGTCAATTAAAACTTTTTCTGTAGTTTTAATGCCTGCAGCACCGATCTTTGGAGCTTTAGGATTGTCACTATAACCTGTACTAGGTGAAATTGATCCAAATGCTGATCCCTCAACAAAAGTTTTAGCTCCATAAACATTTATATCTGCATTAGATGAAACAACTGCTTCAGAAGTGTTAAAGTAGTGAAGTCCTGATCCTAAATTTATAGCATCTTTTTGATTTGGCACACCGATTTTTAACAGACCCCTTCCCATTTCAATTTCAGGTGAATGAGGAAGCTTGAACATAAAGTCAGCATCTTGAGATCCGTATGGCATTCTGTCGCTGGTTCCCTTGTCTACAAAATTTCCTCTGTAGATATTTACACTTGCACTTCCATGGGCTAAAATTACAGGACCATAGAAATTAGTCCACCTCTTTCCTTCGAAGAAAGCTTCTGCCGCCTTATTTCCGTTATAGTCAACATTTCTCGCATCGCCACCCAAAATAGTGTTCATTCTTAACTTCTGTTTATCGTCAAGATTTGGAAAATCCTTTGTGGCAAATTTTAAAAGTCCTCCATCTTGAACTTCAATAGTGCCATAGTAGAAACGTTCTCTCTTAACATCATCTATTGTTAAGTCGATGCCGGGACCGGGAAGAATTTTTTCTTTTCCGGCACAAATAATTTCAATATTTTTGCCTAATAAAGCTCCTTGACCATAACCGCCGGCTCCACCTGAAATAACAGTAGACATATCATGAATGCCGTTTCTTTCCCCTGAAAGGTCGATAGTTATATTTTCAGCATTAATTCCATGACCGCCTTGGGCATTATCACTTAATCCAAGTCCTCCTCTTATAAATAGACCGCTGTCAACTCTGCGATAGGGTTTGTCAATGAACTCTAAGTTTGTTTGATTAACTACTACAGTTTTTGCATAAATAGCATCAGCACCACGAGTGGCAGAATCCCCTCCTACTATTCTACTTAAATATTTTAAAGAAACTGTTTCAGGAACCCCATATTTATTAATTTCACCAGTTTTTTCTTCACCACTATAGGACATAAGATTTTCTATCTTTACTGATCCCTTCGGAAGAGAAATTGCAGGATAACCATTCTGACCGCAAAGGTTCATTCTTTCTTTCAAATAAAGATTTCCGTCACCAGATATTAAAGCCTTGTCTTGAGGACCTTTTAAGTAGAGATGTCCCTTCATAGTAAGAATTTTTCCATCTGCTATTTTAAAGCTTACATTTGATATGCAAACCGCTCTGGCACCTTCAGGATATGTCAACCCAATAGTAGCTTGCTTAGGATCCGATGACATAATTGTAATATTGCTATTTACATTTATTGTTCCTAAAGTTGAAAAATCATTGCCTCTATCTCTAAATCCAAATCTGTTATATAGATTTACAAGATCTATAACATCTCCGTCACCTGCTCCTTGAATTTGTTTTTTTGCCTCATCCATATTCTCTGGTTTATATTCTACTGCACTTGCAACTTTTGGAATCGCAAGGCTTAATACAAACATAAATAAAAATATAAATATAAACTTTACATTTTTTAACCTCATAAAATCCCCCTTTTTTATTAAAATTAATCCTTATCCTTATAATACCATTAAACTTACTCCATGAAAAGTGTGTAAATCACTAAAACACTAAATCATTTAATTATTAAGATTTTATAAATTCGGATGAATAAAAAATAAAATATTTTCCAAAATAAAGTCAGGCTTAAACTACAACAGATTCCACCATAGAGGAAAAGAAAATATAATAAGTGAAATATGTCTCTTATCAATAGGGCTAAACTTAAATAAACTGACATCAAAAATAGGAAATAAGGACTTAGAAATCATAAAATACAAAGCTACTTAAAAAACTATATAAATTAATGGCTTAATACAAATACGCAATAAAAAAAGTGATGAGCAGAATAGATTTACATATTCTGCAACGTCACCTTATTTTATTTCTTGAAATCAATATTTATTATATTTTTTATGGGAATAAGTTTGTTGTAATATTTGAATATTTTTTTGCCCAAATTTGTAAATTCAAGTTTATCATAGTCTTTGAAGATTCCAAGGTCTATAAGTATTCCTATTATTGGTTCATATTCACCTTTATAAGAATAATTTTTTTCCAACTTATTTTCATTTATTTTGACGAATAAATCTATCATAAATTTTTTGATTTTATAAATCTTATTTTTTGAATACATATCTCTGTAAAATTCCTTATTAATTAAGGTTGAAAACCAAAGGGCTAATTTTTCATTATAATCTAAGTTTAGATATTTATATGCATTACTTGAAAGCTCATAAAGACCATGTTTAAATAAATTTTCCTTTTCAAGACTTATTATATTTTTTATTTTAGCAAATTTTAAAAATACCATAAGCTCAGGAAAGTGATATTCTCTTAAATTTTTAACATTTTTTGTTGCCTCTAGTCCTAGCTCTTTAGAAATACTTTTTACAACTGCAGGGGATAATTCTCCATTTTTGTTTTCGTATAAATAGTAATATTGTATATAGTCTATAAAATTTTCAAATTCATTAATGAATTTTGATTCTTCAAAATATGAATTTTTTATTATATCTAATAAAGTTTCATCTACAAAATAGCCTTCTATAGAGTTTTGGAGCAGATTTTGATATATAAAGGTATTGTCAATTGCCATATCTATAGATTTTATTGGCAAGTCATCAAAATTTTTATTATATTTTTTTATATATAAATAATAGTTTTTAAAGAGCATCAGAGAATTATTTAATTCACTCAAATTGCAAAATTGACCTCTTAAAGAGAGCTCATAATATATTTTTTTAAAATCTAGGTCCTTGTAGGAGGAATAATTCAAATCGTTCTTTTTTAAATATTCATCATATATTAAAGATACATAATACATTATTTCATCTCTATTTAGCTGAAAATTTTTTGTTGAGTTTGAGAGGCTCAAAGAAAATTTATTAAAAAGTTCTTTGTCTTCTTTTGAAAATGCCTTATTTAAAAATCTATTTTCTTGGTCTTCATCAAATCTCTCTTGGACATAGGTTGAATAATCAGATAGGGATGAACCATATACATAAAAAATATTAATAAGATTTTCTTTTAAATAAGATTTCATATCAGCAAATTTTTTTATATTTATTTTTTCGTAGTTTAAATAATCTCTCAAATCTTTAATTAAAAAATCTCTGAATTCATCATTAAAAGATGTATTGACTTGGACAATAACATATTCATTTTGGTACTTAGAAACCCTTAAAAAATAATTATTAAATTCCTTATTGATAAAATGCTGACTATCATAGGCTTTTATCTTTATATTTAAAATCAGATCTCTTAAATAAATATATGAACCTTCAATTTCTTCTACTGTGAAAATTGAAGAGTATGATGAAAAAATAAAATCAAAATATTCATCTAGGTTAAATTCACTAAAGCCATCTATATAATCATCTCCTATATTATTGGTGATGTAGTCTTTGCTAAAGGTTAAATTGCTTTTAGTATCAAATAGTATCCAGCCTGCAAAAGCGCTTTTATTCATAAAAGGAAATATATCGGATTCTTCCTTTTCTTCGTTTAAAATGTCAGGATAAGTGGAATCATTAAAATTAATATTATTCTTTGCTTTTTCAAGGATTAATGAAGTTGTTAAACTAAATATATCTAATTTATTAATCATATTTCACCTTTTTGTAAAATAAGCTTTTAAGCTAAATTTGTTATAAATTCTTTCATGCTTGATTATACCAATAATAATGTCAAAAGTATATTAAAAGAAATTTTAGGATTAAATTTTTAAATTTGGGTATAATCTTTATAAGAACATTGTAAAGGAGTGCATTATATGTTACTAGAATTAGTTGGAAAAAATATTGATTTAAAAGAAGGTTTAAAGGACCAAGCACAAAAAAAGTTTTCCAAATTGGACAAATATTTTGCTGAAGAAGTTCAAGCTAGGGCTGTTTTTTCTAAACAAAAGAATGGTCAAAAAGTTGAAGTAACAATATTTTTGCCCGGTACAATTTTAAGAGCCGAAGAAACATCACAAGATATGTTTGTTTCAATTGACAGAACTGTAGACAAGCTCGAAAGACAGGTTAGAAAGTATAAGACAAGACTTAAAAAAAGATATCAAAATAATGAAACAATAAGGTTTGATAATTTTGACAAGGAACCGGTGCAAAAAGAAGAAGATAAAGATATCAAAAAAAGAAAAACATTTACTCTAAGACCTATGCATGAAGATGAGGCTATACTTCAAATGGAGTTGTTAAATCATAATTTCTTCATTTTCAAGAATGCAGAAAATGATAAAATTGAAGTTTCCTACAAGAGAAGTGATGGGGATTACGGTATTATTGAGGTAGATGGTTAATATTAAATTAGAGGTGCTTAGGCACCTTTTTTTAATGGAAAAAATTTTTAAATAGTAGTATCATTGTTTATGTGATTTACTGGGAGGCTTTATGAAAAATAAACTTGGTTATCTATATGCTATTAGCTCAGCTATTATTTATGGAATAATGCCAATATTTACAAAATCGTTAATAAATTTCGGGATAAATCCCATAACATCATCTTTTTATAGAATGTTTTTGTGGCTTTTGCCTATCTTTATTTATTGTAAATTTATTATAAAGATTGATTTATCTTTAAAAAAGAAAGATTTAATAGAAGTTTTTTTGGCAGGAGCCCTTTTTGGCGGGACATCTATAACCCTATTTTCATCATATAAATATTTAGGGGCAGGTTGTGCAGAATCTATTCACTTTATTTATCCTTGCATAATTTTTATTATTATGTCTTTTGTTTTTAAAAATAAGCCTAGTAAAGCTGAAATTCTAGCACTTATTTTATCTTGTATCGGTGTTTTAATGTTGGCAGATTTTTCTAATGTTCATGAGCTAAGCGGAGTAATTTATGCAGTTTTATCAGCTTTTTTCTTTGCTTTTTATTCTGTATCCATAGAAAAATCAAATATGCCAAATATGAATGTCATGAAAAGTTTATTTTATGTTAATTTTTTTGGAGCAATTGTCATAGGTCTTTATGCGCTTGTATTAAAAATTCCTATTAAATATGATTTTAGCCATGGACAATGGGGATTTTTACTTGTATATTCATTTTTCTTAACAATAGGTGCAACTCTTTTGTATCAATTGGCAATATTTAAAATTGGAGCTACAAAAACAGGAATTTTATCTACGGCTGAGCCAATAGTATCATTAATTGCCGGATTTATAATTTTTAGTGAAGATATGGGAATAAATAAAATAATTGCAATAATTTTTATAGTTCTTGCAGCAATATATATTGTGAGAAGGCAAGATAAGGTAAATGAATAAAAAAAGAAAGTAATTGTTAATATTACTTTCTTTTTTAGATTATTTCATTGAAACTTTTATCTGATAAGCCCTCAACAGATCGTCAACATTTAAAATTTCTTCTATAGCTTTTTGCGTTTTGTCATCAGCTTCCTTTAACAAGCCTTTTTTTATCGCATCTTTTTCCACTACAGTCTTTTGGTCAGTAGAAAAATTTTTATAATCTTCAATTTTAATGGGGTTAAATATTGAATTTTTTTCATCAAAAACTTTAATAGATTTCTCATCAATTGTGTGGCTTAGTATCTTTGATTTTGGAATTTTAATATTTATTGTTTTGTCATGAATTTGTATGTCAAGATTTTCTAAATCAACTCCAGCACAAATAAAACCCTCATAAGCGACAATAAATTTTTTATCCGTAAAGGGGACTTTCCAACCATAAAAAGTAGACTGATTTGAAAATTGCCCCATATTTTTGTAATGGTATTTAACAGTTGTCAGCTCCTTTACACCTATTAATTTACTTGAAATTAGAGAAGAGGAAATCTCTGGTGTTAAATCACTTTTAGCTTCATTCATTCCAAAGAAAAAAGCTCCAATACCTACTGTTATTAATAAAATTAAAAGCGTTAATTTTCGTTTTATAAATTTCAAAATTTACCTCCTATAATTTCTGTCCACATTTTGGACAATATAAAAATTCTTTATCGGTTTTATAGTTGCAATTTTTACAAATTTTAAAATTGCTATTTTGTTCATATTCAATTTCTATTAAGTCATCTTCATGAATAATTACATCTATAGAATTTTCTATTTTTTGACCAAGACTTTTATCTAGACCATAAATTCTATCACAACAAGTTGTTTTAACAAAATATTTTTTATTGAATTTTAGAATGGTTATAAAAAATAAGCTCAGTTTAAAATAAGTCATAAATACTTGGTAGCGACCATAGGCGCCACAGGAGTGCACAAACAAACCTCCATCATAAGATAAATCATCTTTACCATTTGTTATTCCACAAATAAAAAACATTAAATCACCTCTAGATTTTTACCCATTTTATAAATCTATAATAATTTTTTTAAAATTATATTAAATTATAGCAAGAATATAAATTTATTGATATAATAAGCATATTATATCATTTGGAGGAATATAAATGGACGAGGGCGCTGCCCTTTGGGCAAAGCTAATATTAATTGTTTTTTTAACTATGGTGAATGCTTTTTTTGCATCTGCAGAAATGGCAATGGTTTCAGCTAATAAAAATAAAATAAAGGAACTAGCTGAAAAAGGAAATAAAAGAGCTAAAACTCTATTAGAAACTTTAAAAAATTCTACAAGATTTTTGTCTACAATTCAAGTCGCTATAACCTTAGCGGGATTTTTCTCATCTGGTTCAGCAGCTACTTCAATATCAAGAGTTTTTGGTGATTATTTAAGGGAAATAAATATCCCTTACGGAACAACCATTTCTTTTATAGTAGTAACTTTAATTTTGTCATATATCTCACTTGTTTTTGGTGAACTTGTACCAAAAAGAATTGCTCTTTATAATGCTGAAAATGTTGCATTAAGAGGTGTTTATGCTGTAAAAATCACATCAATAATTTTTGCACCCTTTGTAAAACTCTTATCTATTTCAACAGTTTTAGTTTTAAAACTTTTGGGCAAGTATTCAGAAGATGTTGAAGAACAAATTTCTGAAGAAGAATTAAAATCCTATATAAAAGTATCTCAAGAACAGGGGGTTATCAACTCTACTGGTGAAGATATGATAATAAATATTATGGATTTTGATGACAAGATGGCTTACGAAATAATGACACCAAGGACAGCTATATTTATGGTGGATTATGATGAATTTAGCGTGGATTCAATTTCTGAAATATTGGCAACAGGGTATTCAAGGATGCCTGTATATAGAGAAAATGCAGACAATATTATAGGGATTATTAATATAAAAGATTTATTTATAGAGTATGAAAAAAATAATTAT
>QWBY01001079.1_pt1 | contig 17325 bp, 33 predicted proteins | sample 1972471 | NCBI WGS metagenome assembly QWBY01 (sample SAMN09866722, study PRJNA288562) | Human gut metagenome isolate term6_stool, whole genome shotgun sequencing... | reverse complement strand
TTAGTCGCACCAAGATAGTACCTAAGTGGTACTGTTTTTTTATTGCTTATAAATCAATGAAAAACACTTGTATGTAAGTGTTTATAGATATTAATACCATTGCTATTAAATGTTATAAATGATAATAAATGCATTAATTGTGTTTTGGTTACTCTCCGAATTACTCTCCAAAATGATTTTCAAAATAATTTTCTACTGTTGAATAAACATCTTTTTCATATTTATCAAAAACATCAACATATGTATTTAATGTTGTAGCAATATCAGCGTGACCTAATATTTTTTTAAGAGCTACAGCAGGAACGCCAGCCTCAATACATCTAGTAGCAAAAGTATGACGTAACATATGTGTATTTACATTATTTCTTTTAGTAAGCCTTTTAATTTCTGAATTAACTGAAGAAGTAGAGATTATTTTGTCTTCACTAAATAAATATTTATTTTTCTTATCTTTAATATAATCTTTTAATACAGGATATAAAAACTTATTTATATATACAGTTCTTGTACCAGCCCTTGTTTTAGTTGTATCATTAATATAACTTAGATAATTAATATCTCTAGCTACAGTTTTAGAAATACTAATTTCTTTATTTTTTAAGTCAATATCATTATAATGCAATGCATTAACTTCACCCATACGCATACCAGTATTAATTGCTATTAGATATTGCATATAGTACTTAGACTTAGGTATTAATTTTAAAAATTCTTTTTGCTCATCAATTGTAAAAGCCCTTACCTTTTTGTTAGGTTTATAACTTCTAGGTTTAGTATAATTAGTTAAAATATTTTTATTAACCCAATTGTTATCAAGAGCAATATTATATGCCATTTTTAGTTGAATAAATATTTTATCAATAACACTATTAGAGTAATTTAATAAAGTAGAAGCAAAATTATTTATGTCTTCAATAGTTATATCTGATATAGGTTTTGTTGCAATATAATGTTTTTCAATTATAGCTAATGTACCAAAATTTCTACCATATGTACTTTCAGATATAATATTTTTCATTTTTTTAACTTCTAGAGCATCTTTTATAATATCAACTAAAGTATGATTATTTGCTACTATGTTATCTTTTAAAAAGTTATTTCTGTTAATTTCTTCAATTCTTAATTGTAATTTATTTAATGACTTATTACTAATTCTTTTTGTTTTTTTAGTTACAGGGTCTTTATATTCATAAACCCACGTATTCCTATCTTTTCTTTTGTATATACTACCAGTATTGTTTAATCTTTTCATAAAACCTCCGATAAATATATATTAATTATAATTGAGCCTTAATTTCAATTTTAAGGCGTTTTCTTTTGAATACATGTAATTTCATATATAAGTATTTAAACTATAAAATAGATATCAAATTTTAATTAATTTTAATAGTTTAAAGTAAACTTACATATAATAAAAGCTATTTGAATATAAATTATTAAAATATATAAATAAAAAACACAATCTATTAAGATGATGTGTTTAAGTATAAATTTATAAACAGCTTAAATACACAAAAACAGTATAACACAAAAATTGAAATATTAAAAATAAAAAAGTACCTATTTTAAAAACAGGTACTTTAATAGTTAAAAATATAAAAAAATCATATTTAGTTGAAATATAAAAAATTAAATTTTATATATTTTTGAATAATAGTACTTTTATTCTATAAACATTATAACATATAAATACAGTAATATCATATAACAAGTCGAAAAATAAAAAATGTAATAAACAAATTTTGAATTTTATATTGACAATTGTTCCCAGGTATAATAATATGTACCTAGGAACACGCAAGGAGGAGTGTTGAGAAAGGATAGAAGAGAGTATATGAAGGAATACAAGAAAAACCTATCAAGAACTACATTAGATTTAACTTTAGACGAAAGAGAAATGCTAGATGAAATTATTAAAGAGCAAGATACAACAATTATTGGTTGGATAAGAGAACAAATAGAAGAAAATTATAAAAAAATAAATGAAGATAAATAAAAAAAAGAATAATAAGTGCCAAGTCGCCAAACCGTACACTTACTATTCCGACTAGTTCCTATTTTGTATTTAGGAACACATATTTTATATTGACCATTTTTAATAAATAGTCTTAATTTATTTTAGCATTAATAATACAAAATTGCAATTAGAAGTGTCTTAACCAATTAATAAAAACAGTACATTGAAAAGTGAATATTAATAAAAGTTGGAGGCAGTCACTTACAAGAAAAGAGGTAGAATTGGAAATAGACGGCGAGCTAAATATGAAAAATATTAAAAAAACATTTGCAAAGAAAGGCATATACTACACACCGAAAGAGTTAGCAGAGTATATGCTTTCTTTAGTAGATACACCTTATAAGACAGCATATGACCCTACAATAGGACAAGGTAATCTACTAGCAATATTAAGTGATGATATAGAAAAGTATGGACAAGAAATACACGAAAATGAAATGGAAAAAGCAAGATCTAAATTAAAGAACTTTACAGGAGTGGTAGGAGATACATTAGCAGAACCAGCATTTATGGATATGAAATTTGATTTAATACTTGCTAATCCACCATTTAGTGTTGAATGGAATCCAGTAGAAGTAACAGACCCTAGATTTAAAGAATGTGGAATAGTACCGACTAAAGGAAAGGCAGACTATGCATTTATACTACATTGCTTATATCTATTAGCAGAAAAAGGCACGGCAGTAATAATGAACTTTCCAGGAATACTATATAGACAAGGTAGAGAAGGAAAGATAAGACAATGGTTAGTAGAACAAAACTATATAGATAAAGTTATATCACTACCAGGAAAGAAATTTGTAGACACAGATATACAAACTATATTATTAGTATTAAAGAAAAACAAAAAAGACACAGATATATTATTTATAGATGAAGAAGATGAAGAAGTAAGAAAAGTAAAATTAGAAGAAATAAAAGAAAATGACTTTGATTTATCAGTTAGTAGATATATAGAAAAAGAAATACCTAAAGTAGACTATGACCCTGAAGTAGAAGGAGTAGAATTAAGAAGAATAGCATTAAAGAACATAATAAACAGAATGCAATTAAATGGAATGGACAGTATGTTTACAGGAAACAACGTAAAAATTGAATTAATGTATGCTAAAAGGATTATAGAAAAATTAGAAGAAGAATATGAAAAAGACAACTTTTTATCTGATATAGACTCTGAAAAGATATTAAATGAGTCTATACAAGAAATAGACGAAATAGTTGAAAAAGAAAATATACCAAGGAAAATAATTAAAGAAGAAGAAAATATACTAAATCAAATATTTGGAGATGTATCTAATCTGATAAAAACTAGCTATATATAAGTGGTATAGGAATAATATTACAATAATATTACATAAAAATAAGTTATTGACTTCTGTAGCGCAACACTATATTATATATGTATAGCAACACAGAGAGAGAGGAGTGTATGCTATGAGTAGGACTAAATATTTTAGAGAACGTAGAAAAAATATGTACCCGATTAATACACTAATTGAAAAAGATTACGGAGAGAAACTAGAAAAGATATTAAAAGAAAAACAACTATTAAAAACAGATTGGATAAGAGAAAAAATAGACGAAGATTATAACAAATTATAAAACATAAAAAAGAATAGTAAGTGCAAGACTGACAACTTTACAACTTACTATTCAACCATAAAACCGTGTATTTTGCATACACAGAGTTTTTAATAGAACGCGTTTGATAACGTTCTTTATATATTTTACCAACTATCTTAAAAAAAATCAATATTAGGAGGTAAAAGAGATGTCAAGACAAGAATATGCAAGATTAAAAAGAAGAATAGCACACCAAGAAAGAATAAAAATACTTAAAACAATAACATTAATAATAATAGCAATAATATCAATAAACTTTTTATCTGAATGTAATGCAAGTGTAATGACAGATGATATGTTGAAAAGTGAGTTAAGAGCAGAAACAGGAATGTGGACAAAAGATACGTGGTTAAAATATAACCAAATGACAAAAGAATAAACAAAAGAGAAGAGGTATGAAATATGAAGTATATGAAACAACTTAATGAATTTTGGAGAATCCAAACACTTGAACCGATTTCTTCAAACGCAAAGTTATTATATTTAGCTTTATTAAATATTAATAATATGGGTAATTGGGAAAAAGAATTCAAAGTTAACAACGATTTTTTAGTTTTATTAAGTGGATTAAGTATAAGTACATTACAAAGAGCTAGAAATGAATTAGAACAAAAAGGATATATAAAATATCACAAAGGAAAGAAAAATAAAAGTGCTCCAACATACAGTGTTATCAAGCTATACGACGATGTATTGTTCAAAAATGACACAGATTTGAACAATACCCTGGGTAATACTCTGGGTAATACCCTGAACAATACCCTGGGTAATACTCCGAACAATACCCTGAACACAATATATAGACAAGACGAAACAAAATTAAAAGAAACAAAACAAGACAATAGTAGTAGTAGTACGTCAGAAAAAAATGAAACTGCAGAAGATGTATTAAATAATTTAGGTGAGTATATGGACGACTACGACGAAGATGTATTAAATGCATTGTATGAATATGTTTATATGCGTAAAGTGAATGATAAACCTATAACAGGATATGCATTAAGACTAAGACTAGAAGAATTAAAACAATTATCTAGTGATAACAAAGAAAGAGTAAATATTATTAATCAAAGTATAAATAGTAATTGGTATAGATTCTATAAAATAAATAGAGAGGATAACAATCAAAACAATACAGGTAATACAAAAAACGTAAGTGATAAAAATAAACAAGATAATATATTTAGTAATAACACAAACAAAAAAGAAATTAAGAACATATTAAGACTAGACAGGAAGGAAATGGAAAGAAAAATAGAGATGTATGATGCACTACTTATGTGAAAAAACAAATGAAGAGGTATTAAATGCAAGAAGAAAAGAAAGAGGTAATAATATGAGTTTATTAAAAACAATAACAAATATATTTAATAACAAGGAAAAACATAGCGGCAGATATATAGAATATACACCAAGAATAAAAGCAGCCAAAGAAGAACAAGATGAATATGGTTGCCTAAGTAGTCATATATATGTACGAGAAAACGGAGAAGAAATACCAGTATATTATTACAAGCCAAATACAAAAGATACAATAGAAAAAATAGAAACCATGAAAACATTAACTAAAGAACCAAGAAGAGTAGTAAGAGTAAATTTTGAAAATGACTTATATGGATATAGGTATCAAACAGTAACAGAAAGCTAAAAGTAAATATTACAAAAGTATTACATAAATAAAAGAATGTCTATTTTTTACCACACCAAGGCTAATAGGTAGGAGGTAAGAAATGGGTAAATATCAAAAGGTAATAGAAGTATTAGAAGAAGTATATAAGATTGCTAAGTGTATAGCTAAAGAACAAAAGAAAGAGAGATTAAATAAGATGAAGAAGAATAACAAAAGTAGAATATATGGAGATGTTGACAAGGTAGTAAATGGTAATTATGAAACAATATATGACATACCAGAAGATGAGGAAACATTAACACCAAATGCAAATGGAATAGATGCAGACGATTATGATGAAGAAGAATATTACTATGATGAAATAGAAGAAAATAGAGAAATATTTAGACTATTTTTAAAAGTGTTTATAGGTACAGTAGCAGGAATATTATTAACACCAATTATATTAATGAGCAGTATTATAAATGCAGTAGTATTTTTAATAATACATTTTATTACACAAATGAGTGAGTGTATAAAAATGTTATCAGAGCTAGAAATTAAATAAATAGAATACAAGGAAAGAACAAAACAAAAGATATATATAGATATACCAAAGACACTAGAAGTACAAAAGAAAGAATTGATTAAATAAACAAAATAGAAATACAAGAGTAAAACAATATGAAAGAGGTATGTATATGGAAACAAAAGAAATGAATAAAGAAAACGAAAGACTAGAAAACAAAATGTATATGAATAAAAGTGAGTTTATGAAATATACAGGATTAAAAAGAAGAGCAGTAGACTTATTAGTAGATATGAAGGACTTTCCTTGTACTAAGATAAATAATATATATGCAATTAATAAAAATGAGGCATTGAAGTATTTAGGTAGAAATAGAATGATAATTATTTAATGATGCCGCTATTTGTTTATTAAGTTTTATAATCAAAAATAAGAAGACGGAACACAAAAGGTATATATAGTTATATAGGTTTATGTGTAAAATGCCTAAAAAGTGTCAAAATACGAAGAATTAGCATATATAAAAAGTAAATGTAAAGAAGGGATATGAGATGGAAAAAAATAAAAACAAGATGACAGATGTGGAAAAGATAAGGCACATAAAGTGTAAGCAGAGTTTAGCAATTGGGAATGTAATGAATATATTTTGTATAGGAAATACATCTGCTGAAGGTAGAGCTGAAAAAGTAGAAAAAATAATTGATGGTATAGAAGAACTAGTATATGATACGGCAGAGGATTTAATAACTGATATGATGATGAAAGACCCAGAAAGATATAGGATAGTAATATCAAACACAGATGATGAAGTAACTGAAATATTAAAAGACGATTATATACAAGATGAAGTGATTAGAATAACAGAATATAGAACGAGCAAAAATGAAGCAAAAAAAGAATAAATAAAAAAGGTAATACAAATGATAATAAAAGGAATAAAAATTATAGATAATAAAACAAGTTTATCTATTAAATAAATGGAGGTAAAAATGAAAGATAATAAAAAACAAAAAATCACTTTTATTCAATATAAAGATAGTTATGATATACATTTTGATGGAATTAAGATGGAAAATGTAACGAGACTAAGAATAGAAGAGGGTCAAGAGATAAGAAAAATGGGAAGGGTAGCGTTTTCTGAAGATCTTCCTTATATAAAATTAGATTTAGAAGTGGCAGTGCCAAGAGATGAAGTGTCAATAATTAGAAAGTAAGAAAAGTAAAAGGTATATAAAGTTATATAGGTTGAGGTATAAAGTAGCTAAAAATGGGAAAATAAACGCAAATTAGCACATATAAAAGCAATAGATAAATAATTATAATATCTTGACCTAAAATATAACTAAATAATAGAAAAAGAAAGGTAAAAAATGGAAAAAAAGAAGAAAAAGCAAGAAGTTAAAATTAAGATGCTTAATAATTATAATTATACTGGAGAAATAACTTTTGATGACCTTAAAATAGAAAATGTAAAACAAGTAGACGTAGAAGTAATAAGAAAAGAGTTTATAAATCCTAAAAAATTTATATCAAGAATAGTAACTACAGGATATGAATTGACACTTCAAGTATATGTACCAACTGAACAAATGAAATTTATTATTTTATAAAAAGGAAGTAAATGGTAAGAAGAAATAAAAGAAAAAGGAAAAATCCTATATATGATATAGATGTATATTTAAGACCTATAGAAAAAACAAATGAATTAATAAAAAGAATAGAAGATATGCAAGAAGATATAAAAGTAATAAGAAAATTAAAAGAAATAGAAAGAGAGAGTAAGAAGTTATGAATATATTAAATGCAATCAAAGGAAATAAAAGAAGAAGAAAGATGGGAAAAAACAAAGTAAACCAAAAAATATTAGGAGATAATTATGGCGACTTAGCAGGAAGGGACATAAAAAATGTTCATAATAAAAAATAAGAAAAAAATAGAAAGGGAAACAAAATGATAATGATAAAAGCTATATTATTTTTTATAGGAGTAATAGCGGCAGTGGTAATACTTAATTATGATGATTTAGAAATAATAGTAAGAGATTGGTTGAGGAAATAAATGACAGTAGAAAAAATAGAAAAAGATGAAAACAAAAGAAAAGTAGTAAATAAAATATTAGAAAAAAACAATATACCATTATCAGCTACACCTTATATAATATTACTTCATAAAATAAAAGTGCTAAATACAACACTAGAAGAATTAATTAATGAGTATGATTTAGATAATAAAGAAATAATAATAGATTCATTTAAACCATTTCATAAATATATAACAGATGAATTAAATGAAGAATTAGAAAAAGTAGTAGAAGACTATGAAGACATAAATATATATTTTACTTCAATGGGTGGCAGTAAAGATAATAACACAATAGTATTAACACCAAATTATATATCAGAGTATATGAACTTTTTACTAAATTTAAGTGAAAAGAGCATAGTTATAGATAATTGTTGTGGGTTAGGTTCTTTATTACTACCAGCAATAGATAGGAAAGCAAAAGTAATAGGTATAGAGTACAATCCACAGATATGGTCATTATGTTATATAAATATATTACTAAAAACAAAAGAAAAACCAGAAATATACCTAGGTGATAGTTTTGAACTAATAGATAAAATTAAATATAAACCTACACAAGCTATAATTAATCCACCTTACAATACACCAAATAATGGTATGGAATTTATAGAATCAGCACTAGACAAATTAGTAATAGGTGGAAGACTTGCAGTTATAATACAAAATTCTGTAGGTAGCGGCAAAGCAATAGAAATTAATAAAAGAATATTAGAAAAACATACACTAGCTACAAGTATTACATTACCAAATGATATATTTGTACCATTTGCGTCAGTACAGACTAATATATACTTATTTGTGGCACATATACCACATGATACAAAAACAAAAGTAAGATTTGTAGACTTTAAAGATGATGGTATGAAAAGAACAAAAAGAGGAATTACTATTAAAAACAAAAATAGATATGCAGAATTAATGAGAATAACAAAGACAAAAGGAGAACCTAAATATGATTAATGCAATAGATGAATATATAACATTAAATGGTGATGATTGGAATTATGAAAAACATAAGGTAATAGAAACTATACCAACTGCAAATGATTTTTATAAAACAATATTTATGTATCAAGAATATGAAAGAAAACAAAGAATAACAGAGATATTAAGAAAAAGGGGCTTTAACGATAAGGATATAGGTGAAATGTTAAGGTAGTTTAAAAATAAGAGTAGAAAGGAAATGATAGTATATGAGAATATCAATGCCTAGTAATGTAGTTAAAGACTATATTAATAAAATTTTAGAAGAAATGAGAGATTTAGGAATTAGTAGAAAGGATATATCAGATGGCAGGCATACATTTGAAGAACTTTATTATCATAGAATGATATTGTTTTCAATAATTTTAAATCAAAACCCAGATATTTCATGGAAAGCAAAACAACACCATGATGGAACAATGTTTGATGGTGACTTTATATGTGGAATAGATACACCAGAAGGACAATATACATACCACTATAAATTAAAGTATTGGGATAATTTCAAAGTGAAAGAATTGAAGTATGCACCAGAATATGACGGACACAAACCAAGTAATGTAGAGAGATTATGCAGTATATTAAAAGAGCATAAAGAGATTAAAGAAGGAAGAAGAAAAAGGAAAAAAGAGGTAAAAAATGGATGAAACAGAAGAAATAGCAGTAGAAATTAAAGAAGCAATTAAAAAAATAATTGAAGCAAAGCAAAATATTAATAATGCAATACATAAAATAATAGAAACACCAGAGTGGTATGTAGACTCTAAAATAAAAGGAGACTTAGGAACAAAGATAGTACAAATGAATTACAGTATGGAAAAAACATTTTACAAGATAAGCAATGAACACAATGAATACAATGAAATAATAATTAAGGCATTTTTTGAATATTTAGAAGAAAATGCAAAAAAGGAAGGAGAATAAAGAGAGATGTCAAAAAATTGTATAGGGAGTTATGGATATTATAATGGTCGTTTTATGAATCCAAGAGAAGCACTTTTACATATCAAAATAGATAGAGATATGATTGATGATTATTTTAGTGGTTCAAACGAAACAACAAAAAAGCAAGTGGCTTTTGTATATCTTGAAACAATACAGGGAGTATTATTAGAAGAAATGTATAAAAATCCGTATTTTAAAAATTTTTGTGTAATAACAGATGGTATACAAGACAATTTAAAAAAACTTCATGAACAAATAGAGGACGCAACTAGAAACGCATGGCATAGATTAACTGAAAATTTAACACAAGAAGAGTATGTAGAATTGATGAATATGGCTTACGGACATGCTGATAATATAATTGATGAAGTATTAGGTGATAATAAATATAGAGAATAGAACTATATCGAAAATAAAAAGGAATAAATACATATGAAAAAAGAAGATATATATATTAAAGAATATATACTAGGCAGAAAAATAACGATTGGTTTAAATATAAAAGAATTAATATTATTAGATAATAGAATAATAAATTCAGAAACAAAAAAAGAATTAGAAGTACTAAAAAATAAAATAGATAATTTATTAAGTGATACATTACAAGATGTAAGTGAAGAAAAACAAAAAGAAATAACATTTAAGGTAATTTCAAAAAATAATAAATAAAAAGAAAGGTACAAAAGAGAATGAATAATAATGAAGAATTAAAAAAAGCAATAATAACAATATGTAATGCAAAAGAAGATATTAACAAAGCAATAAATATCATAATAGAACAAGGTAATCCACAATCAGACGTGGAAATGTGGAATATAGGAAAAGAAATAAATAACAGCATAGACACAATTCTGAGAAAATCTAATGTGGTTTATGATAGATATATAGAATATATCATAGCGGCAGGGAATAAAAAATAAAGGCGGTGATATAGATGCAAGAGATTAATGATGACTTTCTAGAAGAAGGTCGTTTAGTAATAGATATAGACATAAATATATTATTAACACAGTTATCAAAAGAAAGAGCATTTAAAAAACAAGCCCTTATGATAAAAAGTGAATTAAAAGAAGTTAAATTATTAGAACGTGATATATCAAAAATAACTAATGTGGTACACAAAAAAAGGAAAATACAAGATATAGATGTGGCAGACTTATTAGAAGTTGAACTAGAATTGCAAAAAAAGAAAACAATGATGCTAGATAAACTATATAAAAACAGAAAAAAAGTAAAAGTATTATTTGAAAAATATATAAGTATGCAGATAGCCAGACAAGAAAAAAATGAAACAAAAGAAAAAGAAGAAATAAAAAAATAAAAAATCTAAATAAATTGAAAGGATAAATTATTATGAAATTAAGAAAAGAATATGAAAAACTACTACATGACTTGAGAGAAGATGCTGATGAAATTCTAGGAGAATATAATATAAACTACCGCATATATACTTCTTTGGTTAAAACAGACATGGACAAAAATTATCAAGGAGTATCATTTACACTATCAGGTGATAAGGTATATTATGACATATCAACACTATCACCTAAAGGTAGTATATTTATTAAAAAAATAAAGCCTGAAACAGATTTAGGAATAATACAAGAAGGTTATCCAATGCCGGATGATATAAGAAAAATAATAAATGATTATGGAAAATGTTGGTTGGATGAATTTAATCTAAAATATAAATAAGAAGAAATAAAAAAAGGGAGGTAAGAAAAAAATGAATAAAGCAATATTTTCAGGGCGTTTAACTAGAGACCCTGAGATAAGATATACAAGTAATCAAAAAGCATATGCACTTTTTGGAATAGCAGTTAATAGAAGATATGTGGCAGGTAAAGAACAAAAAGTAGATTTCTTTAATGTGGTAACGTGGAATAAGACAGCAGAGTTTTGCAGTAAAAACTTTAGTAAAGGACAACAAATATTAATAATTGGTAGAATGCAAAATAGAAGTTATGAAAATAATGAGGGCAGAAAGGTAAATGTTACAGAGTTAATAGCAGAAGAGGTGGATTTTGCAGGATATAATAATAATGGAAATGCTAGTAATGTTAGTAATACAAGCAATACAACAGATGAAGACTATATAGATTTTGAGGAATTAGCTAAAGAGATGGAAATATAGAATATGATATAATAGTTATAGTTACAGTTATAGTAGTTAAATATATAAAATTATATAAGTTGAAATATAATCTATTAAAGCAAGGGGTTAGATTATATGAGTTATAGATATAATTTTTATGCAAGAAACGGAAAATATAATAATCAAAAAATAGTATATAATGGCATAACTTTTGATAGTCAAAAAGAATGTAGAAGGTATATGGAATTAATCAAGTTAGAAGAATTAGGCTATATAGAAGGGTTAGAATTACAACCTAAGTTTTTACTACAAGAAGGATACAGAAAGAACGGAAAGAAAATAAGGGCAATATACTATATAGCAGACTTCAAGTATTATGATTGTGAAAAATGTGAAACAATAATAGAAGACGTAAAAGGAATTAAGACAGATGTTTATAAACTAAAAAAGAAACTATTTGAATATAAGTACAATGAATATACTATAAAAGAAATATAACTATTAGTACAAAAGAAGAGTGTTAAGGAGAGTGTATGAATATTATTTTTGATTGTTATAATAATGAAGTACAGAAAAGAAAAATATATATAAAAGAATTAAAGAGATGTAAAGACAGAAAAGAAGAATTACACGGAATGTATTTAGGTGGAGGCAATCAATTTGGTGAATATATAAAAGGTGGAAAAAGCATTAATCCTACAGAAGATGCATTGTCAGGATATGTAGATGCTGTAAACTATAAGACATATATTAAACTAGAAGGAAAAGAATATAGTTTAAATGATTATATAAATAAGTTAAACAAATTAATAAAAGAGCAAAACAGATATATAAAAGAAATATCAAATGTATTAAGTAAGATAGAAGGCAGAGAGGCAGAACTATTTTACTTAATAAAAGTAAAAGGTTATAAGCCTACAAAGGCAGTAACAGAAATAGCAATAAAATATGATATAACAGAAAATAATATATGGAGAAGAGAGTATAGAAAAATAAAAAAATATTTAAAAAACATATAAAAAAGTGTTGACAAATAGTAACACATAGCATATAATATATTTATAATCTAGAAAGAAAGGAGAGTAAAGTGAGATTTAACGAAGTAGAAAAAAGGTTATTAAAAGAAGGTTTTGTTTTAGTAAGAACTAACAAACATAAAGTTTACAAAAAAGGAAACAAAACTACAGCTATACCATTAAAAAACAAAGAAGTTAAAAAAGGTACTTTAAAAGGTATAGAAAAACAAACAGGAATAACTTTTTAAATATTATTATGAAGAGAGGTGCACCTCTCTCCATATATTTATTAAAACTCACTTTAATATGTTAATATGAAAAATATAGTTTATTATCCAGCAATATTTAGAAAAGAAGATGTAGGATTTTCAGTAGAGTTTATAGATGTTCCAGGTGCTATAACTCAAGGGGATGATTTAAAAGAAGCATTTGATATGGCTAAAGATGTGTTGTATTTGATCATACTAGATTATATTAATGATTTACCTAAACCAACTATGGACTTTAAAAGTATTGAGCTTAATGAAGGTGATTTTATATCAATAATTGAACTTGATATAGAACAATATGGAAAGGAAAATTCTAACAAAACAGTTTCTACAACTGTAACTATGCCTGAATATTTAAAAGAGATTGCAGAAAATATAGGCATTAATTATTCGCAGTTATTACAAAGAAGTATTAAAAAAGAATTACAAAAGAGTATAGACTTGTCAAATATAAGATAAGCAGGTATAATATAGATAGTTAAATTTCACTCTATCTCAAAGATAGATGGCTATGGCGAAAGTCATAGCTTTTTTTAATATTTAAAATATGACAAGTGAAAGTCAAGTAAAGTGTATGTTACTATATAGATGATGAAAAGTATTTAAGAGATACTTTCATACTAAAAGAATAGTTTAAATACACTTAAAACTAGTAAAGAGGTTAGAACAGCCTCTTTTTATTATAGGTATGAAGAAAGGAATATATATGAAAATAGAAATAAGAGAAACTTTTGTAGATAAAGAAGAAGATTACAAAGTAATACAAAAAGGTGAAATAGTAGAAAGAAACAAAGAAAGAGCAAATGAATTAATTAATTTAGGATTTGCAATTCCAGTAGAAACTAAATCAGCAAAAGAAGAAAAGGCAGTAGTTAAAACAAAAGAAGAAAAAGCAACAAAGAAAAGAAAGTAATTAAAAGATATGCAAAGAGAATATAAAGATGTAGCAAATTTTTATAAGTCTAAAGAGTGGATAGAAACTAGAAACTTAAAACTATGGCAGGAGCATTTCTTATGTGAGAGATGTAAAGCTAAAGGAATAATAGAGAGTGCAAGAGTAGTACATCATAAAATATATATTAATAGATATAACATTAATGATACTGATATAACACTTAACCTAGAAAACCTTGAAGCATTATGTCAGACTTGTCACAACAGAGAACATAAGAAACCAAAGAAGTTTAATTATGATTGTGAAATAAATGAAGAAAGATATAAAGATAAAACAAAAGAAACAAGAGAAAGATTAAAGAACAATCAAACAAAGATAAAAGAAGAAATAGAAAAGTTAAAGAAAGAAACAAAGAAGAAGTAACAACACATACCACACCAAACCTACACCAATACCACACATAGTATTGGTGAAAGATTAAAATAATAATTTGAAGTTTAATAAATTAAATGTTTAATCAAAAAGAAATTAAATAATAAAAAGAAATTAAAATTGTTTTAATAAAATTAATTTAAATTAAATTAATTGAAAGAAAGAAGAAAAGAAAAAATAAAAGAAATATAGCAGGATTTAATTTTAAAAATGTTTTAGCAAAAAGTAATCATAGGGCATAACCACTATGTTTTACCCCCCCTATACCAAGGGGTATAGCTAAAATTTTATTGAACGGTTTTGTTTGGAGCTCCAAAAAACATAAAACGATTTTTAAAGTTTAGGGGTGTTAAGCAGGTATATCAAGTAAGTTGAAAAAATAAGAATATAAATTGTTAAAAGATGCAGAGAGATAAGAAAAAACAATAGGAAAAAGAGGTGAAAATGAATGCCGAAAAAGAAGAAAATAGAAAATAATCAACTTAAAAAAGTTGAAGAAAGAAAAAAAGAATTAAAAAAGAATATAAAAGGTATTGCTAAGAATAAAAAGATAATAGCAGATAATCTTATAAATAGATATGCGTTTATTAATGTATTAATGGAAGAATTAGAAGAAGAAATAATTAATGAAGGTATATCTGAGGCGTATCAAAATGGACGAAATCAAAATGGTAGAAAAAAGACAGCAGAGTTTGAAGGTTATAATACATTATTTAAAAATGAAATGACAGCTATGCAAGAAATAATAAAGTTAATACCAGAAGAAGAAAAAGGAAAAGGAAACGGTACATTAATAAAATTTTTAAACGCAGGAAATAAAGCAATAGGAGAGTAGAAAAATCAAAGATAATTATATTGAAGAATATTATGATTGGATACAGAGTAATCCTAATAGAGTAAATAAGAAAATTAAAATATTAATGGACAAATTAGTATCAGATATTATTTATGGTAGCAGTCGAACAGTAAAAAATGAAGTTACGGGTGAAACAACAGAGTATAATTATTATTTTGATAAAGAATTAGCAGAAAGACCTATAGAGTTTATAGAGCATTTTTGCAAGCCTACAAAAGGAGCTAAGGCAGGTAGTATTAAACTAGACTTATGGCAGAAAGCATTTATATCAGCAGTTTATGGATTTGTAGATAAAGAAACAAAGCTAAGAAAATATACAAAAGTTATATTGTTTATAGGTAGAAAAAATGGAAAAACAACATTGGCATCAGCATTAGGAATATATCAATTAATAGCAGACGGAGAGATGGGAGCAGAAATATATTCAGTAGCTACAAAGAAAGAACAAGCAAAGTTATTATGGACAGAGGCACATAGTATGATTGCATGTTCTAGTGAATTATCTGAAATAATTAAACTTAAATATAATATGATTGAATTTCCAGAAACAAGGTCAATATTTCTACCACTATCAAATAAGAGTAATACACTCGACGGATTAAATTCAAGTGTAGTATTTTGTGATGAGGTACACGCATGGGTTGATATGAATATGATTAATGTTATGTATGATTCAACTTCTACAAGAAGACAACCATTATTTTTTGAATTTTCAACAATGGGTACTGTTAGAAACTCTGTTTTTGATAAAGAATATAGCTATTGTGAAAGAGTAATAGAAGGTTATCAAAATGGAAAACATGGGATAGTTGATGATAAATTATTACCATTTATATATGAGCTAGATGATAAAGAAGAAATATATGAACCTGAAAAATGGGTTAAAGCTAATCCAGGGTTAGGTACAATAAAAAGTTATGATTATTTGAATAATAAATTAATACAAGCACAAAATGACAGTAGCAATCTTGCTAATACATACTGTAAAGACTTTAATGTAAGGATGACAGAAAACTTTAGGTGGTTAGAGTATGATGACATATATAATGAATTAACATATGATGATGATATTTTTAATCATACATATGCAATTGGTGGAGTAGACTTATCAGCAACTACAGACTTAACTTGTGCAACAATTCTTATAGAAAAAGAAGGTATTAAGTATGTTAAACAACAGTATTTTATACCAGAAGAGGTTGCAGAAGAAAAAGAAAAGTTAGACAAAGTACCGTATAGAGAGTGGGCAAGGCAAGGTTATATAACGCTATCTGAAGGAAATGTAGTAGATTATCAAGATGTTACTAATTGGTTTAATGAAATGAAAGAAAAACACGATATATTGTTTTTAGCAATAGGTTATGATAGTTGGCATAGTAGTTATTGGGTACAAGAAATGGAAAGCTATGGTTATCCATTGTTTGAAGTAAGACAGGGAGCTAGAACAATGAGTTCACCTATGAAAAGGTTAAAAGGTGATTTAAAAGATAAAAAGGTAAATTTTAATTGTAATCCAGTATTACAGTGGAACTTAATTAATACAACAATAAAAGAAGACGACAACGGAAATATAAGACCTGTAAAAGGAAAATCAGCAGTAGAAAGGATAGATGGAACGGTAAGCCTTATAGATGCGTATGTAGCATTAGATGCAAAATATGAGGAGTATAGCGTTTTACAAGATTAAGAATGGGAATTTTAGATATTTTTAAAAGAAGAAACAAAAGAAATATACCAGTAGAAAAAGTAAGAGTTGATAGTGTAAGAAGGTATAATTTTTTAGAAGGTTTTAAACCTAAGTATAATTTTGGAAAACAAGGTGAATTATATGAAAATCAAGTAGCAAGAACTTGTATAGATACTATTGCAACACACGTAGCTAAACTTGAACCAAAACACAAAAGAGACGGAAAAATAGTACAAGGTGACATACACAGAATAATAAACAGACAACCTAATCCATTAATGAA
>QWBY01001076.1_pt1 | contig 17337 bp, 17 predicted proteins | sample 1972471 | NCBI WGS metagenome assembly QWBY01 (sample SAMN09866722, study PRJNA288562) | Human gut metagenome isolate term6_stool, whole genome shotgun sequencing... | reverse complement strand
CTCGAAGGAAGGTGTTGTGAAAAGAATCGGTTACTGCATTGTTGTCTCATCGTCTTTCGTAGAGAAAACAGGATGATGCTTGGCTTGAGCGAGTGCATCTTTCACCTTCATAAAGGCGGCATCCTTTTTCACAATAACATCATCTTTTTCAATTTCATTGCGAAGTTCCTGATCAGTAGGAAATTTCCCCGTGATCTTGTAGGTCATGACAGCACTGAAGACAAGAACGTCCAGCGGATCGTTCATACCGGGTTTGGCGAAGGCAATGGGTTCTTTCATAAGTGTTGCACCGGAGCGACCACCACATGACAGGTGGCACTGTGGCGCTTCCTCCAATAGTGTTAGGTGTGAATGTATTAAGTCAACCCTCATGATACCATGAGGCCCATAATAATAGCAAATTATGCGCCCTGCCCCGATGTGGCATTCTCATTGACCTTCACCGAATGGAAATCCTGAAAATCAAAATATGCCTTTTGATCTTTCTTTTCGCACATATCACGGGCTTCACTGGCATCCATGGTTACTTTGGACACATCTAACCACACTTGCTCATCTTTGGGGTCATTCCAGAGCCCAATGTAGTGGTCTTCTGTTTCCAGCAGGTCTTTATTGTTGTTCCAAAAGGCGAAAATGTCTCCTACGTGAATATCGTCTGCCGATGGAAATCCGACGGAACGCTCGGGGTAGGGGCTGTACCCGAACCCCACTGTTGGAGCTTTGCTGTGAATGTCATAGGTCATGCCGCCGTCAGGTTCTTGGACGCTATCAAATGCTTCGTCAATGGACGCGTCTCTCACCTTCACACCACCAGCAAGTCTGAGTGCAACGGCAGCGCGCTGAGAGCGCAACTCGTCAACCTCTGGGGAATCGCTGTCTCCAATGACACTGTCAAGTTCTTTTCTCCACTGCTCGTCACGAGAGCGACCCCCCTCATATGCCGCCATAGAGAGTACTTTAAGTGGCGATGGTGACACACGGCGTGTAGAGGAGCGCTTGCTGTTGTTGTGTGCCGCAATATTGCGTGCAAACGTCCCATCACTCCGCTTGATGAGGAGTTGATGAGCATGGCTCGGTTGATTAGCAAAATTTTTTCGTGGCATGACTGCACCCTTATCGACGGTATTTTTCCTATTATTATAGTGGGGCATGGCGTTATTCTGTTCACGCAAAAAAAAGACGCGACAATGACATCACTGTTTGCTAAGCTGGGATATAATATCACCTCGATCTACCATTACCTGTGAGGATTATCTCCATGTCGCAATCACTTCAATCCACAGAGATTATTGCTGAAATCACCAGCATGGTCACCGATGCGAAACAAATCCCTTTCTCTTCCAATGCCTCTATTGACCGAAATAAAATTCTCACACTATTGCGTGAGTTAGAATCTGTTCTTCCTGACGATGTGGTATCTGCCTCTACTATTATTGCTTCCGGCGATCAAACGATTGCTGAGGCTAATATGTATGCTGACACGACACGCACTGAAGCAGACAATTACTATACGGATATACTCAATAAAGCTGACAGCGAAGCGCAATCCATTGTGGACACGGCTACTCATGATGCTGAGGTGGCACGCTCTACGGCAGAGCACGAGGCCGCTACAATGGTGGAGAACGCTCGTCAGGATGCTATTCAACATGTGGATGATGCGAATCGTCGAGCCGACGATATCTTGAGCCGTGCTGACCGTGATGCTCAGGTGACAGTGGAGGCTGCTGAAAAGCAGGCGGCCGCTCTCGTCGATAATGCTCACCAAGAGGCGAAGCGTCTGGTCGCTGAATCGGCTATTGTCGACACTGCCAATGAACAGGCTCGACGTATTCTTGATGATGCCCATACGATTGCTGCCACCTATCAAGCAGACGTGGATCATCACTTGGAAACACGCCTTATTAATATGGAGTCTCTGGCTCGCGCCCTGGCAGAGGATTGTGTGAATTATCGGAAGGATTTGCGTGGACGTATCCCCGACGATTATTATTCCGATGATTATCCTCAGCCGGACAACGACTAATTATCTATGCATCGAAGAAAGGCATCCCCCTATGTCTCAGCTCTCTCTTCCCATCATTCGCCTGGTCGATGATCTTCCGATGCCTCAACGCGCACATCACGATGACGCTGGGGTAGACCTCTATTCTGCGGAAACTCTTATGGTCGAGCCAGGACAGCGAGCACTCGTGAACACCGGCATTGCTCTTGATATTCCCACAGGATATGTGGGACTTATCCATCCTCGTTCGGGGCTGGCCGTACGACATGGGTTATCCATTGTGAACGCCCCTGGCACAATTGATGCCGGTTATCATGGCGCTATCAAGGTGTGCCTCATCAATCTCGACCAGCAGTATTCTGTCCGTATTCATAAGGGCGACCGTATTGCCCAGCTTCTTCTTCAACGTGTAAAAATGTTTACCTTCACTGAGGTGAAAGGCTTTGAGAGTTCTGATAGGGATACCGCTGGGTTTGGGAGTAGTGGCATGTGACCTACGGCGATGCTAAAGACATCGCCGGATTCTCTCTTCTGTTCCCCTAAAATGACGTCATAGATTCGACATCACGACATTATGGCGCTACGATAGATACTATGACTGCACAGCTTTTCTCTACCCCGCTGGAAAATAACATTGTTGGCTCCCTTATTTCTACCGATGGGGAGTTCTGTGATGATATTGCACGCGTTATTGATCGCGTAGGACTATCCACACTATTTATGTCGCCACGTGCCTCCGCTGCCATGGCAGTCATTATGAAAATGTATCGATCTGGTCTCCAACCAGACCAACAGATTATTGCTCAGCGGTTAGATAATGCTGAATTATCCTCATTTAAGGATACGTCTCCGCAGGATTATGTGACCGATGTGGTACTGTCTGCCACCCTTACCACACGAACGACATTCACCAATGCCCTCAGCACTCTTGAACGCCTGGGTGTCTTGCGTGAACAGTTGGACGGCGTGAGTAAGATTCTGTCTGAGACAACGGAAGATTCTTCTCCGGCTGATGTAAATGCGCAGTTGATGAGTATCGTGTCAACAACGGCGCACCCAGAGAGTAGCCTTGTTGACATTGCTACGCTCTACCATCATGTGCGAGAGAATCCTCGTACCGTGTGGTCCGTATCCACCGGCCTTCCTTCTCTGGATAAAGCCTTGGGCGGCAAGGGGATTGAGTCTGGGACGAATGTGGTTATTGGTGCTCGTGGCAAGGTGGGAAAGACAACATTCATGTTGTCTCTCATCAGTGCCGTGACTGCTACAGACAGTAATAATATGGCACTTGTGGCCAACTTTGAAACCCAGAAACATGAGTTTTTGGCACGCCTTGTCGCTTATCGTGTCAAGCTAGATTGGAAGAAAATCGACCAGTATTTAACCTCCCCCACCCCAGATGAGTGCTCCAGTCTCACTCAAGAGGAAAAAGACCGAGTGGAGGCTATGGTGATGCAATTGCAGGAGGAAAATATTGTTCAAGTCTCCGGGACAGCAGACAGTTTAACAACCGCTGATATTGAAGCCCACGTTATTGCTCTTCAGAGGCAGAATCCTGGTAAGCGTTTGGTTCTTTTTGTAGACTATATTCAACTTCAAGTCAAAAATCAACGTGAAGCGATTAATGAAATTACTGAACTCTCTCGTTTCTATAAAATGTTGGCAGTGAAATACAATATTGGTGTGGTGTATTTAACACAGATGAATCGTGGTAATGGTGACATGCCCCCCACGGTAATGAACATTGCTTCATCGGATTCTATTTCCCGTGATGCTGACGTGATTATTCTTCTTGACCGGCCTTTCATGCGTGGAAATAAAGATTATCTTCCCAGCCATATGAATGTCGATGCCACACATACTCGTTTAGCCAGTGGCTCAACTTTTGTTCTCACATTTGATGGTGCTGACCAATCAGTTTTTGAGGCCCCATCGGATACGCAGGGGGGGGTCTCTTCACCACTTAAGCAATTTACGGATGAATTTACCGGTGGTGGAGATATTTGGGCGGACTATGAGCAAGCTGATACTAAAAATGGGGATACGGTCTCATGGGAAATCTAGAAGGGGATTCTTTACAAATTTCCTATGAAATGCCGTGACCATCTTCAGAGTTTCGTAAAAAAACATGATTTTTTCAAAAAAAGAAGATAATGTGACAAAAATGTTGATGTGCTGTCGATGATATGATATTCTTAATGATGTTCGTGATGATCATCACGAACATCATTGTTTCTCCTTTTGTCTCCTTATCATCAAAAACGCCTGGATAAGCACATTGCTGTCCAGGCGTTTTTGATGATTTATTTTTTAGTCAATACTCGTGTCTTGTCGTAGATTTTCAAAAGTTCACGACCAGAAATATTTCGTGGATATGTCACATTGACACCACCATAGTAGGCAGATATGGCAAACTTGTGAAATATGTCATATCCATCATTGTCTGATGTGACAATATAGAGCATAATGTTACTATCTCCCTCACGGGAGAGCTCCATGCGTGTAGGGTCTGATTCGATAATGGTGAAATTTTCCATGGGGGAGGTGACATGAAAATCTTCACGCCATAGGCTATGCGCCCATTGTGCAAGTGTTTCCCCAATAACATGCAAGGGTTTATTGTTCATGTTGGTGATGGTTCCATAAAATTCGGTCATAGAGATGATTGTAGTTGATGACAGTGGTGTCACAAGTGGGTGATCTTTGTGTGTGGCACAATGTGTGCAAAAATGACGCCTCCCCCTAAAAAATAATGGGGAGGCGACTAGGGCCCATATACAATAGGACGCATCATGATGAGAGGCGATTGCGGGGAACTGATAATCAACATTATAGCACAATGATTGCCACATTGTCAATCATCATGTGCGCTGCATACCAACCACCACGGGCACAAGGAACGTGGTTTCCTTGACACCACTATCATGAATAGCGGCAAGGGCGGCGCCAGAATATTTGCGCAACCAAACAGATAGTAGCGCATATTGGTGTCCTGCGGAAAAGAGAGGAAAATTCTCACCACGCCACGCTATACCCCCTATTGTAGAATAGGTGTTATGGTTTCTTTATCGAAAAAAGCTCTCGCAGTTGGGTTGGGAACAACTTTTGTTGGTGGTCTTGCAACACCTATCCCCACCCAGGCGGCACCAGCAGCACTCCCCGAAGGATTCGCCCCCACCATCCCCTCACCGGATACGCCACCAACATACCCCACCCACAAGGCTATCTCTACCCTCAAGAGGACTCTCCCCCCCGATGATGTTGACGCTATCCTTGCCACCTATCAGCATGGCAGTGGTCGCCACCACGATGATGATATGGCACGTCTCACGAAACAATTAGCCCACTTAACCACAGTGGTACAGCATTTGGTGTCGATGCTTGACGAGCATTCTCTCACGTCACAGCAGCGAGCAGATATTGCCACCCAGCTTGATCTCTTAGCAGATTCACTCCCACACAATACGGTCACGCACCAGGTGAAAAAAATAACTCACGCCGTTGCCACGGGGGATAACGATATGGTACCCGATGGCAACACTAGTGATGACTCCCCATCAACTCTCCCATCAGATGACGATAATGACCACACTGTCATAGAGGACACCTCTGACAGTGAGGATGAGGCGATAGAGGATGAAGGGGAAATTAGGGACATTATCGAAAATGATGTTGCCATCACCCCGGTCGCCAGCGTTCCCATTAGCATTGGGACATCCATCCCTAAAAAACTCGCTATCATGGTGTTGCAGCACACTCCCAATAGTGTTATCTTATCTGCTGCAAAGACGCTCGCTCATACGGGGGACCCGGTGGCAGACCAGGCAATGATGGATGCCGGATATTTTATGGTGCGGCACAAGCCGCAGCTTATTGAGACTATTGAGAAGCTTCCCACGGTGGATGTTGTGACCACCAGCGGGGATATTAATGCGGCAACACTCCAGCTTCTTCGCTATCTGGTGGATGATTCTTCCAGTAAGCCTGTCATGCCCAAGGCGAAGGTGAAGGTGGAGGCGATGGGTCGGGAAATCTTCTTTGAACCCACCACCGGGCATTCCACCACATCTGTTGCCCCCCAACAGGCCCCATCGCGCACCCCCGCAGCGAAGGAGGCACCTCGGGCAGCACTTCCCAATCTTGTGCAGCCCACAAGCGCCGACGCCCGTGTTAAACAGGTGATTGATAGAGTGTACGCTAAAATTGGAACACCCTATGCGTGGGGTGGAGGGCAGGTTGTGCGAGACCCCATTACTCGACAAGCCGACTATGCCCCGTCGTTAGCTGTGGACGGGTCTGGTGCGGTAGGATATGACTGCTCCGGGCTTATGGTGTATGCCTTCTACAAAACATTGAGAAATGATAAGGTGGATCATCCAACGGGAGACCCTGAGCGTGATCTTATTCGACTTCCTCGTCACAGCTCTATGCAATACTCTAGCGGTGGAATGCATGTCCCCCTCAATCAGATGCGGCCTGGGGATATGCTATTTTATGGCAGCGGTGGTAATGATCACGTGGCCATGTATGTTGGCAATGGTAAAATGGTGGAAGCCTATGACTATGGGGTAGGCGTTGTGGAAAACCCCGTACGTTATTCAGGAATTTGTCCATTTGCCGTGCGAGTGATTTATTAACAAGGATTGTTGTCGTGCGCCTTATACCTTACGATACCCCGCAAGCATCCGATAGAGAACATGCCATACTCTATAATTCTCTCACCTGCGATTATTCCCACCCCGCTGTCCACGACTCCTATAAGATTCTAACTCATTGCTTGATGGACCAGTACGAACTTCTCTGCGGTAATGGAATTGTGTTCACATTCACGAGGAGGGGGACATCGACATCTCATGAGCTGTTTAGTACCATAAAAAAGAATCATCCCATCCCCGTTCTTCTTACGTCAGCTGCGGGAGCGCTTCCAGAGGATCATCCTTTTCTCGCCGACTCTGGGGTCTCCTACGACGCACATCACCTGGAGGATATTTTTGGTCCAGCACGAGGAAGAATAATGCGCGAATTAACAAGACCATTAGTTGTTCATTCAGTGTCACCGGAGGTTGACGAGATTTTTCGACCGGAGCGTGTGCGACATTACCTCAACGGCATAGGATAATGTGATAATATCACATTATCTGGAGCAACCCAGACCATGTGATACACTCTCCCTATGCACGACAACTTTTCTCGCATCGAAAATATCATTTTCCACGTCCTCGCTGCTCTCATCATTCTCTGTGGCATTATAGGGATGATCATCATCCCCTTTCTTGACAATTCTGGACAGCTTATCACTGGCCGTCTTACGATATCGTCTATGTGGAGTCTTATTCTTGTGCTGATTCTCCACATTCTTGCCAGCAGCGATTCTTATTCTGCACCAGAATAATCATGCTCGACTTGTTTCTCATAACTCTATGCTGTTATAATGAGACAAGATCATCCAGCATTTATCCACCAGAAGGCTCACATTATGCTGACCACACTATCTGCCATTATTACTTCCAGTGTTCTTGCAGCATGCTGCTTGACTCCGCAGCCCATTGCTCCACATTATGATCCCTATATGTGTACCAATCGCACCACCTGTTCACAACAAGATTCCACTTCCGTGGATGCTATGATGTTTGATGAACATGGCCACATCTCTTTCATCCATAAAAATTTTCGTGATCCTCGGGGATAATCCCCTACGGGTCCCATGATCCTCTTGTAAGAAGGCACGATGTTACACAATAATTTTTATTCTCGCGATGAACTTGACCAGCGTACCCTTGACGTGCTCTGTCTCCTAGCATCTCAGAGTATCATTTTTGGTGATGATTTTAGTATGTCGTCGGAAACCAGCTTTACCGCCTTCACTCCAAACCAGTTTGTTGATGAAGTGGTGGGCGTAGGGGCGGATGATGCAGAAGATTTCTGGGACATATATTGTTCCAGTATTTCCTCATACCCACGGTGCGCTGGAATCGATTCTGAGATTGAACCAGTCGCACGTGAAGATATTATCGACCATTGGAATGATGGAGAGATTACCATTGTCGTCTACGATATGTTGGATGGTGTAGCGTGACGACGTTTGCTGTAATTGCAGATGCCCACATTGACTCCTCCGTCAACACCACCTTTAATAGCGACGAGGGGCTTCTTGATAATACGGTGGAGGCGCTACGGTGTCTCACCCATGTTGTCACCTATTGTAATAAACACCATATTGACTTTCTGGTATCTGCTGGAGACTTTTTTGACAATGGGGTTACCCACCATGAGGTGATTCGTCGTACCATTGACGTCTTTAATCAGCTGGAGTCCACAAAGGTTATTTTTGTGGCTGGTAATCATGAATATAAGGGTCTGAAAAAAGGGCAAAATCTTCCCTATAGTCTTTTCCCCGATTACCCATGGTGTCAGCAGGTTGTATGGCGCGATGAGACGATGCAGCTGTCGGATTGTTTTGTGGGATTCCTCCCCTGGGAGAAAGTGGTGGGTGAAGCATCGTCTACACCAAGCACCTTCTCCCAGCGTGCCATGGATTTGCTCCCATCGGGTACGACGACCCCTACCCTACTTTTTGGGCATGCCCTCATTACGGGAAGTTTGACTCCCTATACGAGACGAGACGGAACTCCTCGGCTTGTGGATGACGCATTTGGGGATGGCAATAATGCTGCCGACGTGAGCGACACATTTACCGGTTGGGATTATGTGGGGCTAGGCCACATCCATCGTCGTCAGATGATCCCGGGAACACCGCTGCATTATGTGGGAAAACTGTATCGTGTGTCGCGAGATGATATGGTGGCTCCAGTAGGCTTTGAGGTTGTTACAGTGGAGGGTACGTCAGTATCATTCACACATCAGACAATTCCCGGTGAACGCACTATTGCTACCATCAGCCTTGAGAACATAGAAACTGCCACCACTGATGATAATCAGTGGATGATTATCAGTATTCCCGTTGGGCATGAACTGAGTAATGATGAGCAAAAATCATTGAGTCGTCTCAAACATGAGGGGAAAAAAGTTACTATTGATTATGTCCCCAGTAAAGAGTCTCAGGATCTTCTTGTCCAAGTGGAGAAGGCGGTCATGACTGATGGATTATCACCATACGATAGTATGAGAAAATGGTGCAAGTCTTTCCGTATGGATGATGATGATATTGATCATATGGTATCCACCTTTCGCACATATCTAGAAGATGATGCCTAATGTTTCCCATTATGTGTACACTACAATCATTAGAGGATAATCCATGTACACCGACTGAGCATATGCTGATTGCTGATATTCCCGCTAACAATACTCGATTGTATGTTGTATTCCCTTCGACCATGGCAGAATTTAATAATGCGCTCATGACGCTAGAAGGGATGACTCCGTTGCGCTATAGTCAGGTTCAGGACATTCTGAGCCACCAGCGTATTATTCCGCATGACTACTCTGATACCAATAGTTTTATGCAGGCTTTTTCTGTCATGGAACAGCAGTGGGCACGCAACGAGCTCGGGGAGCAGCACGAGCAATAATAGGTGCACGCAGCCATATTCTCTCCACTACAATGGGAGACAAAACTGCCTACTAGTGATGTACTGCTACCATTGGGTGTGATGTGTTGTGAAGAAGAAGGATGTGGCCTTCCGACCATCGCAGGCGCATAAGCGCACTGTGACGATGGGGGACGGGCGTACCGTCACGAATGCCGCCTATAAGCCAACTCTCCATCATACCCACCATCGTGTTCCTTCCGCACGTGACATTGTTGCCTCCACTGGCATCTCTGATGAATCCATCCATCTGCTACCGACAGCGAAAAAGATGGAGTTGGCGTCGGCGAAGCGCTATGCAGATATTCTCTACCGAGACAAGGATGCCCAGGTACGTATCGCCGTTGCTGATGCCGGATATCACCTTGATGATCTGGTGAGGGATTCTCGTCCCGAAGTTAGAGCTGCTGTTGCGCGCCATCCGCACTATCATATGGCACTGGCGGATGATTCATCGGCGGAAGTTGCCAAGGTCATTGCCCACGCAACAGATGATGAGCGTCTTATAGCTCGTTACGCCCACAGTCCATTTACCTCCGTCAGAGCTGAGGTGGCCAAACGATGGGATCAATATCATGATGAGTTGTCTCATGACTCAAGTCCACTGGTAGTGGCGGAGGTCGCCAACAATACCATGAATGATACGATTATTGAAAGACTGTCACGTCATCCGAATGCACATGTTCGATACGCTGTTGCATCCGGTTATCATCCACCACGCCATATGGTGAATGATGAGGATAGCTCAGTGCGAGTCAACTTGGCACTCCATGGATGGTATATCGACCAATTGTCGAAAGATCAGAGTCCCGCTGTTCGTGCGGCTGTGAAAATTTTTGAGAAGGGATAGATATGGCTCGCAAAAATACTGTTAATCGCCCCTCGCGCCCCCATCAGGAATGGGTGACGGATTCTACTGGTCGTCGTCGCCGCAACATTGCCTACCGCTACCGTGTTCATACACGAGAACAACAAGATAGTGTTTCTCCCACTATGAACACCATCTCCCCAAGCAAAAACGATAGTATTCTTTCCCAGTCTCGTCGCAACCCGTGGACAATCGCGTGGCAGGGTGGGCATCCGGTTATCCCCCCGGCAGGAACATCCTTCCTCAAAGATGGATCCCCCAATAAGGAAACTCTTTTGGGATTGACGAAGGGGCAAAGGCTTTATTTTGTTCACGAACCAGACAATCCCCATGACCCCCATGCAGTGTCTATTCGTGCCGTCAACAATAATCCGCGTAATCCCGGCCTCTATAGTATTGGCTATATTCCCGCCAAACTCGTGGTCCCCGGCCTAGATTACAGCAAATTTTCTGGACGAGTATCAGAAAAATACGAATGGGTTGACGATCATGGACTCCAACAGTGCTCCTACCGGTGCGCTATCGGTCGCGAAGATGTGACATGGGAGCTCGATGACATGCTCACAGTGGAAGCGGGGATTGATGATGACACATTCACTGATGCTGACATTATTGATAAAATCCGTGCCTCCAGTACACGAACAGAAATCTATCGGCAACAGAAGAAAGATAGATCGTATCAAGATCACTAATTCTACGATGACAATTTAAATAGCCAATGACCACGGGCACAAAGCCCGTGGTCATTGGCTATTCCAGCACTGTTCTGTTACTCCATGCCAACCAGGGACATCTTAGTGGGGAGATCATTATCGTTTACAGTAAAGACGAGGCATCCAGGGGCACCGGCAGACACACCTGCCGCATTCGTGAACCATTGACTCCGCAGTTCACCAGATGGAGGGATGGACATCATAACTCGATCCGCTCCAATCATGCTGGCCTGAAAGTGATGAAAATGCCCAAACATCATAATCTTAGTGTCGAAGGGAACCCCACCGGTTGCCCGCAGGTTGTCCCACACCTTCTGAGCACCAGTGAATCCGCCCTTCCACGTGTGACCGTGAGCGAGAAGCATATTAATACCATGAATATCGCGATCAAGATGAATGAACGCATTGTTCAATTCGGGGAAGACAAAATGAACATTCTGATGGCTGTCTGAACAACGATCGGCCACCATTTTCATAATGAGAATATCAGTATTGTCGTTGACGGGCATATTTTGTACACGTGTCATATCACCATGATTGCCGCCAAGCGCTGCGACAGTGATGGGTTTTCCAGTGCGAGCAAGAGTGTGAATAAGTTGCCAATAGAGTCGTGAGGCGAGGTGAATTTGCTCAGATAGGGGTAACCCCAACCCTGCGATATTCTTTCCCACCTGGCTCGTGTGCCCCTCAGTAAAATCGCCCAATGCCATGAGATAAATATGATTGGGGTTACGTTCCTGTACTTCTCGGACAAGATTAGCGATAAGAGTACCCCAGGCATGACCGAATGTTGCGAGATCCCATCCTGATTCTTCCGCAGCCTTGCCCACATGGGTATCACCGATACCGATAACCATGGGCTCTTCTCCGGGGGTACGAGAGACGGGAATAGGGTCGTAGCAGATAGTGTCGGGAAGCCAAGAATCATCCGACATAATGTCCAGCTGATGTGTCGCCCACGTGAAGTTGATGTTGTATTTGTAGGCGTGAAGGTCAGTGACCTTTCCGCCCTTCATTTGTTGCTGCCAATTGCTTTTTCGCATGGAGCATGAGGTGATATGAATGTCCTCGGGGTTGAGGCCAAACATGGTGGCAAACTTTTCTTTATTAATGTGTTCGCCCCTTTTCAGTGGGGGCTGTCCATCCACCACCATCGTTCCCCCATCTTTCGTGACAGTGAGACTATCATCACCCTGACGGTTCACTGTCGTATCGAGAGTGTGGAACAATGCTGCTCCATTTTCTGCATGCCCGACATTATGTGGGTGGGGCTGATGTGTGGTGGCAGATTTTTGATAGTATTGGTTGCTGTTACTATGATCGCTGGAGATGAGGCGTAAAAATTCTTGTCCCATCTTTCCGCCACAACAATCGTGTGCCTCATGTTCTCTATCCATGTAGTGTTCTCGAAGAACCTTACCCTGTCGATAGACAGTTGTAGCAGAAAACATTTCCCCGTGCTCTACCAGAATGGCTTGAATGGGTCGTCGCCTATAATAGTGATCCCATGCTGTCATCCATTCTGCAAGCGCATTGTGCTTTGTGAGGGTGGCATGTAGTCGATTGACTGGTGAACTCATAGAAAAATCGTCCTTTATTGACAGATGATGTGAGTATAAGAAGGGTGGGCACATGATAGTACTCAACCAGCATGACCACAATGTAGCATCATTATCCTTATCGCGCCAAATTTTTGACCATTGTGTACAACAAAAGATCGCGTTCTGTTATAATCAGAGTCATGCTTTTGAATAATCTTTTGCGATCGGGCGATAAAAGCACCTTCCATTCAATTGAAAAACTTGCCAGAGAAATTGACATGATGGGAGATGATTATGGTGTTTTAACGGATAGTGAATTGCGACATAAAACCGTCGATTTCAAAACCATGTTGGATAATGGTGCCACCATGGCACATATTATGCCGCAGGCTTTTGCGACGGCACGGGAAGCAAGCAAGCGTGTCCTTGGCCTTTACCACTATCCTGTGCAGATTATGGGCGGTGCAGCTCTCTATTCGGGCAGTATCGCAGAGATGGGGACAGGCGAGGGTAAAACCCTCACTTGTGTACTTCCGGCGTACACGCGGGCCCTGGAGGGGAAGGGAACGCATATTGTCACCGTCAACGACTATTTGGCACAACGTGACGCTGACCTTATGGGGCGCATCTACCGGTGGCTTGGTCTCACCGTGGGGACCATTACATCAACATCCAAGCCAGATGAACGAAAACAAGCCTATCGAGCTGATATTACCTATGGAACCAATAATGAGTATGGGTTCGACTACTTACGCGACAATATGGCTAAGGTGGTAAACGACTGTGTGACACGTGGGCACTATCACTATGCCATTATTGATGAAGTGGATTCCATTTTGATTGATGAAGCGAGAACCCCCCTCATCATTTCTGGCTCTGGGGAAGAATCTACCGTCTGGTATGAAGAATTTGCCCGTATTGCAGAATATTGCTTAACTCCAGACATGTATAGCGTAGATAAGCGGAAGCATACTGTATCTGTTGAACCAGAAGCTATCGCGACAGTGGAGCGACAGATTGGGATCAAAAATCTCTATGCCCCGGAAAACACCTACCTGGTGCGCTATATGATGAATGCCCTCAAGGCGAAAGAGTTGTTCACCCTCGACAAGGATTATATGATTGGTGAACCCGATGGTGATGATTCCATTCTGATCATTGATGAGTTCACGGGACGATCACTTCCTGGTCGACGCTTCAATGAAGGATTGCATCAGGCTATTGAGGCCAAAGAACATGTGAGGATTCATCCAGAATCCACCACTTTAGCAACAATAACCTACCAGAATTTTTTCCGACAGTATGACATTCTTTCCGGCATGACGGGTACGGCAGAAACGGAGGCCGCAGAACTGGGCCGCACATACACCATTCGCACCGTCACCATCCCACCTAATAAGCCCCGCATCCGCGTCGATCATGACCCACTTGTCTATGCAACAAAGCAAGAAAAGTATGATGCCGTTCTCCGCCTTATTGATGAGAAACGCCGTCATCAGCAGCCCGTTCTTGTGGGAACAGCATCGGTCAAGGCATCGGAAGACATTTCCGCCCTCCTTGATGAACGTGGCATTCAGCACTACACATTGAATGCAAAAAATAACCGCAAAGAGGCTCTCATGGTTGCCATCGCCGGACGCCTGGGAGCCGTCACTATTGCCACTAATATGGCCGGTCGAGGGACAGACATCGTTTTGGGCGGTAACCCTGATGTGATTGCTGAAGCGCTCCTGCGGCATCGGAAACTCACCCCCGAGTCACCAGAATGGGACGCAGAGTGGGATAAGGAAATTGCCAAGCAACGTTCCCAGGCAGAACACCATGCAGATGCCGTTCGTAACGTTGGCGGGCTCTGCGTTATTGCCACTGAACTTCATGAGGCTAGGCGTATTGATAATCAGTTGAAGGGACGGTCAGGTCGTCAAGGTGATCCTGGTGAAACCTATACCCTACTGTCACTGGAAGATAGCATTCTTGACCGCTATATGATGCGACCAGTTACTAAATTGCGTGACCGATACCAGGGTGTTCATGGCGCACTTACCGATAAGGACCCTCTAGACCTTCTCCGTGAAGCACAATACAATCTAGAAAGTATGAATTTTGAGATTCGCTCCTCTGTTCTCGACTATGACGATGTGAAAAATGAGCAGCGAAAAACTCTCTATATACTGCGGTCAAATATTCTTCATGAAGATGATATGACAGGTCGAACCACAGCTCTTATTGATGAAGTTGTACACGGTGTCTGTGAAGATATTCTCCCCCAAGCTGGAAAAAATGTTGAACAGCTAGATGAAGTTCTTCGCGATCTCTATAGGGATGCTCGTCCGGTGATGGACCATGTGATGCGCAATGAATACGGGGAGTCTGGCATGATTTCCCATCGTCAACTTGACGTTGCCGTCCGTGTCGATGCCCTTGATTTTTATGACACCCTATGTGCCACTATTGACGGTACACAAGGCCCAGGGCATGCCAATGTGCGGGCGAAAAACATTCTCCTTGCTACCATTGATGAACAATGGCAAAACTACCTTTATGTTCTTGATGATGTTCAAGAAGGCGTTGGGTTGCGGACAATGGCGATGTCTGATCCGCTGGTGGAGTTTAAGCGAGAATCCTATCGATTGTATGGCGATCTGGTGAAAACAATGCGACATGAGGCCGTCAAACGGCTACTTAACCCAGCATTCGATATTGAGCAGCACAATATGTCCGTGCGATAAACGGTCATGCCCTACCGCTTGACGGAGTTCGAGATGGGATTTTCTCACAGTTCCTCCATTAAATAGACGATGACCACGATATAATGAGTGAAGGATCGTCGCACACATAGAGCAATATCAAGGATTCTGCTTCATGCCACAACAACAACCCAAGGGTCGACGCAAAAAGAAGGAGGGGGATGACCTCATCCCTAAAACCTCCTTTGCACCACTCGCATACAAGTCAAAACTGTATGCGTGTCAGGTGAAGGACGTTGAGATTATTAAACAGCGTCCGCGACTGGTGGCAGCAGACTTGATGCGTATCTTCCTTGCTTCACGAACCCCTGTTACTCTATGGGGACCCGTTGGCGCGCGAAAAACTCGTACCATTGAAGCGCTCTCACAAGAAGTTGATGAGGCTGGAACACCTTATATGGTACAAACCATTCAGCCCTCCACCGAAGACCCTACTACCATTTATGGCCTTCTCTTTACGGAGAAAGACCATACTGATGGCGTCACATCCACGCAGCGTGCTATCCCACAGGTGGCAAAAGCCGTTCTCGATTATTTTGAGATTTATGATGGGTTAACTGTTCAGTTTTTGGATGAAATGACCACGTGTATGCCTGCTGTCCAAAATGCTCTCCTTGGGTTGTTGACTCACGGCAAATATGGCGATGCTGGCGACATTTCCCTCTATACATCCCATATTATGGCGGCGAACCCGCAGGGAACCGTTGAGGTCGCCTATGATTTGTCCTCTGCCATCATTAATCGTGGAGGGCACATTGCCTGGTATGGTGACGTTGATCTCTTCTTTGATGACTGGTCACAGGGTTTTGGGTTGGAGGCACTCAAGCCTCGTGAAGACACTGTATGGTTTGCTCACACGCTTGTTGAGCAGGGACGAGAGTATGTCTTCCGTGATCAATATCGTGATGGTACTGCACCACTATGGACACCAGACACTCTTGTTCCCTACTCTCAAATGCAATTTTCAGAACGTGCGCTCACAGAAACAATGAAACTGGTGGAACGCATTAACACTATTTTTGATACCGAACCAGATGAGCTTCGGCAGCATTTTGTTGTTGAAATTGTGCGTGCCATGGTTGGTCCTTGGTGGGCAAAAAAAGCAGAAATTGTGTGTGCATTAGAGCGTGAACGGCTCACCCCACGGAAACCCATTGAATCTGTTCGTAGCATGAAAGTGTCCATGGATGATACGAATGAGCAACTCTTTAATAAAGTGGGGGAAACGATGCACAAAAAATCTGGTCGCCCCCTCACCCCAGAACAAGAAGAAACAATGCTGACCATGCTAAAAGATGAAGTGGTGAAGGATAACATTTTCTCGCAAACTGCCTATATTGCCGCATGGGCGTTCATGTGTACTGCTCCCACGGAAAACCTCTATCCGCTCTATATTAGCAATATGCTTGAGCTCTTGTCTTTAGCATTACAACAGCAGAAAAATGATGGGGTTCAGTGGAAGGCCGTACCCGATTTCCTCCCCGAGGTTCTCAGAAAACTGTTAGTGTCAGCTATTAAAAATAGTAGAGATACTGTTTCCCAACCACCACACATGACCAATATGGGCGGTGGAAACATTAACATGTCAACTCTTTCTTCACGCCATGAGGGGGAGGCTGCGGAGACATTGGATACTGATTTTATGGACAATGAAATAAACCAGGCCGAATAGTTAACGGCTTGAACAGTAGCTACAACTTTGCTATCATTAATTGATATTATTGCGTCTCACACAAAAGATGGGTTGTTCTCATGCTTGCGCCATGGATGCCAGTGTCAACGCCTCACGGTGACATTGTGGTTAGCGATCTTCATGAGCCGCAACAATTGTTGTCGCATTCCGGTGAAACACACAATCTTATTGATCTGTCACCACAGACTATTCATCCTGGGGAACCATTAGTTTTTCTTAA
>QWBY01002078.1_pt1 | contig 17349 bp, 10 predicted proteins | sample 1972471 | NCBI WGS metagenome assembly QWBY01 (sample SAMN09866722, study PRJNA288562) | Human gut metagenome isolate term6_stool, whole genome shotgun sequencing... | reverse complement strand
TGTTTTGAGCGGTTATAGCCGTTATCGCCGAGGCTCCAAAAACCCCCAGCGAGGAAAAAGTCTTAATATCCGCTTGTATTCCGGCACCACCGCCACTATCAGAGCCCGCGATCGTTAAAGCTACCGGATAACGGTACGTTTCATTTTTATCCATCTAACATTCGTTTTTCTTACGGCGGCATTACCCGCATCAAGTAGTAAGGGTATGATCTCAGCCCATATAGTATGGCACCCCTTCGACGACGCAAACTTAGTGAAAAAAATCGATATTAAGATATTTCCGGCTTTTAAACGATAATTTTAACGCAAGGTTATACTTCCATAAATCGTAGACGGGAGCCTTCTGGTTTTAGAAGGCTTCCGTCATATTCATATAAACCGCCATCCCTTTTTGGTTCGGGTCTTTGCCTACGTCTAGGCGGAAGTTCTTGCCGGGTTGCATTTGGATACGTAAGCCTACGCCGTAGTTGAACTTCCATTTATTCCAGTCTACGATAGGAGCGTTTCCGATCGTACCCGTGCCGACCCAGCCAACAAAACCACACTTCGCCCAGAAATTACCGCTCTTATATTTCTCCACGCTGCCGAACATATGACGATACTCCAGAATCCCATACGCCATGGTCTTGTCACGGTACTTGCCCCAATAGTATCCGCGAAGATCGAAAGGAGAGCCAAACGAAGGAAGCTCCGTAAAAGGAACGTTTCCCACACCGATTTGTGTCTTGGCGATCCATGCCAAGGTGCTACGAGGACGAAATACTTGCTGGAATTGGCGGTATTCTAACTCGAACATCTCATAATTATATGCACCGCCTAAATACTTTCCATACACTTTAGCGATCGCGCTTAGTAACATACCGGAACTTGGGGTCGCCACGTCATTTCGTGTATCGTATTGAATCAAGCCGCCGACACCGATATTGACATAATCTCGTTCGAACTTATTGAAATAAGGATCTTCGGCCATCACCGGGTTGATATCATCTGATTTGCTGAAATTAATATCAAAAAGAGGACCCGTATATAAATGAGGCCTAACTTCCCATACGAAACGGGGATATAGTTGGAAAGAACTCTTATGGAATTTCGTTGTCGAATCGCTTTTCTCGATTTGCTCGATCGTCTCATAGCCTTTCCCGAAATAATGCGAAGGTTCGTTCCGATAACCGTAACTGATATAAATACGGAAGCGATTCTCGTTGAAGAATAAGGTACCAGCACCGGCAAAAACGAACGTCCCGTTTAAGGTGATGTTAAATCCCGCAGGGATAAACGATCGTTGGGATATCGTATCATTCTTGTTTAAGCGAAAGCTAGCCAAAACCGCACCACCTACGCCAAAGGAGGCTTCCGGCGTGTAAGACGGTCCGCCAAGGATAGACCACCAGATCCTTTTGTTGGCCCGTATGGAGTCTTTATGTAATTGTTTATGATAACGTTGTATTTGCTTTTCGGTCATAGGCTTACCGTCCAGCATCAGCACTTCTTTCGGAATCGTGTCATTGGAAATACCTTGCGCCTTTACGGAAAAGGCGAATAGAAGGCAGGCCATATAAATTAAAAGATATCTAAACATTATTTTAATCAATATTTAGAGGGCAAAAGTACGAAATCCTCCTAATATGTATTCTTAAAGAATCCCTAATAAAAAAGAATAAACAGCTAAAAAGAAATGCTATTACAGTCTGGGGGGTGTAGAGACGTAGCGTGCGTGCTGCGTCTCTACAGCTAAGATTGGTACAAGACCTTGCCCTCTTCGGATATTAACAGCAAGGTTAGTTCGCCGTCGGGAAGGATGGGAGCGCAATACGATTTACATTTTTGTAAAAGTAATGGGAAGAAACGATTTTGTTCTTTTTCCGCAAGAAGCTCCCATAATTCACGGGCCAACGTAATCCGATTGATTGCATCTACGGTCGCCTCCTCGCATTTCGCTTCTTTCGCTACATCTTGAAGGAAGCCTTTGTTCATGACGACTTTTTTGCTGTGTGTATCTAGGAAACCTTCCGCAAGTTTCACCGCCTTGCCGATCATGATACCTAAGATAACCTGCTTGAAACCTAAATCGGCAGCGATCTTTAGCGTCTCTCCGATAAAGTTCCCGTAATGGACGAATGATTGTGGAGGCAAAGAAGCGTATAAGCTCCGAAGGTAGCGTTCACTCTTCGCCCCGGAATTAATAACCAACGTCTCGCAACCTATCGCTTTGGCGACACTGGCTTCTTTCCGTATCGAGGCGATAAAAGCGTCCGATGAGAAAGGACGCACGATTCCGGATGTCCCGATAATGGAGATTCCCCCGATAATTCCAAGTTTCGGATTGAAGGTACGTTTCGCCAACTCCTCGCCACCGGGAACCGAGACCGTGACAATAGCGACGGAATCGGGTGAGGGCAGGAGTGGAATCAGCTCTTGCCGGATCATCTTACGGGGCGTGGCGTTTATAGCCGGGCCGCCGACTTTCAAGCCGAGTCCCGGAAGGGTCACGGTTCCGACTCCTTCACCTGCTTGGAAGATGACTCTTCCCGTATCGTCGCTTTCTGTTTCTTGACAATATTCTTCTTGTGCCATTACCGTGGCACGCTTGTGCCATCGGCTTGGCACAGCTGTGCCATCACCGTGGCACGACTCTGCCACGGCGATGGCACAACCGGATGCATCGAGAGATAATTGAACAGTAACCCGGATCCGGCTATGATTCGTCACGTCCGGATCATCCCCAGACTCCTTGATCACGGTACAGGTGGCGGAACACCCGGCCCATTCGGTATAGGCTACCGGCAACGTTATCTGTTCTCCCGAGGGTAATGTTATCTGGCTTTCTGTTTGTTCCTTCCGTGATAATAAGGCCAATAAAGCGGCTTTTGCGGCGGCGGTAGCACAAGCTCCGGTCGTATATCCGCTTTTCAAGGGAAAGAATTCGGGTAATAGGCGTTCGATTTGTTTGCGCAATCCGTCTTCACCATACACTCGGTAGAAAGTTTCCGGTAATGCGGGACGCTTCACGACAAATACTGGTATTCCGAATTGGCGGGCAGCGTTCACTTTATCCGTAAAATAGCCGGAGAAACCACTTTCCTTTGTCAAGATCGCATCCGGATGGAGTTGCTCCAACAACTTTAACTCATCCTCACCTTCTCGATAGAAAACCAGACGTTCTTGGGGGAAGCCCTGCTTCTCGGCCAACGACAAAGATTCCTCCCGCTCCAATATACGGAACCAAGTGGTATGCGATCGCCAATAAGGGCGGAGCGGGGCAAGGGTGTTCACGCCACTGAGGGCAAGTAGCCGTTGGATACCTTTGTTTTCCATTTGGTGAATTGCGTCTGCATAACTATCGCACCAAATCAAGTCCTCATCACGAGGTGGATACCGACGTTCGTAACGGATCACCGGAATCTGTAAACATTTCGATACTTTTTCGATCGTTTGGTGTAACACTTGAGCGAAAGGGTGTGCCGCATCAATCAATAGCTTAATCGCGTGGTCACGACAAAAACACTCCATTTCCTCCGCATTCATGGCTCCGGTCAAACGGATTCCATGCGCACATTCAATGGATTGCAAAGTTCCTTTCGTAGAATAGTAATAGATAGCGGCTGCCTCGTCCGCTACCCGCACAGCCACACGACCTTCTGTCGTTCCTCCAAGGATCAGTATCATTACTTACGGAAAAGATGTTTGAATTCATCCGCATATAAGCGGGATAGACCCTTGCGATTATCGATGGCATCCCCGACGACAAGTAATGTTGTCAGTGTAAGATGATTCTCTTTTACGATTTTCGCGAGATCTTTCAGTTGCCCACGGTAGATCCGCTCGTCTTTCCATGTCAATTTATAGCAAGCGGCTACCGGAGTGGTTGGAGCGTAATGTCGCGATAATTCCTCTTGGACCTTCTCTACGACACCGGCGCTTAAGAAGATACACATCGTACTTTGGCTTTGAGCCAGTTTGTGCAGTTGCTCTTTCTCAGGCATGGGCGTACGTCCTTCGCCACGAGTGAGGATGATCGTTTGTACTTTCTCCGGAATCGTGAACTGGGAATAAAGAGCGGCGGCGGCGGCTTGGAAAGAGGAAATACCCGGAGTGATATGATAATCCATCCCGTATTGATCAAAGTAATTCATTTGCTCTTGAATAGCTCCATAGATGCAAGGATCGCCCGTGTGCAAACGAACGACAAACAATCCTTTATCATAAAACTCTTTCATCAACGCGAACTGTTCTTCCAGATTCATATCCGCCGAGCTTCGCACCGTAGCGCCTGCCTTCGCGCATAAGGTAAGTTCTTTCGGGACGAGGCTTCCTGCATACAGGATCAAATCCGCTTTCTCCAACATTTGCCGTCCGCGGATAGAGATCAAGTCCGGATCGCCGGGACCGGCTCCTACGATCTCGATATGTCCCTTGCGGCAGGCCGTCCGATCTAACGCTACGGCAAAGGTATATTCATTTCCTTTCCCTAAATCCGCTTTTTGCTTCTCGACCAAAAGCGGACCGCCATGAGCCGCATAAATGGCGGAAGCTTCCGATACACTTGGGGATTCGGTTACCTCCAGTACCTTCTCCGAGGGATTGGGTACCGGGATATCTTTCAGCTCCTCCGATGTATAGGTGTGGAAAGGGCATTCCATAACTCCATAAGCCAATAATGTCAGCACCGGTTCGCATTTCTTTAAATCGATTGTATTTACATCCGCCAAAGCTTCCGGATATAGGCGTTTATCACGCAATACATCTTTAATATGTTCGTAAACGACCGTAGGATCGCCTTGCATATCCTTGCGGCAACCCATTCCTAGGTGGAGGACTTTCGGTATATAGGTGATCGTAGGGATGGATGTATCGTATTGTTGGGGACTGACGATCATCAATAACTCATAGTCTTGCTGCGGTATCGCCTCGAAGGAATAAAAGATAGAGACATGAGACGGGACCGTACGCTCCAAATAATCCGTTCCTTTATCTCGTATATCAAGGAGTAGCGCTGTCGGTTTTCCATTGACAAAAGTGGAGATGGCGGCATTGCTATCTTTGACGATCAAGGTCCAATCGTATTTCTTCCCTAATGTATCGAGCGCCCATAGGTTTGCGTTGTCGCTTTGTGTCGTAATAATCGCTTCGGCTCCTAATAGGTTCGCTAACTCTTTGGAAAGATCGTTCGCTCCACCGATATGTCCAGATAAAACAGGAATCACGTATTTGCCGGTACTATCTATACAAACCACGGCCGGATCGGTATGTTTATCTTCCGCGAAGGGAGCGATACTGCGTACGCAAATTCCCATCGCTCCAATAAATACCAAACTACTGGATTCGTGAAAAACCTCTTTTGAGAAAGAGCCGAATGGTAATATCTTCGCCTCGGGATAAGAAGCAAGAATTCGCTCAGCAAGCCCCCGGCTGCTATCGGATATTGGAATAATTGATATTGTACTCATAATTTATAAATAACATTCACGGTAATCGTATTAAAATCATCAATCGTGATACGGGTTTGGGCGGATATCCGAAGACCGGTTTGGCGGACCGCTTCCTCTAAAAGCGCTTTGCTTTCGTCGGATACGGAGTTGAAGACGATGACACCGTTCTCTTTCATCTTTTTGGAAACTACCATAAGGATCTCCACTAATTTCCCGCCATGTCCGCCGATAAAGATTGCATCCGGAGCCTCCAACGCTGATAAATCCACCGATAAGAAATCTCCGATTATAGCCTCGATACCCGGAGTCCCAAAACGATGACAATTCTCAGTCATTAACTTTCGTCCCTCTTCCCGGATCTCAAAACTCGTGATATGCAAATGCGGGAACAGCAATTTAGCCTCTATCGAGACAGAACCCGTGCAAAAGCCGATATCCCAAAAACGTTCCCGGTTTCTCAGATCCAGCATGCTTAAAGATAACAAACGGATCGGCATTTTGGTTATCATCTTCTCCCGCCCGCTCAAATGCTCGAACGCGGAATCCGGCAGGCCGAACTTACGGGAATGCCCGTCACGCTCTTTCCGGAGAATCAAGCAATTCGGATGAACGAAATTATTCATTGCCGCAGCTTGTATACTGAATTGGCGGATGCTCTGCCGTTCGGTATTTCCTAACCGTTCTCCCACGAACATGGTATAATTATCATAGCCGTATTCCAGCATCCGGCGAGCGATAGTCGTAGGCGTATGTTCCCGATCCGTGAGCACGCCTATCTTAGACGCACTTTCGATCAAGGCACGATCGAACTCGTGCCAAGGCCGTCCGGTAAGGGAGACGATCCGCATATCGTGGTAAGGCATCAATAGATTTTGTGCCAAGAGTTGCAAGGAATTAAATGACGGGTACAGGCGGATTTGCGCATCCGGCAATCGGTTTTGAATCGTAACGGCGAATCCGAAAAACAAAGGATCTCCGGAAGCGAATACAACGATGCTTTCCCGACCGTCGTACGAACGATAGCGATCGAAGACCTCGTCCAACGGGACTTTTATATCGATCCAGTCCGCTTTCTCGGGCAAGAGCGAACGTACGATCTCATGATGCCGCACGCCTCCGGAGAACACCCGGTGGGACGAGATTATCTCCAATATCTCCGGCGGAAAGTATTGCCGCATATTATCATCCAGCCCTATGACATAAAATCGGTTCATACGTCTCTTCCCGGCTTTAATTGTTCTGCGTCATTAAAACAAAGGATGGCATTCACTAGCGTAGCCGCTAAATTACTACCTCCTTTACGACCTTCCACGATTAGTTTCGGTATACCGATAAAAGGTTTCACCATATGTTTGGATTCCTGCACATGTACGAAACCTACCGGAGCCGCGATAATGCCAGCTGGAGTGGCTTTACCTTTACGTATTAAATCGCATAATTCCATAAGGGCGGTCGGGGCGTTCCCGAAGACAAACAGAGCGGTCGGATGCTCTTCCACGGCCCGACGAATACCGGCTTGAGTACGGGTAATTCCTTTGCTCGAAGCCATCTCAGCGACCCGCTCGTCTTGAAGGTAACATTTCACTTCGACACCCAGACGTTGCAGAGCTCCCTTACGAATGCCGGAAGCAGCCATCGTGACATCGGTGATGATCGTAGGAACTTCCCCGCCGCTGATCTTATTATATAATGTAGAGACAGCATCCGGGTCGGCATAAAGGATATTTTCCATATCGAAATCGGCCGTCGTATGAATGGCATGGAGTAACGCCCATTTCTTATCCAACGGGATCTCTTGGTTTTTCAGTTCCTTCTCGATCGTACGGAAACTACGGATCATGATGTCCTGTCCGATACCCGTATCCATTTTCTTTTGTTTGATCTCGCCATAATATCCCCGGGGAGTGATCATATGATTCCCGGAAAGATATGTTTGTGAGTTTCCGATCAAGACTACCGTAAACATATCGATCTGCTCGGGGTCCAGATCTGCGAGCGTAGTGACGAATACTTCTTGCTCCTCCCGTCCGGCCTGACGTACATAACCGACCGGAGTCTCCGGCTTGCGTTCTTGCAGGAACAATTCTTTTAAGCGATAGAGTTGCCAATAACGTCCCTCGCTTTTTGGATTATAGATCGCCGTAACAAAATCGGCCATGGCCGCCGCGTGAATCCGTTTCTCGATCAGTTCCCAAGGAGTCATCAAGTCTGAGAGGGAAATCACACAGAAATCATGTCCGATAGGAGCGCCAAGCAAGGACGCAGCTTTCTGGAAAGCGCTGATGCCCGGATACGACTCGATCTCGATCTCGCTTCCGGATTCTTTCTTCATCTCATAAATCAGAGGAGTCATGCCATAAATACCGGCGTCACCGGAACTGATCACGCAAACCGTCTTTCCCTCGTTGGCATAAGCGAAAGCTTGCTCGGCACGAGCTTGCTCACGTTTCATACCTGTATCTATACATTCCGTTCCCTCACGAAGCAAGTGGGTGATAAAACGGAAATAATATTTATATCCTATGATGACATCCGAGCTTTGGATAGCGGCCAAAACCGCAGGCGTTATATCGGCCTCGCTACCGGGGCCGATTCCGGCGACTATAATCTTGCCTTTATTCATTCAAATCTATTTTATAATACAATGTTCTCAATAAATATAATACAAATATACAGGCTTTACTTCTTTCTTCTCGCTTTTCGCCTGATATATTTTATCGCAAGCCATACACCGGATAAGGAAACGAACGTACCTCCCAACATGGTTCCCCACATCACGATATTCCATAAGACCGGATGATCTACCAAGAATTTCAGATTCAAGCTATGCAATGCCGGATACATCCAATGGTTCCAACGAGACGGCGTATTTACATAACGGTATTGTCCATTACGGGGATTAATGTAATAACAACTATTATCCACGTCTTGAATAGATACTTTCCAGACCGGGAGTTCTAAATTCCTTTTTCGTGAGATATAATACGTATCATAAGCATCCAACAGTTTGATATCAGCCGTGGTCCCGATACCATGTATCTGAGACAATACGGAACGGATTTCTTCCGGTCGCAGGTTCAATAAAGATATCCCGTCACTCTTATTTGCGTTCACGACAATATCCTTCGTGTCTGTTTGTACGATGTAAAAGGGTATATCACCAAAACTACTCCATTCCAATTGACGGATCTGGCCGGGATAGGCTTGTATGACCGCCCTGTAATCCAACGGATAATCGAGTGGGGAAGGAGCCATCTTCCGCAGTTCTTGAACCGGGTTTATATCGAGCTTGGCTTTCAACCCCCAATCCTGTACACGAGCCAAAGACATCATACCACTAAAGCAGAAGGTGAGGACAAATAAACCGAATAACACCCCAAGAATATGATGCCATTTATACCAGAACTTCTTATAAGGGGAAATCAAATGACGTCTCCTCGCTAACCGGAAATCCCGTATTCCTAAATAGATCCCGGCGATACACATAACGCACCCGATTCCGGATAACCAGACAACTACCTTTATCCATAATTCAGCGTCTTGCCGCAAGGAAGTGAAATAGACCCAATGAGGGATCGCCCCGAGCCAAGCCCAGAAACGACTGTTTTTATCCGTATATTGCAAAACCTCCCCGGATTTAGAGGATATGTATAATTCATGTCGTTCCGGATCGGCGAAATGGAATTTATAGATCGGAAATTCCTCTTTTAAACGACCGAATGGAATCCATTGGTCCAAGGTGTACAAGGAATCTACCTTCGCTATGGAAGAGGTATTCCATAGTGATGCCACACGTTGGATACGATTCCAGTCGATTACGGGTAATCTTTCCGTCGAGTCGGCAGGAATATCATAGCTCCCTTTCTCCGTCCGGATATGAAAAACAGTTTGTCCCAAATAGCTGTTTAAGGTAACATGGCTTATCCGCTCGTTCTGCGGTAAACGTTTCTCTATCTGGTCTAACGAAGGAAGATTCTCCAGAGAGAGAATATCCATCTTCGCCCGTTTATCGGCCCGGTCCGCTCGCGGGAACGTATGGTAGATCATTACCAATCCCGATAGGAACCAAACGAGAAACAGGATACTGAACGCCGTGCCCAGTATCCTGTGTATAAATAGCGTGATCTTTGTCAATAGATTCATGAGCGTATGTTCTATATATTATAATGTATAGGAGATAGCCACTTGGAAATTACGAGGCATGCTTGGCACCATCTGTTGTCCGAGCGCTTGGTTATAATAATTGTTGTCAAACAAGTTATTCAAGTTGAATGTAAGGTGAATATTGTTGTTCAACAAATAAGACATACCGAAATCGGTTACCCAATACGGATCGAACCAAGAGTTGTTAGATGTATTACGGTATACTTTACCGGTATAACTGCTACTCAAGTGAAATTCCAGATTCTTCAAGACACCCCGAGGGATGGTATAACTGCCGTATGCGTAGAAAGTCTGGTTCGGTACGTTGCTCTGCCAGTTTCCTTCTTGGCTATTCAATTGTTGCTTTGTCTCATCCGGGTTATTGCCATAGATAGCCTCGATCAATTCCGGATCCTTTATTTCTTTCATCTCCCGGATCTTGGAGTCGTTCAATCCATAACCGATCGTCAGCGCTAAGGTGCTTACCGGAGAAAGAGTGACATCAAAATCAAAACCTTTGGAATCTTGTACACCCACCTGTCCGATTACACTCATCGTGGTAGTCTCGCCGTTTACTTCCTCTTGATAGTTGTTGGTCAACGTAGCCGTACTGTTCATCTTCCGGATATAGAACAAGCTGGCATTGGCGCTTAATATATTGTTCAATTGATATTTAAGACCCACCTCGGCTTGGTATCCTTTCTCCGGCTTAAATACTTCCTCATTGCGAGCAGGCTCGAAACGATTTCCATCACCTCCTACATAAATGACGTTATCTTGATAGAACGTACGGATCGGCTTGAAGAAAGAGGCGAAAGACGCATAAATGGATGTATTCGGATGGGGCAGATAGACCGCTCCGAAACGATAAGTCAACGCCTTATTCTTTATCATATTGAAGCTTGAATGCTCCTCATACTCACGTCGTCCGGTAGGAGTTGTAGCGCTGGCGGACATATAACGGAAAAAGTCGTAACGTAGAGCGGCTAATACCTTCCATTGCTCGTTGAACTCAACCATATCTTGAAGATAAAGGCTGTTGGAATAATGATGCGTAACCGTTGCTTTCGAGAATTTACTGGTCATATATCCCATGCTATGCGGATCATAAACGGATACATGCGAATAAAGGCCGGGACCCTGAACATCATCTCCTAAATTATAGCCCGAATAGCTGGTACGATTCAAGGCGACGAAAGAGTAACCTCCCATATACGTATGCTTTATCTCACCCGTCCTGAATTTACCGCTTAGCTCGAGCGTATTGGCTACCGTCTTGGCTATATGGGAGAAGCGAAGCGGGAAAGAAAGATATACACTGTCCAAACAGATATATTTTTTCTGGCCGTTTTTCATATAATAATGATCATAGATCGGATCATCACTTTCGAGATAGTCGAGGGCTTCCGTCCCAAAATAGTTGATATCGTCGTTATTGTAAGAAAGGCGATCTGTTAGTTTCGCGCCGTTCCAAAAAGTATGTGTGTATTGCGTCGATACGTTCCATGCGTGATTCTTCATAAAGTCGGACTCGTTATTGTAGCGAGCCTCACGGTCAAGTCCCGGTAGCATCTCATTTTTATGGAGATATAACTGTCCTGTTTGCACATTATATACATCATTTGCCATTAAATCGGGAAGACCGATCTCCGTCCCATAGAAGTCGCGGTTAAAACCTCCGCGAACATCTAATATGTCACGTTCCGTCATTTTAGCTTGCAATGCCAGATAACCGGAAAAGCGACGGTTGCCATTATCACGCCAGCCCTCTTGATCGGAAAAGTTGACATTGGCGTAATAATTGACCGGACCGACCAATTTACCGCCCATGCCAAGTGTCGCCTCTTTATTCTCGTAACTACCGTAGGCCAATCGAGCATTAACGCTCTGTTTCTCTGACGGGGATTTACGAACGATATTCAAGGTTCCACCTACGGCTGAATGTCCGTAAAGTACAGAAGCCGGTCCCTTTAATAATTCAATAGACTCGATACAGGATAGATCGGGTACGGGATAAGAGTTGTTTATTGCCGAACGTTGGAAGATATTTCATAGGTACGTCCAACTTCGTGATTTGTGGACGTGGCTTGCGTGCGGCGGTCGCTACGACTTCTTGAATATTGAATGTCGTATCGGCGAAATTCGTGTACTCATTCTTGTGTTGTGCCTGCATCGTACTGATACATAAGGCTGTCAACGGTAAGATTGTCAAAACTCTTTTCATATATTTAGCATTATAACTGTTTATTGTATGCATGTGAAATCCCTTTCGAAAGAAATTCCATTTTCCTTCGAATGAAAATTTAGTTTCTTTCGGAAGGAATTACTTTTTCTTCCGAAAGGAATAAAACATAGATTTGGAGAACTTTTTTAGTCCTTCTCTACCGCATAAGCTTTCTTCTTATCAACGATATCGATCATCTTATGTTTAGCCATGAAACGGGCATGTTCGATGAAGATCTTCTGAATATCCGGATTCTGTCCCAGACCTTCCATAAATACGCTTACCTCGTAGCCTTTCTTTTCCAGTTCCTCTTTCCAATCACCGGCGATATCGTTTTTCGCATGGTCTCCGGCGACAAACATAAATGGCATCAACAAGACTTTCTTCGTTCCATTGGCCTTTACTTGGGCTACCATCGTATCAAAAGTAGGATAGCCCTCGATGGTTCCTACGGAATAATCCTTGAATCCCTTCTCCTTCAACATATAATCCAACATGGCATATTGAGCCGTCGCCGGAGTATAAGTGCCATGGCCTACCAATAAAGTAGCGCCTTCTTTCGCCCCATTTTTTGTGATAGCGACGATTACCGCCTCATAATCCTCCGGTGTATACAATAAAGGATTACCGATACGAATCTCCTTGAAAGAAGATTTCATGGTGGCAACATCCTTACGTAAGGATTCCATCTCGATACCTTCGATTATATTCGTGGATTGGATCAAGACATGTGTATAACCATCAGTCTTTAATTTTTCCAAGGCCTCGATCGGGTTCAGTTTCTCTACGCCACGAGCTTTTAAGCGGCGCATTACAATGCGAGAAGTCCATGCCTCACGCAACTCAACATCTTTGAAAGCTTCTTTCGCTTTTTGATTGATCGCGTCGATTGTCAAGGCACGGGTATCATCATGGGTTGTTCCAAAATGTACCATCAATAAAGCGGCCTTATCGCCCGGTTGTAAAGAGGCGAATAAATCGGATGCTACAAAATTCTCGCCATCGTGCGCACGACAAACTAGGCTGATGACCAGCAAGAAGAAAGATAGTAAGTGTTTCCTCATCATATGAATATATTAATAATTAGATTACATATCAATCCCACGGAGACAACGTATTATTACGTCTCCAACATCTTTTAGATATAGGTGATATTTCTATCCTCTTAATTACTCCTGACCCCGGGAGGAATTAATCATTACTTCGCTTGGCAGGTTTCCTGACTGGCTCGGAAAGCAACCTTCCCATCTTTCTTAAGACAGTGGCATAGCAGAACGCTTTCCTTTTCAAGAGCTTCACAGTAGCGGGCACTGTTCCGGATTCTAACCGGATTCCCTTTTATAGAGTTGTCGGTAGACAAACTCTATCACCTAAGCGGTCGCAAATTTATATAAATAATCCCGAAAAGTAACAACATCTTTCAAAGAATCCCTGTTCCAATAGCATCTTTTTTGTTTAACATCAAATAAATAGATATGGAATGGATAACTAATTTACTTCAACATTATCCGGAGCTAGCTATTTTCATAACCTTAGCTCTCGGTTTCTGGATTGGCAAGTTTAAGATAAAGAAGTTCACGCTGGGAACGGTTACCAGCGTATTATTGGTCGGTGTATTGATCGGGCAATTAAAAATCGATATAAGCGGACCGTTAAAGTCCGTCTTTTTCTTGATGTTCCTCTTCGCTGTAGGATATAGCGTTGGGCCACAGTTCTTCCGGGGATTGAAAAAGGAAGGTCTTCCTCAAATGCTTTTCGCCGCCGTCATGTGTATATTTTGTTTGATCGCTCCTTTTTTGTTAGCGAAACTTATGGGATATAACGCAGGCGAGGCCGCAGGATTATTGGCGGGCTCCCAGACGATGTCGGCAGTATTAGGAGTTGCCGAAGATACGATCGGACAGATGAATATTAGCGATACGGATAAAAGTGCTATGGTAAATGTAATGCCCGTGGCCTATGCGGTAACTTATATTTTCGGTACGGCAGGATCCGCATGGTTAGTGAGTGATATCGGGCCACGTCTTTTAGGAGGACTCGACTACGTGAAAAAAGCGTGTAAAGAGCTAGAGGCTAAAATGGGAAATAACGACGAGAGCGAGCAACCGGGCTTTATGCCTGCCGCCCGTCCGGTAACTTTCCGGGCCTATAAGATTAGTAATGAATGGTTCAAGGATGGCAAAAGCGTAAAGCAGTTGGAGGTGTATTTAGACCAATTGGGACGGCATTTGTTCGTGGAGCGTGTCCGTATTAATAATGTAGTAACCGATGTTAAACCGGATTTGGTTTTACATACCGGAAATGAGGTTGTCCTAAGCGGTCGCCGGGAATTCGTGATCGGAGAGGAGAACTGGATTGGCGACGAGGTCAATGACATTGAATTGCTCGATTTTCCGGCAGAGACGTTACCCGTACTAGTGATCCATAAGGAATACGTGGGGAAAAAGATCTGCTATTTACGCAATCAATCGTTCATGCATGGTGTTAGCATCAAGTCCGTAAGGCGTGCGGGTATCAATATCCCGGTCTTGGCCGCTACGGTGATAGATTCCGGTGATATGCTGGAATTGGTAGGCATGAAATCAGAGGTAAATAAAGCGGCGACGGCTTTAGGATATCCCGATCGCCCAACCAATCAGACCGATTTGATTTTCGTGGGTATCGGTATTTTCTTAGGGGGAATTTTAGGTTCGCTCGCGATTCATTTCGGGGGTGTCCCGATTAGCCTAAGTACGAGTGGAGGTGCTTTGATAGCCGGGCTCGTCTTTGGATGGCTTCGTTCTAAGCATCCGACCTTCGGGCGTATTCCGGAGCCTTCCGTCTGGATATTAAATAATTTGGGATTGAATATGTTTATCGCCGTAGTCGGTATCACGGCGGGTCCCAGTTTCGTGACCGGATTGAAGGAAGTCGGTATAAGTTTATTTATTATCGGTGCTTTAGCGACATCTATCCCGCTTATCATCGGTATTCTGATGGGACGTTACGTTTTTAAGTTCCACCCGGCTATTACTTTAGGTTGTACGGCGGGTTCACGTACGACAACTGCCGCATTAGGAGCGGTGGAAGATGCCGTAGGAAGTGAGACTCCAGCCTTAGGCTATACCGTTACCTATGCGGTGGGTAATACTTTATTAATCATCTGGGGTGTCGTTATTGTGCTAATCATGTAATATATATAATGTATGGACAAGAAGAAAATACATGTCACGAGAGAATATGAGAAAAAGATGTCGGAGATTAGCCCTTTCGAGCTAAAGAACATCTTGATAGAGTTAGCGGATGAGAGCGCTCGTAAAAGTACGCACATCATGCTGAACGCAGGAAGGGGAAATCCAAACTGGATCAGTACGGTTCCACGGGAGGCATTCTTCCTATTAGGGCAGTTCGCCTTGGAGGAATGCCAGCGGGAAACCGAATTGGCAGATGAGATGGCCGGAGCCGCAGGGGTTCCCAACCGCAAAAGGATCGCGTCTCGCTTCGTACAGTTTCTAAAGAAACATGCGCAATCTCCCGGCGCTACTTTATTGAAGGGTACCTATGAATATCTGGTCACGGAAAAAGGTGTAGATGAGAATGAGCTTGTATATGAATGGGCGGAAGGTGTCATTGGTGATCAATATCCGGTTCCCGATCGTATCTTGAAATATACGGAAATGCTCGTGCGGGATTATTTAGACCAAGAATTATGTGATAACCAGCCCCCTGAGGGAATATTCGACCTTTTCGCTACCGAGGGCGGAACTGCCGCCATGTGTTATATCTTCGATTCCTTGCAACAGAATTTCTTGTTGAATAAGGGAGACAAGATCGTTCTCTTCGCTCCGGTATTCACTCCTTATATAGAGATTCCGGAACAGGCTCGTTATCTTTTTAATGTCATAGAGATAAAAGCCTTGAAGATGACAAAAGACGGCTATCACACGTGGCAATATCAAGAAAAAGATTTAGATGTCCTGAAAGATCCTAGCGTGAAAGCCGCTTTCATAACAAACCCGAGCAACCCGCCTTCATACGGATTGACAAAAGCATTGATGAATAGGATCGTTGAGATCGTACGGAACGACAATCCCAACCTCATGATTATTACGGATGATGTGTATGCGACATTTATTCCGCATTTTCGCTCGATGATGGCCGAATTACCAAAGAATACGTTATGTGTCTACTCTTTCTCCAAATATTTCGGGGCAACCGGATGGAGATTGGCGGTAATCGCTTTACATCAAGATAATATTTACGACCGGATGATCCGTGAATTGCCAAGAGATAAACAGGAGCTTCTAAAAAAACGATATAGCAGTCTATCCTTACATCCCGAGGATATCCGCTTTATTGATCGTATGGTAGCCGATAGCCGTCAAGTAGCCTTGAATCATACGGCCGGTCTTTCCTTGCCACAGCAAACACAAATGTCTCTGTTTGCGTCTTTCGCTCTATTAGATGCGGAAAATACCTATAAGAAAAGGATGCAGGATATGATCCACGAGCGTTTACACACATTGTGGGAAAGCACCGGATTCACCTTATTAGACGACCCTTTGCGTGCGGGATATTATAGTGAGATCGATATGCTTGTCTGGGCTAAGAAATTCTATGGGGATGATTTCGTGGAATATCTAAAAAAGAATTACGAACCTCTGGATGTGGTTTTCCGTCTGGCACAGGAAACTTCCTTGGTTTTACTGAACGGAGGAGGTTTTGATGCTCCCGAGTGGTCTATCCGCGCATCTTTAGCTAACCTTAAACGGGAAGATTATGTCCGGATCGGAGAGGGTATCGCATCTATTTTGCATAGTTATGCCCAAAGATGGAAAGAAAGTCTCGATAAGTAGAAAAAACAGCTCCAAGGCTTGAACAAAACGGGCTAATGGTACGTTTTATTAATAAACGTGCGATTAGCCCGTTTTTCTAAGTTATCCGGGAGATTATAAATAACCTCTATAACCTCATAGAAATTATCGAACAAATTGTATTTCATTATATTATATATTTGTTGATAATAAAAACAAAGACTCATTGGCAGATGTCTTATTTATTACATTTTAGCTGGTTATAGATAAATATATTTGCGAAAAGGCTTACAATAAAAAACGAATATGAATATGGTGTACGACATTGACATGCTTAGAAATTTCTATGCGAATTTCCCCAGAAGAGTGGACACAGCCCGCGAACGTATCGGTGGTCGCCCGATGACCTTGGCCGAGAAAATCTTATATGCGCATCTATACGATGAAAGCTCGACTCGCCTTTTCAAAAGAGGTGAGGATTATGTGAATTTCCGTCCCGACCGTGTGGCTATGCAAGATGCCACCGCTCAGATGGCGCTTTTACAATTCATGAACGCCGGAAAAGAAAAATCCGCAGTACCGGCTACCGTGCATTGCGACCATTTGATCCAAGCGAATATGGGAGCCAAAACGGATATCGATACGGCTACCAAAAGCAATAGCGAGGTCTATGATTTCTTGAAATCGGTCTCCGATAAATATGGAATCGGTTTTTGGAAACCCGGAGCAGGCATTATCCATCAAGTGGTATTGGAAAATT
>QWBY01002323.1_pt1 | contig 17354 bp, 16 predicted proteins | sample 1972471 | NCBI WGS metagenome assembly QWBY01 (sample SAMN09866722, study PRJNA288562) | Human gut metagenome isolate term6_stool, whole genome shotgun sequencing... | reverse complement strand
CGTACAAGCATGGCCTTATCCGAAGGAAGCAGATTGCTGATGCCTAGAATTGCCTTCTGCTGAATGACGGTGTATACGGGCAGCCCTAATGCGGAAGCTTCTGCATTGCGCCATGCTACCAAGCGGTTGTAAAGTTCCGGATGCAGCACATCCGTGGGTACTTCAACAGCCGCAGCATCGCGTTTCCGCTCACGCGGACGTTTCTCTTTATCAGCCTGCTTACTGCTTCCCTGCCCTTCTTTGGCAGAAGCACTTCTCCCTTTGCCTTTACCCTTCTGCGAAGCCGAATCATCAATGGAAAGCAGTGCTTTCTGCTTCAAGTATCCTGCCATATGGAAACCATTCTCCAGCACATAATCCAGCAAATCAGTCTTCATGTCAAACACTTCCTCCAGTTCCTCCATGGCATCCCGGAGCTTCTTCTTCAACTCTTTATTATCAGAAGTTACCGTACTCGCCATCACCGCATCCAGCGGTTGCAACTGCTCTTGAAAATAAGTGGCGGCAGAGTGTATGCGCCCCTGCAAAGTCGGGTCGGCTGCATAGTCCTGCGCAGTATCAATCAGGCGGGTATACTGGATACTGAACTTCTGGGCTACTTTCGTCACTTTGTCGTGAAAACGTTCCATTTCCTCCTTACAGACTGCGAGTTGCTTGGGAAAGAGCTTGTACAAGTGTTCGTCTATCAGCCGCACATACCGCCGCAAAGCCTGCTCCATGGGCTGGAAATCGAACAAGCCCGACAGCAGTTCCAGGAAATAGGTCTGCTGCAAGGAACGGAAGCGTTTCTCGTCCGGCTCGTTTCTCCGTGCCTCCATCGTGAAGGTATCTACTGCATGGTCACTGATAACGGCCTTTGCAGAAAGCGGGGCACTGAGCACCACTCCCTCCAATGTCTTGCAGCGGCTCAGAGCCACATAGGTCTGCCCATGCGCAAAGGAGGCACTGGCATCAATCACGGCACGTTCAAACGTCAGTCCCTGGCTTTTGTGAATGGTAATCGCCCACGCCAGCTTCAGCGGATATTGCCGGAATGTTCCTTCAATATCTTCTGTAATCTCCTTGGTTTCCTCATCAAGCACGTATTTGGCATTCGTCCACTCTTCCTCTTGAAGTAAGAAGGTAGCGTCGCTTCCCTTACTGCGCACTTCAATTCCATCTGCCGACACGGCTGTCACCTCTCCAATCATGCCATTGTAGTAACGGTGCTCACCGGAGATGTCGTTCTTCACAAACATTACCTGGGCACCGCGTTTCAGTTCCAGTACTTCATCCGTGGGATAGGAATATTCGGGAAACTTTCCGTCAATCTTGGCACGAAAGGCATACGAGCGTCCCGGAAGTTGTTCCAGCTCATGGTCATTAATCCGTTGGGCCTGATAATTGTGGGTCACCAGGCGGATGTATCCTTCTTCTTTATCTGGTACGAAATTGGGAATATACCGGCGGTTCAAGGCTTCCAGCACTTGCCCGTCACAACGGTTTTCGCGAATGCGGTTCAGTAATTCAAGAAAAGTCCCATCGTTCTGCCGATAGACTTTCTTTAGTTCTATGGTGCAATATTCCGTCTGCTTCAAGGCCTGGCTGGAGAAGAAATAAGGCGTGTCATAGTATTTGCACAGCATCTGCCACTCATCGTCTTTCACTACGGGAGACAGCTGCTGTAAGTCGCCAATCATCAGCAGTTGCACGCCGCCAAAGGGTTTGTTCCGGTCGCGGAACCGCCTCAAGACGGCATCCACCGAATCGAGCAAGTCGGCACGGACCATACTGATTTCATCGATGACCAATAAATCTATGCTGCGTATAATGTTGATTTTCTCTTTCCCGTAACGAAAACGGTAGGTTGCCTTGCCATCTGCGCTGAATGAGCTTTCGGGCACATAAGGAGCGAAAGGTACTTGGAAAAAGGAGTGGATGGTGACACCGCCTGCATTGATAGCGGCAATTCCCGTCGGTGCAAGTACAATCATCCGTTTCGGACTCTCCGCCCTCAGTTTTCGCAGGAAAGTTGTCTTACCGGTACCTGCCTTGCCGGTCAAAAAAAGATGAGTGCCTGTGTTTTCAATGAATTGCCATGCAAGCGCTATTTCGGGATTATTCTCCATTGATATGTTTATTATTCAACCAATCCGCTCTCTCTCAGAATGATACGGATTTCATCAGTAGCCATATATGATAATAGGACAAAGATAGCGGTTATTTCGTTATCCTTGTCCTATTATTCCATTTATTTGTACCCATCCTGAGAAAGCCCTTTACGGGGCAATCCGGACTATTTCAAGCTACCGCCGATAATATCGAGCAGCTCATTCGTAATGGCCTGCTGACGGCTCTTGTTATACTGTTTCGTCAAATCTTGAATCAACTCGTTGGCATTATCTGTCGCCGTCTGCATGGCTAGCATACGGGCAGCATGTTCCGAAGTATTGGAATCGAGAAGCACGGTAAATATCTTCTGACTCAACACTTTTGGCAGAAGTTCCGCTATCAGTTCGCCGACGGAAGGTTCCACAATGTAATCATTATTAAAACTGCGGGCATCCTCCGGTACATCTTCTGCCGCCTCCTGCGCTACTTGCGTCAGGTCAATGGGCAGATAATTCTCGCGGAGCAGCACCTGCGAACCCATCGATTTGAAGTGATGGTAAATCAGCTCCACATGGTCAATCTGCTTTTCCACAAACTCATGCATCAACTTCTCTGCCAGCTCATACGCTTCAACGTACGAAGGCTTGTCTGCCATCACCTGGTAGCTGCCTTGCGGCACATATCCCATTTTCTTGACGGCTTCCTCCACCTTTCTCCCAACGGGATATATCAGAATATTCTCCTTGCCCAGCGACTGGTAATCTTCCAAAGTCCGTTCCAGCATCTTCGCCACATTCGAGTTGAATGCACCGCACAAGGAACTATTGGACGAAAACGCCACGACCGCTACCCTTGTCACGGGTCTTTTCTCGGTATAGGGCGACTCGAAAGAAGCATCCGTACGCAGAAAGTTCGTCAGAATCTCATTCAGCTTCCGTTGATAAGGCAGCATATTCCCAATCCGCCCCTGCGCCTTATGCAGTTTGGCAGATGCCACCATCTTCATAGCCGATGTTATCTGGCGTGTACTCTTGACGGAGCTTATTCTATTTTTTACCTCTTTCAGTGAAGACATATATCTATTTACGATTTAATTATTTACGATTTACGATTGAGGTAACTTCTGCCTGCGTCCGATTTACAACTTACCATATAGAGTAACTCCAATCGTAAATCGTAAATCGTCCAATCGTAAATCACATGAATTGCCTTGCAACCGCCTCTGCCGTCTCCTCAATCTTCTTGCAGACATCGTCATTGATGGCACCCGTCTTTAAAACGTCGAGTACCTCCATGCGATAGTTCATCTCAAGAGACTCAAGGAAGTTGCGTTCAAACTCGCTGACCTTGTCCAAAGGAACATTCCTCAACAAGCCGTGCGTGCCGCAATAAAGAATGGCAATCTGCTTTTCTACCGGCATCGGGCTGTATTGGGGCTGTACCAGCAGGCGTGTATTCTTCTGTCCCTTGTCGATGGTCAATGCCGTCACGGGGTCCATATCGCCACTGAACTTGGTAAACGCTTCCAGCTCCCGGTACTGTGCCTGGTCAATCTTTAATGTACCTGCCACCTTCTTCATAGCCTTGACTTGGGCATTACCACCCACACGGCTCACAGAGATACCCACGTCAATGGCCGGACGGTTACCCTGGTTGAAGAGGTTCGTATCAAGGAATATCTGCCCGTCAGTGATTGAAATCACATTCGTTGGGATATAGGCGGACACGTCTCCTGCCTGAGTTTCGATAATGGGCAATGCAGTCAGCGAACCGCCACCTTTCACCTTGCCTTTCAGACTGTCCGGCAGGTCGTTCATCTCGCGTGCCACTTCCTCCTGGCTGATAATCTTCGCCGCACGTTCCAACAAACGGGAGTGCAGATAGAAGATATCACCCGGATAGGCCTCACGTCCTGACGGACGGCGCAGAATCAGAGACACTTCACGATAGGCCACCGCCTGCTTGGACAAGTCGTCATAGACCACCAGCGCATGACGGCCGGTATCACGGAAATACTCTCCGATGGCAGCCCCTGCAAAGGGAGCGTAATACTGCAATGCAGCCGGGTCTCCCGCCGTAGCAGCCACCACAATGGTATAGTCCATCGCACCGTACTGGTGCAGGGTATTCACAATAGAAGCTACGGTAGAACCTTTCTGGCCAATAGGTATCATGGCATCCACAGCCTTCAGACCGGTCTGTAGCGGCTGATTCACCGGCTGACGGAAGATAACTCCCGGCGCCTTGCGTTCCAGCGGCATTTCATAAAGTTCTCCGCCTATCAGTCCTTTGCCATCGAGCGGCGCACCCAGAGGGTCTATTACACGGCCCAGCATACCCTCTCCCACCATGATGGAAGCAATACGCTTGGTACGCTTTACAATGAAGCCTTCCTTGATTTTATCCGTAGGGCCAAGCAACACAGCACCCACATTATCCTCTTCGAGGTTCATCACAATGGCCTTGATGCCGTTGTCGAACTCCAACAACTCGTTGGCTTCGGCATTGCGCAACCCATAGATACGGGCTACACCGTCACTGACTTGCAGTACCGTGCCAATCTCGTCCAACTGTACGCGGGTGTCAATCCCTTCCAGTTGCTTGCGGAGAATATCGGAGACTTCGCTTACTTTTATATTTTCAGACAACATCTTAGTATTTACTATTTTACAATTTACTATTTACTATTTGAAAGAACCCGAATCATATACTGTTTGACCTCTACAACTTACGCATCACAAGACTATTAAATAAGTAAATTGTAAATTGTCAAATCGTAAATCACACGATTCTTCTATTCTTATCAATGAACTGCTGTTTCACTTTCTTAAGCTGCGTAGCAATACTGGCATCCAGACGGAAGTCGTTGATGTCGAAGATAAAACCACCTTCAATGGAGGGATCCACTTCAGTCTGCAGCTCCATGCTGGCATGCAGCAGGGAGGAAGCACTGTCATGGATGCGCTCCCGCACTTCCTGGCTGACGGGAACGGCTGTTATCAGCTTTCCTACACCGATATGCTTGTCTTTCCGGTACAAATCCAGAAAACTCAGGCAGATGTACTGGAGAAAGTTTTCCCGCCGGTTCTTCAACACCAGAGTCATGAAACGCGCAAACTCACGGCCCGCAGGAGCATCCCCCACAGCAGCGGTACAGATAAGTGTTAACTTCTCACGTATCGTCAGGATGGGGTTTTCCAATGCCATGCGCAAATCGGGATGTTTCCTGAAGCTACGGTCGAGCATACAAAACTCCTTGTACAGAGTATCTTCTGCCCCCATGCTCTTGGCATATTCCATCAATGCTTTCGCATAACGCATCGAAACGATTCCTATATCCATTTCTTTGAGAATTAATTGTTTCTACTTGCTGCCAGCACTTCATCCAGCATCCGGTCTATCATCTCCATCTGCTCATGTTTCTCGTCCAGATTCTTGCGGATGATTTTCTCGGCTATATCTACGGACAAGACTGCCACCTGCCGGCGAATATCACGGATGGCCTCTTCCTTCTCTTGCTGTATCTGCTTTTTAACTTCGTCCAGCTCCTTCTGCGCGGCGGCTTCCGCCTGCTTGCGTGCTTCGACGATAATCTTGTCACGCTCATGCATCGCCTCCCGCAGAATACGTCCTTGTTCTTTGTTGGCAGCAGCAATCAACGCTTCACTCTCCTCTTTCAGTTTGGAGAGCTGGGCATTTGCTTCGCGTGCCACTTCCAAAGACTGGTCGATGTAGGTCTTGCGACCTTCCACCATCTTGGTGATAACGGGAAAACCGTACTTGGCAAGCACCACAAACACCACACCGAATGAAAGGAGCATCCAGAACAGCAGACCACTATCGGGTAATAACAATGACATAATTTTATTTACTATTTGACAATTTACGATTTACAATTTGGCTGCGCGGTGATGCTGCACGGACAAATTGTAAATGGTAAATGGTAGATTGTACATTATAAAAAGAATACCAATAAACACACAACTACTGCCAACAAAGCAACACCTTCAATCAAGGCAGCGGCAATAATCATGTTCATACGGATATCTCCGGATGCTTCCGGCTGGCGGGCAATGGCCTCCATAGCAGAACCGCCGATTTTACCAATACCTACACCAGCACCAATAACAGCCAAACCAGCACCAATGGCTGCACCCAGTTTACTAACTCCCACACCTGCCGCAGCAGCTTGCAATAATACAGATAGTAACATAACTTTCAGTTTTTAAATGGTTATTTTTATTAATATTTATATTCCCAATAATCGTATCACTTCACCGCCTTCTCCTTATGCTCTTCCTGCGCCAGACCGATGAACACGGCTGACAGCATGGTGAACACATATGCCTGGATAAAGGCAACCAACAACTCAAGTGCATTCATAAAGATATTGAACAACACCGATGCCACGGTCAGCGTTCCGTTCAAAGCAGGTCCCATACTGGCCGAGATGAATATTAGGCAGGTAAGCACCAGCATTGCCATGTGCCCTGCCAGCATATTGGCAAAAAGACGTATCATCAAAGCAAACGGTTTGGTGAAAATACCGAAGAACTCGATAAACGGCATCATGGGGATCGGTACCTTCAGCCACCAGGGCACATCCGGCCAAAAGATATCTTTCCAATAAGTCTTGGTTCCAAAGATATTCACGGCCAAGAAAGTACAGATGGCCAATACCATCGTAATGGCTATATTTCCCGTCACGTTGGCCCCTCCGGGAAAGAAAGGAATCAGCCCCATAATGTTGTTGATGAAAATAAAGAAGAAGGCCGTCAGCAAGTAAGGTGCGAATTTACGGTACTTCGGACCGACACAGCTCTTTATAATATCATCGTTCACCATCATGATAAACATCTCCATAAACCCGATGAAACCACCGGGAGCGGCACTTCCCTGCGGGTGCTTGCGATACCAGTGCGCCACACTCAAAATGATGAGAAGCAGCAATGCGCTGTTGATGAGCAAAGCCAGTGTCACCTTCGTGATGGAGATGTCCAACGGGCGTATTTCGTTTCCGGTGGCATCATACTCCACCAGCTTGCCTTCGTACTTGCTTCCTGCGGGAGCGATGGAAAAGCCTTCATAACTTCCACCGTTCTCCTCCAGACGTGAGGATAAAAAGGTATGCCATCCGGTGGTAGAGCTATGCACTATTACCGGCAAGGGAATCGTAACGTGAGTTTCACCCCACGTCGTGATGTGCCATTCGTAAGAATCGCCGATATGCCCGAAGACAATCTCCTTCACGTCCACCGTATTCTCGGCCCGCACCGTGGCGGGTAGCAACATGCCCAGTGCCAGCAGAATTACAGTCAGTATGTTACGCAATCTTTTCATTGTTACTTTTCTTTTTCAGTTTCCGATTCGCCTCAAAAGTGAAGAAGAACCAGGAATCATAAATCAAATATATCAGATAGTTGGCTATAAACGTCAACAAAAACGCCCTGGCTTCCTCACGTACTGCAACGCAATAAACCAGCATCACAATCATGGAGACCAGCATTCTCATCACACGCATCAGCAGATAAATCTGCAACATTCGTCCTGGCATCCGGTGACGGCAGCTTTCGGTCATATTAATCATGAATACTCCGAAAACAAAGAAGAAAAGCGGAATCAGCGGATAACCGCCGAAATAGTGATGCGGATTTATCGAAAAATACGCCCAACCGCCTACAATTCCTATCAATACCGTCAAGAGCGCTGTATGCAATAAGTAGTTTCTCTTAGTAATAGTCACGCCAACAACCTCTATTTTTTAATTTTTAATTTTTTAATAGCCTATTGCTGTTCTATACAGACGGCAACCCTTCCGTTACTCATCTCCACGAATCCGCTTTGAATATCCAACTCATGTTCCTCACCGTCCGTTGCGTAAATCAATTTCCCCGTTCCCAACGATGATACAATCGGTGCATGCTGCGGCAGGATAGAAAAAGAGCCCATAGTGCCCGGCAATGTAACACTTTCCACTTCCCCGTTGAAGAGTTCCTTCTCCGGTGAAACAATATTCAAATGCAACTTTTTCATCATCAAAGCTCCCAGACTTTTAATTTTTAATCGTTTTTCCCCCTGCCTGCTCCAGTAGTTTCTTACCCTTCTCAATGGCTTCTTCAATGGTTCCCACATTCAAGAAAGCAGGTTCGGGCAGGTAGTCCACCTCCCCGTCAAGAATCATCTTGAAGCCTTTGATAGTGTCCTCAATGGAAACCATTGTACCTGGGACACCCGTAAACTGCTCGGCAACGGCAAACGGCTGTGAAAGGAAACGCTGCACACGACGTGCACGGTTCACCAACGTACGGTCGGCATCAGAGAGTTCCTCCATACCAAGGATGGAGATAATGTCTTGCAATTCCTTGTTGCGCTGCAATATTTGTTTTACACGTTGTGCCACTTCGTAGTGTTCTACCCCCACAATGTGTGGGTCGAGAATGCGTGAAGTAGATTCCAACGGGTCCACAGCAGGATAAATACCAAGTTCAGTAATCTTACGACTCAACACCGTGGTGGCATCGAGGTGGGTAAACGTTGTGGCAGGTGCCGGGTCCGTCAAGTCATCGGCAGGCACATATACAGCCTGCACGGAAGTGATGGAGCCGTTTCTTGTAGAGGTAATACGCTCCTGCATGGCACCCATTTCCGTTGCCAGTGTCGGCTGATAGCCTACGGCAGAAGGCATACGGCCCAGCAAGGCCGAAACCTCGGAACCGGCTTGGGTGAAACGGAAGATATTATCAATGAAGAACAGAATGTCACGCGGACCGTCCGTCTCCGCTCCCATGTCACGGAAGGACTCGGCCACCGTCAACCCAGACAATGCCACGGACTGACGCGCACCGGGAGGTTCGTTCATCTGACCGAATATCAAAGACACTTGTGATTTGGCCACTTCGTCATAATCTACTTTGGACAAATCCCAATGGCCTTCCTCCATACCTTTCTTGAATTCTTCTCCGTAACGGATAACGCCGGATTCAATCATTTCTCTCAGCAGGTCGTTGCCTTCACGTGTACGTTCTCCTACACCGGCAAACACAGAGAAGCCGTGCTGCTTCTTCGCAATATTATTAATGAGCTCTTGGATAAGCACCGTCTTGCCTACACCGGCGCCACCAAACAGACCGATTTTACCGCCCTTGCTATATGGTTCCAGCAAGTCGATAACCTTGATGCCTGTATAAAGCACCTCTTGTACGGTAGTCAAATCTTCAAACTTAGGGGGGTCGCGATGGATGGGATAAGCACCGGTACGGTCCAACTCCTTCATGCCGTCGATAGAGTCGCCCACTACGTTCATCAGGCGGCCTTTGATTTGTGTACCTATCGGCATGGTGATGGGGCCTCCCAGCGGATGCACTGTCATTCCTCTCTGCAGGCCGTCCGTACTGTCCATAGCAACAGTACGCACCGTGTTTTCACCAATGTGCTGCTGTACCTCTACAATCAGTCTTTTGCCGTTCGACCTTTTTATTTCCAGTGCGTCGTGAATACTCGGCAACATCATTTCTGCCTCCGTTCCTTCGAAATAGACGTCTACTACAGGCCCGATTACCTGTGAGATATGTCCGACAATCTGTGACATAAGCAATCTTTTTATTCTATATTTCCTTAATTATTTTTCCCAATACTAAGTTGTAAGTCGCGTGTATCCTCATTAACAAGTCAGCCAAGTCGCGTCTTTCATCAGCTATGTACTCGTACCTATTAACGTTTGTCAGCTATGGTTTGTTCATCCCAATAGTTACATAAACAACAACGCAAATGTATAAACAATTTGCATGTAGTTGTTACCGTGTATAGCATTTTTTGAACAAAAAAGACTATTTTGAACGATTAATACTACAATTGGAACAAATTGTTACAGACATGATAACGTCAGTTAACAATTAGTAAGAAAAAGGAATTGCCTACCCATCTTATGAAAAAACACTGAATTGACAACAGAGATTCTGTATATAATATACAAAAAATAAGCCTTGTCTCTCGACAAGGCTTATTCACAACACAAACACAAAATAAAACACGACAAAACTACTATGCAATCTTACCTGTCTATGCCGGGGAGGCATACGTACTAGTTACGGATATTCACATATACATAAACAGCTTCAGGCTGATTTGCACATTATAAACAAATGCGGGGAGGCATTTGTTTATTGCCTATTTGTTAAAAAACACAAATTCAAAGTTTGTCATTGAATACCTCTTTCACGAAGCTTCAACTGCCATTTCCATGCAGAAAGTAAAGTATCTTCAATACTTGTTTCTGCCTTCCAACCCAGTTCATTGTTTGCCAATTCCGGGTTTGCCCATACCTTCTCAATATCACCGGCACGCCGACCTACTATCTGATAGTTCAGTTTTACACCGGTAGCCTTTTCGAAAGCATTAATCAGTTCCAATACGGAAAGTCCACGACCTGTACCGATATTGAATACTTCCACTTTTTCCTTCTGCTTGTTCTCCAAGATACGGTGGATAGCCACTACGTGTGCTTTGGCCAAATCGACTACATTGATGAAGTCGCGGATACAAGAACCGTCGGGAGTATCATAATCGTCACCAAACACGCTCAGTTTCTCACGGATGCCGATAGCGGTCTGGGTAAGATAAGGAATCAAGTTCTGCGGTACACCGTTAGGCAACTCTCCCAACAATGCTGTGGGGTGTGCACCTATCGGGTTGAAGTAACGCAACAAGATGGCGTTTATCGGAGCACCGGAAGCAACCGTATCACGTACAATCTCTTCATTGATTTGCTTCGTGTTTCCATACGGAGACTCAGCTTTCTTAATAGGTGCCTTTTCCGTTACCGGAAGTTCGTCCGGCTGGCCGTAAACTGTGCAGGAAGAAGAGAATACGATACCTTCCACTCCATGCTTCGGCATCAATTCCAGCAGGTTTATCAGTGAAACCAGGTTATTACGATAGTAAAGCAATGGTTTCTGGACAGATTCACCCACAGCCTTGCTGGCCGCAAAGTGAATGATGGCTTTAATGCCTTTATATTTGGTAAACACAGCGTCAAGACCGGCATAATCCAAGCAATCCAATTCCTCGAATGCAGGGCGGATGCCCGATACCTTCTCTATGTTATCTACAACATCTGCGCTGGAGTTTGACAAATTATCAATAATAACAACTTCATAACCTGCGTTTTGAAGTTCCACCACCGTGTGAGAACCAATATAACCGGTTCCACCCGTAACTAAGATTTTCCCTTTCATATTAAATATAGATAATTTAGCTTTTAGGTTATCAATACGCCACAAATGTAAGGAAATAAATTAATAAAAACAGAAAAAGGGGGATAAATTTTAGTTTATCCCCCTTCCACTTTATTTCCGTTTTTTCTTCTTTAAATCTTCACAACCCCCGAAAAGCCCATGAATGCCATTGCCAGCAGTCCGGCAGTAATCAAAGCTATCGGAGTACCCTGCATACCTTTCGGTACACTAACCAGGCTCATTTGCTCGCGCAGGCCTGCAAACAGTGTCAGTGCCAAGCCGAAACCAAGTGCCGTGGAGAATGCATAAACCACTCCCGTCAGCAAATCATAATCTTTTTGGATAACAAGGATAGCCACACCGAGAATACAGCAGTTGGTAGTAATCAACGGCAGGAACACGCCCAAGGCCTGATACAGAGAAGGAGAAACTTTCTTCAGGATAATCTCTACCATCTGCACCAATGCGGCAATCACCAGGATAAAGGTAATAGTCTGCAAATAGCCCAAATCAAAAGCGTCGAGCACATACTTCTGAATAAGGAATGTCACGATAGTGGCGATGGTGAGCACGAATGCCACCGCTGCCGACATGCCCAATGCAGTCTCCACTTTCTTGGAAACTCCCAAGAACGGGCAAATTCCCAAGAATTGCGACAATACGATGTTGTTTACAAAGATTGCCGAGATAAATATCAATATATATTCCATAATCATTAAATTAAGAATTAAAAACTAAAAATTAAAAGCCCGGCAGCTTACCGCCGATACGTTCTCAATTTTTTCATTTTTAATTTTTCATTATTAATTCTTCTTCATACTGTTGATTAAAGCAATGAGATAGCCCAATGCAATGAATGCACCCGGAGCAAGGACAAATACCAACATGCCGTATTCTTCGGGAAGGATACTCAAGTTGAATATCTTGCCGGTTCCCAGGAACTCACGCACGGCACCCAGTAATGTCAGTGCAATGGTAAAGCCCAAGCCCATGCCCAGACCGTCGAACAAGGAAGCCACCGGATTGTTTTTGGCAGCAAATGCCTCGGCACGTCCCAATACGATACAGTTTACAACAATCAGCGGAATGAACAGGCCCAGTGTGGCGTACAATGCAGGAACGTAAGCTTGCATTATCATCTGCAACAGTGTCACAAATGATGCTATGACTACAATGAATGAAGGGATACGCACCATATCGGGAATCAGATTCTTGATGGCAGAAATCACCACATTGGAACATATCAGCACGAACATTGTAGCCAGTCCCATACCCATACCGTTAATGGCAGAGGAAGTGGTACCCAGTGTAGGACACATACCCAGCAGGAGTACAAACGTAGGATTCTCTTTGATAATCCCGTTCATCATAACTTTAAAATTATTCATATCTTCTACTCCTTTCTTATTTAGCGCTGAGTGTATCCACAGCTTCGGGAGCTGCGGAATCAGCAGGTTGTTCAACATTCTTTTGAGTAGCGCCGGTAGTGCCGTCGGCAGTTTCCTGACCGGCATAGGCAGCATAAGCCGCATTCACTGCATTCAAAAAAGCACGTGAGGTGATGGTAGACGCTGTAATGGCATCTACTTTACCACCGTCCTTGCTCACTGTCAATGCAGCTTCACCCGGATTCATGCCGGTGATGTCACCTTTATTGCCTTTCTTGAACCAGTCGGCAGCCTTGGAACCCAACCCCGGAGTTTCCACATGCGACAACAAGGAGTAGTCGATGATTTTGCCTTCAGCATCGAAACCGACCAACACTTTCAGCTCACCGCCAAAACCCATGGCAACAGCTTCCACAGCAGCTCCGATATATTCTCCACCTTTGGTGGCAGGATATACAGAATACTGTACTCCGTTTACTTCCTGCATCTTCTTCTCGGCAATGGGGTCATTGTCGAAGCCCGGAACCACCGCACTTACGGCATCGCTCAAGGTCTTTGCATTGGCCTGCGCAATGGGCTCCTTCGTCAATTCGTTTACATAAGCCAGCAACGCTACGGAGATTGCGGTAACGCCCGTAAGTACCAGCAACATATTCTTCAAGGATGATTCTAACTTTTTCATTTCTTCTTCGCTACCTCCCCAAAGCGTTTAGGTTTAACATAGGTGTTGATGAGCGGAGTGAACGCATTCATAATCAGAATGGCAAACGACATACCCTCCGGATATGCACCGAACAGACGGATGATGACAGTCAGTAGGCCGATGCAAACACCATAAATCAGCATACCTTTGTGGCTCATCGGAGAAGTCACGTAGTCCGTAGCCATAAAGACAGCACCCAGCATCAGACCACCGGACAACAACTGTACGACCGGGGATACATAAAGTTCCGGATTGACCAGATACATGATACCGGAGAACACGAATACCGTCACCAGAATAGATACCGGAATGTGCCAGGTGATGATTTTCTTCCACAACATGTAGAACAAACCAAGCAGCAGCGCCAAAGCACTCACCTCACCGAGACATCCTCCATTATTACCTATCAGAAGGTCGAAAGCTCCCGGAAGGTCGCTCAGGGACATGCCCGGAGCACCATTGATGACACCTTTCATAATAGCCAGCGGCGTAGCAGCCGTCGTGGCATCCGTATAGGCTGTCAACTGGCCTACAGCCGGCCATGTCGTCATCTGCACGGGGAATGAAAGCAACAGGAATACACGTCCTGCCAGTGCAGGGTTAAAGGGATTGCAACCCAAACCTCCGAAGGACATCTTGCCTACCCCGATGGCAAACAAGGCACCAAGGATGATAATCCAGATGGGCAGGTTGGAAGGCAGGTTAAAGGCCAGCAACACACCGGTAATGATGGCAGAGCCGTCGGTGATGGTTGTGGTCTCTTTTTTCATGAGGAATTTGCCGATGGCCCATTCAAAGAACAAGCAGGCTGCTACGGAAGTTGCCGTAACAATCAGCGCACCCAGTCCGAAAAAGTAAAGCGAAACGAGGAATGCCGGAATCAATGCGATAAGCACACCGTACATATTCTTCTTCACGCTGTCACCGCCGTGAACGTGGGGCGAAAGGGATACGATTAATTTATTCATACTTCGTTATTTTTTAGCTTGACGTGCACGGATCATCGCTCCTACCTTACCCTTACCCAAGCGGATATAATCCAGCATCGGACGGTTGGAAGGACAAGTGAACTGGCATGAACCGCATTCTATACACGACATAATGTCTTCTTTCTCTACTCTTTCAAAATCTCCGTGGGCCGAAACGGTAGCCAGCAGATACGGCTCCAACCCCATCGGGCAGGCTCCCACGCACTTGGCACAACGGATACAAGGCTGTACTTCGCCGCGCTTGGCTTCCTTCTCGTTCATAATCAGAATACCGGAGCTTCCTTTGGCTGTCGGTACATCCGTATTTACCAGAGCTTTACCCATCATCGGGCCACCGCCGATAATCTTACCCGTATCTTCGGGCAAACCGCCGCAAGCTTCAATCAGCTGCTTCATCGGCGTACCGATACGTGCCAGGAAATTGGACGGCTTTGCCAACGACTTACCGGTCACGGTAATGACACGCTCAAACAGAGGTTTGTTCTTCTGTACGGCCTGGTAAACGGCAAATGCGGTACCCACATTCTGCACCACAGCTCCCGTGGAGATAGGCAACGCACCGGCTGCAACCTGGCGACTGATGACAGCATCAATCAACTGCTTTTCACCACCCTGCGGATATTGTACCTTCAAGGGTACCACCTCGATACCTGCATAGCTGGAAGCAACCTTCGTCATCAGCTGGATGGCATCGGGCTTATTGTTCTCAATGCCGATGAATGCCTTGTTCACCTTTACCGCCTTCATCAGAATGGATACACCTACCATAATTTCTTCCGGTCAGACTGCATTCCTTCACCAACGTTTCGGAACGGTCAATGGATTCTTCCCATTCATCCCCTTCTACGTCAATGAATATAGCAGGCTTGGCGTAACCGCTGGCATCGACAATCGTGTCAATCTTAGCGACTTTCCCGCTGACAGACGAATGAATGGCTGCTGATACAAAACCGCCGGGCTCGGCAATCTTTGTACCCACTTTCACAACATCACCTTTGGCAACGATAGGCTTGGCAGGAGCACCGATGTGCTGTCCCAGCAAGATAGCGGCCTTGGCCGGAATCTCTGCCTTGATGATAGGCTGATGTGCTGAAAGTTTATTTTCGTGTGGATGGACTCCACCAATTGAAAATGTCTTCAACATACAATTCTGTATTTTTAGTCGTTTATTTACTTTATTAATTCATACCTCAACTTGGGAAGTCTAAACCTCTGCTTTAGGAGTCTCAACCTCAGCTTTAGGAACTGCAACCTTTACTTGGGGAGCTGTATCGTCAGCCTTCGGTTTGCGCGGCGGGAAGTTGAGGGCAATGATTGTGTTTTGCGGACAAGCTTCCTCGCACTTGCGACAGGATTTACACTTATTGGGGTCAATGTAAGCCAGATTGTTTTCCAGCGTGATAGCCTCGAACGGACAAACCTTCACACACTTGCCGCAACCGATACATGCCACGGTACAAGCCTTGCGTGCTACGGCCCCCTTGTCCTTGTTTACACACTGTACGTAAATACGACGTGATTTCTTGCCTTGAGGACGGATTTCAATAATAGATTTCGGACAAGCCTTGGCACAAGCTCCACAAGCCGTACACTTTTCCTCATCCACTTCGGGAAGTCCGGTCTCCGGATTCATGTGGATAGCATCGAACTGGCAGGCAGCCACACAGTCGCCGCATCCCAGACAGCCATAACTACAACCCGTTTCACCACCATAGAGAGAAGCCGCAATGGCACAACTCTTGGCGCCATCGTATTGGTTCACACGAGGACGGTTGGCACAAGTTCCATTACATCTCACCACCGCAACCATAGGTTCGGCAGCAGCGGCATCCAAGCCCAGAATCTCGGCAATCTTTGTCATGACGGGCTGTCCACCCACCGGACAAAGTTTACCATCCAGCGAACCTGCCTTTACGCAAGCATCTGCAAATCCGCTACAACCGGGGTAACCACATCCACCGCAATTTGCCTGGGGAAGCACCTCTGCTACCTGGGCAATCCGCGGATCTTCATACACGGCGAATTTCTTGGAAGCCACGTAAAGAATAGCGGCCGATACCAGCGCTATAACTCCCAATGAAATCACTGCAATCAGAATTACATTCATAAATTAGTTGTTTATTAATTATTTGTTTTATTATTAGTTAGTTCATCGGTCGTACGGAGAATGAGAACTTCTTACCCATCCGCGACTTGTTCAGCCACAATATATAATAATAAGGTATAAGAAGTGCCAGCGAACAAAGTGCAGAACGCAGCTCGTCATTCCAGATAGCCATAAAGACAAACAGTGAGATTATCAGAATAAGGAAAGGAAATATAAAGGCAAACAGAACTGCCATCACTCCCATTGAAAGTTCGCCCGTCACCCATACACGGTCACCGGGCTGGTAGGATGCGGCATTGGCATCGGCCACATCGACAAGTTTCTCTTTCGTATCCGCAGAGGTACAATACCCCTTGACACTACACGAAGCGCACGCTGAAGTCTGGATGATTCTCACTTGGAGATGAGAACCGTTTATGTTTTCCACAATACCTTGATGTTTTATAGTATTCGCCATTTTGCAAAGTGTGCATTACAAATCGCGGCAAATTTACGCATTATTTGTGAACTGCAAACCTTTCCTATGCATTTTCTGTGTTCGTAAACGTGCTTTTTCTATGTTTTTATGTTTTTTCACCTGCCACAGACTACAAAAAGACAAAAAACAGACGGTCTGTCAAGGAAAAACAGACCGTCTGACTAACCAAAACAGATAATCTGTTCACTCCGAACAGACCATTTGTTTATTTACCATTTATAATTGATACCGAAACTGAGCAATTCTTTTACCTGAAAATAGCTGTCCCCTTCCGTCGGCTTGGCACTGTCGTCATAGCGGGCGTGCACATAGAGCTTGGTGGAAAGATAGCGGTTCAGCACAAAGTTCACCGTGTTTTCCCATTC